>JRYF01001558.1_pt1 | contig 37529 bp, 29 predicted proteins | sample 235331 | NCBI WGS metagenome assembly JRYF01 (sample SAMN03074217, study PRJNA261475) | activated sludge metagenome | biome: Wastewater Treatment Plant; feature: Wastewater; material: Activated sludge; isolation source: activated biomass of a wastewater treatment plant treating hydrocarbon... ... | reverse complement strand
GATTTTATATCCTTTATGCTTGTAAACCTGCAAACTAAGGATATGAACCAATTACGAATCATTATCATTTTAGTAGTATTACCTACTGTACTTCATTCACAGTATTCACTTTCCGGGCAAGTGAGCAATGAAAATGGAGAAATGCTTACAGGATCCAGCATTTATTTGGAATCAACTTCCTTTGCAACTGTAACCGATGCCAAAGGCCGTTTTCGGTGGGACTCCATTCCCCGTGGTTCTTACAACCTGATTGCTTCCTATCTGGGATATTCCTATGACACCACCTCCATAGTAATCACCAGTGAGGGTGTTAACCTTGACATCGTATTAAAAGGGAGCATTTACAACCTTGACCAGATTGAAGTGATTGCCAACAGGGTGGCTGGTGAAGCTTCCTTTACTTTCATCAATATACCCCGTGAGCAATTACGCAAATGGAACACAGGCCAGGACATGCCCTACATGCTGAGAATGACCCCTTCAGCAGTCGTCACTTCGGATGCAGGGAACGGAGTCGGCTATACAGGCTTAAGAATCAGAGGAACGGATGCCACACGCATCAATGTTACTATCAATGGCATTCCGGTAAATGACGCAGAATCTCAGGGAGTATTTTGGGTCAATATGCCCGATCTGGCTTCCAGTACTTCCAATGTTCAAATTCAAAGAGGAGTAGGTACATCCACCTTGGGGCCGGGAGCTTTTGGTGGAACAGTCAGTATCAATACAATGCAAACCCACATCAATCCATACATCAGAGCAACAGCAGGAATGGGTTCTTTTCAAACTCAAAGAGTGACCGCTGAAGCAGGTACAGGATTAATGCAGAACAAATACAGTGTGGATGCACGCTACTCCATTTTACGATCTGACGGGTATATTGACAGAGCTTCCTCCAACCTTCAAAGTTTATATTTTTCCGCTTCAAGAGTTACAGAAAAATCCTCAACCCGTCTGATTGCTTTTTCTGGACGTGAAATCACTTATCAGAGTTGGTTTGGTACACCAGAGGCAAAAGTCACAGGAGATAATAATGCCCTCATTGAACATTTTGAAAATAACAGGGGCATTCTATACTTCACACCATCAGATTCAATCAATTTATTTCAATCGGGCAGAACATACAACTATTATCAATATGAAAACCAGGTTGATGACTACAGGCAAACCCACCTGCAGCTTCATGATTTCAGAAGGATCAATGACCGTATGGTCTTCAATTCCTCATTCAATTATACCAGGGGTCGCGGTTTTTTTGAAGAATTCGTTCACGAAGATGATTTATCCCGATACGGTCTTGATGAAGGTTTTTCGGATATTATCAGAAGGAGGTGGTTGGACAACGACTTTTTTGGTGGCATTGTCAANNAAAAAAGCAATTACTCCGCAGGTATTTCCGCTTTTCGCTATGTAGGAGATCACTTTGGAAGGATCGTCAGCATCCCAGGCTCCACTATTGCTTTTAACCCTTCCAATAATTATTATTTCAGTGATGCTGTCAAAGACGATGTCAGTGGTTTTATAAAAACCGAACAGAGACTATCGTCACAATGGACCATTTTCAGCGATCTGCAATTGCGAAATGTTATTTATACTGCTGAAGGGAACGATAATGAATTAGCCCAACACAATATTAATGAAGCATTTTTGTTTTTCAATCCCAAGGCAGGTATTCATTACAAAATCAGAGAGGGCTGGTCTGCATATGGATCTTTTGCTGTAGCCCAGAAGGAACCCAACCGGTCTGATTTCATAGACCATCAACAAGGATCTATTCCTAAGCCTGAAAAACTATTCAATACAGAATTAGGATGGCGAAAAGAAAAAGGAAAGTGGACAGGAGAATTGACCTTTTATTATATGCATTACCAGGATCAACTTGTGCTTACAGGTGCCCTCAACGATGTAGGAAGTCTGCTGCGCACCAATGTATCTTCAAGCTTTCGCAGAGGTATAGAATTATCATTTCAGCACAATTTTTCAAGAAAATTGAACCTTCAATGGCTAAGTTCATTCAGTCAAAATCAAATTCAAGATTTCAAAGAAGTATTATATGATTATTCCTCCGGTTTTGAAATTGTGGAAATAGATCATGAGAACACAACTATATCTTTTTCTCCGGGGATGCTCCATACTGCCATTATCCAATATCGTCCGACACAAACCTGGGAGTTTGTAATGCTCAATCAATATGTAGGCAGACAATATTTAGACAATACGGGCAACATCAACAGAAGTCTTGCCCCTTACCAAACATCAGATTTAATGGTTGAATTCAGACCTAAGTTTGAAAAAATCAAACAACTTTCAATTAAAGGCGAGATCAGAAATACTTTGAATACCCGATATGCATCGAACGGCTACAGCTATAGTTACATTTTTGGACAACTCATTACCGAAAACTTCCTTTACCCACAAGCCGGTAGAAACATCATGCTAACCATTGGGGTAGAGTTTTAAAAATTGTAACTGAAATTGATCCAAACTTCTACAACATTAAAATAATTCCGGGCAAAATCGTCAAAAGGAATCATTCCCTCCAGGCTGAATTTCCAATCACCATCTCCCTGAACGTAGCCAACCCCGGCTGCAGGATAATCCCTGCGAAATCTACTTTGATTGGGTGCTTCCTGAAAATTCATTAAAGTATACTCTCCTTGTAAATAAAAGCTCCTGAATGCTTTTATTCGCCCCATTAGCACAGGTCCATGACTGAAAAGAGAGAATCCCTGGAATCCAAATGGGTTGACATAACTGTAACTTCCCCTGTATCCAGCGCCCAAGGTTATAAAATCTGTCACTTTATAGCCAATGGATGGCTTCAAGTCTATAGCAAAACCACTAAACAAACCCAAATTACCAATTCGAATTTCATAATTCAATTTATCAGTAATAGATTCTTTCTCTACAGGAGCTCTACTACTGCCTCTTCCAGTTCTCGTAGTTGGGCGTCTGGATTGTCCATCAGTTATTTCATATAAGCATAAAATAAGTAATAGTGGTAAAACAATTTTTAGCGCCCCCTTCATATACAGATTTTTCAAATGTTTAGAATTCATATTATATTCTGACTTTCAAAAGTAATCAACCCAATTGAATTGGCGTCAATTAATATTATTATTATAAACTTTTAGAATTCTATCATAGTAAGATTATTTCTGCCAATAGGCTTAATTCATCGACAATCCTTATGGAAACTTGTTTCTTTCATCAGATTGCCATGGACTGTATAAAGTTATATTGATAAAACATACACGAATAGGATTAATATAACGTCTCTCACCATATACAAAATGAATTTTATAAAAATGCATTATGGAATTGTAAAATAAAAATCCATTATTTTCTTTTATAAAGTGAAGATTATGAAAACGCATTTTTCATTTTAAAAATGAAATTTATATACCTTCGCAAGGTATTGAAACAATCAGTTATATATTAAAAAATTTATTTATAAAATATTTTTACATTTTGAAAATAAGGATCGCTCTATTCTATTTTGCCACCTTATTTATACTTTGGAAAACACCAGGTTTTGCACAATGCGATCTTTCGTCTCAGGTTGAAATTGCAGATTTTGATACGACTATATTTTCATTTGTAATAGACGGTGCTATTGATAATAGTCTCGCAACTAATGGAATATGTGGAGTACGGATGCGTTTCAGGCATGAATTTATTGGTGATATTAACATTAAACTCCGATCTCCCTCCGGACAGGAAGTTCATCTCATTGGACCTGCTATTGAAGCGGCACCCAATACCCAATTTGTGAGATGGGATGTTACAATTGTGCCATGTTCATTGACTGCTACACCTGACCAGGGTCTCCTTCCCGTATGGAATAATCTGAATTCTTGGTTTCAGTTTAGAACCTATACCGGATCATATTATCCATTTAACGGTTGTCTGGAAGATTTCAACACCGGACCTGTAAATGGGGTTTGGACAATCATCGTTGAAGATATTGTAGAATTTGGTTCAGGATTGATTGAAAGCTTTACATTATTGTTTTGTAATCCGATAGGTTTTGACTGCTCACCTTGTCTGGCTTCCGGTGGCAACTTTGTAACAGACACATTGAGTGTTTGTAAGAGCAACAATGCGCTATTGTTTTCACCAGAAATTGATTTTGAATCTCCACCTCCAGCCAATGATTATGCTTATCAGTACCTTGTGTTCAGAAATGACTCACTCCTTTTTACAGACCAAATTATTGATCTAAGAGAACATGCCGCAGCTGAATATCAAATCTGTGGCCTATCCTTGCGTATTGAAGATCTGGCTATCTTATCCCTCCAGCAAAGCTTGTCAAAATCTCAATTGCAACCCACATTGATTGATCAGTTAGGGTGCTTTGATCTTTCTTCACAATGCATGACACTCTATATAGTTGAAGCAACAGATACCGTGATAATTGATACCCTCATTTGCCGTGGTGATATCTTGAATATGAACGGGTCTTCATTTTCCGATCCTGGACTTTATATCGTTGATCATGCAGGCGATTCTTGTCAAACCATTACATTACTGGATTTGAAAGTTTTTGAGATCAACGCTATAATCACTGGAAATGATCAGTTGTTGTCCTGCCAAAATACTTCCATCACTTTGTCGGGACATCAAAGTAGCGCTGATGCCCTTATAACTTATGAATGGTTTATGGAATCAGGTAATGAAAGGGTTTCTCTTTCTACTGAAAGTCAAGTGAATGTAACTGAGCCTGGTGTATATATTTTGGAAATCAATAGTCAAAATTGCTCGCAAATCACTTCGGTAGAAGTGATGGAAGACGGTACACTTTTTCATGTAGAATTTGAATATGAAACACTAACCTGTGAGATATTATCGACGGATATACTTGTGCATCCTTCTAAAGAAATTACATCAATAACATGGACTGGTCCCAATGGTTTTGCATCCAATGAAATCAACATCACTGCCAATTCACCAGGATCTTATCAAGCGAGCATTACTGATGAGGATGGATGTGTCACATTGGAAACGATTGACATCGAGTCCAATACATTCCTGGAGACTCCATCATTTAACCCCCAAAATATTACTTGTACTAATGAGAATGTCAAGCCCAATGTAAGTTTATCAGATACATCGGGACTTCAATTTATGTGGTCCAGCACCTTGGGATTTTCTTCAACTTACTTAAACCCGAATATAGACAAACCCGGATTTTATTTCCTGGATATTACCGGTGAAAATGGATGCACCCGTCGACATTTGGTTACCATTTTTGATGACAGGATTTTCGCTGATGTTTCTACCAGCGCAGAACCGATCAATTGTTTTTTTCCAATCAGAAACATCCAAACAACGTCTGATATCCAAAATGTAAACTACCAATGGTTTGGCCCGGATGGGTTCAGTAGTGTACAGCAAAATCCTGCTGTAAGCACCGGAGGCACTTACATTGTTAATGTAAGAACACAACAAGGATGTGTAACTATGGATACTGTCATCATTGATGTAGATGGTGACCGTCCGGATATCACTGCAGAGGATATATTAATCCGCTGTGCTGATAATGGGGAAGTCAGATTAAGGATAGAAACCAATGCTGTCAATCCTACCTATGAATGGGCAGGACCAGCCAATTATTTTGCTACAGGACCAGAACCGGTAGCACAAACCATTGGCACCTATTCAGTGACCGTCACCGGGAGTAATGGTTGCCAGAGTGCGTCCTTCTTCGATGTTCGTCCTGGTTCGAATACACCTAATGTGACCATACTTTCTAACCCTATCAGTTGCGACTCTTCTATGGTTCATATTCGCCCAAGTAATTTGAATCTTTCTTATCATTATACTTCTCCTTCCGGCATTATTTACATAGAACCCAGTCCATTGGTAGAAGAATTGGGAGAATATATCATCAGAGTAGAGGATTCCACAAATGGCTGTTTCGCCCGCTACACGCATGAAGTAGTCATCGACACTACAACCCCAGAACTTACACTGGGCCAGTATGAAATTAATTGCTCACAAAGCTCCGTCCGGCTTCTATATGGATCAAATATTAACCTGAGCACTTTTGAATGGACGGGGCCGGGAGGATTTTCATCGGGTATTGACTACCCTCTAGTTTCACTAACCGGATTATATTTTCTCCGGGTTACAGGAGAAAATGGATGCACAAACCAATTTGAACTGGAAGTGATTGACAACTTTAATGCACCATCGGTAGAAGTAATTCCGCTATTCTTAACGTGCGAAAGTGGAGAAGTTCTTTTAGGGTTTGATAGCACTGACCCTAATCTATCTGTGGAATGGACAGGCCCTGGTGGTTTTATGTCTGAACTGATCAATCCACCTGTTTCGGTTGCTGGCATATATTCGGGTATTGTTACAGGAGAGAATGGATGTACATTTGAAATCGAAGTTCAGGTCATGCCGGATACCCTGGCGCCTACATTAACCGGTATTGAAGCCGATGGTGTGATATCCTGCTCTAATGGTACCGTTACTTTAACTGCTTTTTCCAATGATCATGGTGTTGAGTTTATTTGGACCGATCAGCTTCAACAAAATATTGGAACCGGCGCCTCAATCCAGGTTAATAAGGGAGCAGAATATCAGGTAACAGCAATATTACCCAACGGATGCAGGACTCAGGGATTTGTAGGTGTCATTGGTGATACCTTACCCGCTGAAATCCAATTGAGTTTTACAGATATAGATTGTGTTTCTACTCAGGCAAGCGTGGTAATACAATCCTCAGGCGACATAGAAAGAATCTCCTGGACGGGCCCTATTTCAATACCCGAAAATGCAAATAATTTTTTTACCAATCAAACGGGTTTATATAGCGCTAATATTTTGAGTATCAATGGGTGTGATAGTATTTATACATTTGAAATTCAGGAAGATACGATTCCCCCTGCCATTGACTCTTTGGTATTTCATCCATTGGATTGCAATCATCCTTCTACTGATGTAGCCTTGATTACCAATAGATCCGGATCTCAGTTTCATTGGACTTTACCCGATGGTACCATGCAAACCGATTCTGTTATACATACCAATCAAAGTGGGCGTTATACTATCTCCGTGATCGGACCCAACGGATGTATAACCAACAGTGAACTCATTTTGGAAGAAGATTTTGAAGCACCAGTACTCAACACGACAGGTGGTATAATTGATTGTATTATGACGCGAATCAGAATTGGTGTTGAATCCGATTTACCTGTTGAATCCATTCAATGGAATGGACCCGGCGATTTTGTGTCGGCTTCAGATCATCCTTTAGTTCTGTTGCCGGGTCGCTATGATGTGCTGGTACGTGCTCAAAATGGTTGTGAATCTTCTGCCTTTGTAGATGTGATTGATAATATCGACCCCCCATCCATTGATCTCGCTGAAACAACTTTATTGTTTTGTGACGGATCAGGTGTTAACATAACTTTGGAAGTTAGTGATCCCCAATCTGCATATAGCTGGTTTGGCCCTGAAATGTTCTTTAGCGACGACCCCTCACCTTTTGTTGATATTGAGGGAACCTATGTTCTTTATCTTTTGGGGAGCAATGGTTGCCTCTCCATTGATTCTACAATCGTGATACTCGATATTTTGTTGCCTGAAATATTTGTTGAGCCAGTGATATTAACCTGTGATCAGAGAGAAGCCACACTCATCGCTGAAAGCACTCGTCCGGTTCATGCGTATCAATGGAAGTATGAAGATCTCAATCTGGGTACAAGTTCCCAGCAGACTGTTAATGAACCTGGTTTTTATAAAGTCATAGTAACCGGATTGAATTTGTGCATAGACTCTTTATCCATTGAAGTAAGTGAAGATATTATTCGTCCACAGATCAATATTGAACTACAAGGTCTTATCCAATGTGATCAAACAAACTTAAGCATTGATGCCTCTGCAAGTACCGNNTGGAATACTGAAAACGGCCTGATTTTATCTTCTCCCACCTCCCCCATCATAGAAATTGAAGGAACTGGCGAATACCATCTGGTTATCCGGGATAGCGGAAATGGTTGCCAGTCTGATACGACGATTTCTGTTGCAGAGACACTTCAGGAATTTGAAAATTTTCAATTGGAAATCATACCTCCATCCTGTCCCGGGTTTGAAAATGGTTCAATCAGATTGACGGGTTTCACCGGCGGGCAACCCCCTTACCTGGTATCACTGAATGAAGGGCCTTTCAGGGAAAGAATACACTTAAACTTTTTGCCTCCCGGCCTTTATACCTTGACAGTAAAAGATGGATTTGGTTGTGAATTATTTGAACAGATCATTGTCCCCGAAGCCCAGGGGGTGACTGTCAATCTTGGAGCGGATCGCACCATCCGATATGGAGAAAGTATTACATTAAACCCGGAGTTTAATATAGGACTGGATGGAATATCTGCCCTGTCCTGGTCTCCTATGGAAAGCCTGAGTTGCAATGATTGCCTCAGTCCGGAAGCTTCGCCCGGTAGAAGTACTGCTTATCGGTTACAGGTGACGGATACCAATGGATGTACAGCATCGGATGAAATATGGATACGGGTAGAATTAGAGACGGTTATAGACATTCCCAATGTATTCGCTCCGGAAGGCAATCAGGGAAATCGGACTTTTTACATCAATCATTCTAATGGAATTGAAAGAATTAATTTTTTGAGTATCTATGACCGGTGGGGAAATCGCGTCTTTCATCATCAAAATTTTCCAGCCGGTGATCCTGATTTTGGTTGGGATGGGAATTTCAGAGGTCAAAAAAGCAATCCCTCTGTCTTCGTTGTTATAGCTGAATTTTTGATGAATGACGGAAGAGTAGTAAAAGTTACTTCTGACCTTACGCTTGTACGATAACATATTACAATAAAATGTAAAGTGTTTTCATTAATTTATTACTTTTGTTTTATTGAAATCATCAGGCTCTTGATTCTTTGCCTGAAAAAATTGTAGGAAAAAGTATGCAGAGGAAGATTTTTCAGGCAGCCATATTGAGTTTTGTAATTTCCTTGCCCATCCAATCAATTAAAAGTCAATGCAATGGTACCCCGCAGGCCGGTCTTTACTGCGACCCTGATCTACCGCTCGGTGCACCCTTATTGTGCAATCTGGATTGCTTAGATGGATTTACAGACAGGCTTCCTATGGAAAACCAGGATATTTTAATGGGTCAGCCTCCACGGTTATGTAATTCGGGAATGGGTAATCAGGGAGACCCCAACAACATGTCATGGTTTGCTTTTATTGCCGGTTCAGAAACGATTCGCTTTATGATCACTCCTTCCAATTGCACAGTCGAGAATAATCTTGCAGGTATCCAGGCTGGAATTTATACCCGGTGTTATGATTGGGATGATCTTTATTGTGTGGGAGACTGCCAGACCGGAGCCTTTGAAATTGGCGGTCCCGGTTTCATCATTGGAGAAACCTATTATTTCTTTTTGGATGGATGTAACGGGAGTGTATGTGACTACCGTGTGGATGTCCTGGAAGGTGAACAACCGTTTCAGTTGCCAGAAATTACTGGCATGGAGCCCACAACTGATTTAGAAAGTGATACCATTTGTTTAGGTGCTTCAATGCGCTTCCAATTGGAAGGTCTTACGCAGGAAGGTATTCAATATACTTACACCATCAGCCCAGCAACAACTGATTATCCAACAGGAATCCATCCGGAAAATTCGAGACCTATATCCGATTGGTTTTTTAACCAGGAAGGCCATTTTACTATATCCGTACAGGCAACCAATGGATGTGATATTACCGATGTTTTTACTAAAGAGATTATTGTGGCCAGGATTCCGGATGTAAACTATGGAACTGTACAATTATGTCTTGAAGATTTAAGTACTTACCGGGGCCCGGATGGCTGGATTGGAAATTCATGTTTTTTTCCATGAATCAATAGCATTGAGGTTACCAATTCCTTAGGTTGTTCATATTTTCAGGAAGTAAATATTCAAATTATCCCTTTAGGACCCAGACAAAATGTAGCACTTTATGTTTGTGAAGAAGAATTTCCCATCACATATCATGGAATCCTTTTAACACAACCGGTCCAGGATTTTCCTTTATCTCTTGAAAATGCCGCTGCTTCCGGTTGTGATAGCTTAGTATCACTGACCATAACATCCTTACATGTGGATGGACATATCATTGTATCTGATTGCATTGATGAGGATCATTTGCATATCCAACTGGTTATTTCTCTAACGCATCCTCCCGGTTTAGTGATTGAGCAGGTTATTTGGCGTGATCCCTCTGGAAATATAGTCGATGCCCATTCTCCAGACGGAATGACCATCGAAACCTCATTGGAGGGTATTTTTTCAGCTGAATTACAGCTTTCTTTCCAATCTAAAACCTGTGTACAGGTAATAGAATCAAATCCAATACAACGCAATGCCCTGAGACCGGAGACCCCTCAACCCCTTATCTGGAACGCAAGTTTCTGTGCCAATGAAACCCAACAAACGTACAGAGTGGCCCATATGCAAGGATCGAACATGGAATACTCCTGGACCTACCCAAATGACTTATTCGCAGTTGTTGATAATCAATCTGATTCTTTGGTCGTGGATTGGGGATCACTTACTGAAGGAGAAATCTGTGTCATCGCTGTTAATTCTTGTGGAGTAAGCAATCCATATTGTATGATGATTTCCCGGCATGCCATCCCTGAACCGTTTATTGATGGGGTTGACATTGCATGTACAGATGAAATTATAATAATATCAGCAGTTGGTAATGCCAGCTGGGTATACACCTGGGATTTTGGGGATGGAGAGTGGATACTACCGGTCGATTCAACCGGAGCTGGCCCACATAGTCTTAGGTATTCCACATCAGGTGAAAAATTGATTCGGGTGAGCGCTTTCGATAGTGAATGTCAATCTGGTGCTATTGAAGGATTCATCACGATAATGGATCGTTTGGAAATGGGAGCAACAGAATGCAGAGCCACTTTGGAAAGTGTAGAATTTATCTGGAATGAAGTATCTGGTGCAACGGGATATTCCATTGAAGTATTGACCGGTCAAAGCGGGATTCAATCCGGAAACCGGTATAGTGTGAGTGGCCTGAATATGGATGAAGAAGTAACCATTAGAATTAGAGCATTGTCTGATGTTTCCTGCGCGACTTCTGAACCCATTACATTATCCTGCGTTGCTTCCTGTGAAGAATTTCTTTTCCAGATTGAAAGTCCGGTTAACCGTATGTGTGAAAGTGAAGAAACTAATCCATTTGCTTTATTATCTACAGAAATTACAGTCGATCATTCCATACGATTTGAAGGAAGTGGTTTGGATGAACAGGGTATTTTCAATCCTTCACAGTTAAGCCCAGGTATATATGTTTTAAGGGCATTTGTTGTGATTGATGGTTGCGAATACACTGACTCAACGGTTATAGAAATCGACGAAAACCCACATTTTACACTGAGTATTTCCCAACCATTGTGCCCGATTGACAATTCAGGGATTGTAATAGCTGACCCTCCATTTTCTTCGGATCAATTTACTTACCTGCTGGATGGTGTTAACGTCAATGAAGATCCATTAATACTCACCCCCGACAACTATATATTAAGAGCTACCAGTAGCGAGGGATGTTCTACTGACATTCCTTTTAGCATCTTACCTCCTGATGAAGCTCCTGTAATTAGTATGGAAGGAAGACTGGTCATTGAAGAAGGAGAAATGCTTAGTATTCTTTTGGCCACTCAACCCCATGATATGCCAAGAGTTGATAGGGTGGAATGGTTTATTCCCGGAATAGGTCACATATTATGTTCTGGAACATTGGATGAATGTTCTACAATAGAATGGTTACCTCCAACCGGTCAAGGCGAAATATGCATCAATGTTATATTTGATGATGGATGTCCAATGGTGGTATGTAGAAACTTTTCAGTTCTCCGGAATACACAATTATTTATACCCAATGTATTTTCTCCTAACCGGGATGGATATAATGACTTTTTCACCATAGGGAGTAATGATCCTACCATGCTGATCCGGAAAGCGGTAATATACAATCGGTGGGGTGGTGTTGTTCACCGTATGAACAATGTCCAAATGGAAGAAGAGTTAATCATTTGGGATGGAATGCAAGGGAACCAACCGGCCAGTCCCGGAGTATATGTTTACCTGATTGAGTATACAAATGAAGAAGGTCACACTATGTTTGTCACCGGCGACCTTACTCTTATACGTTAATTAAAGAATTGACCAGGCTGAAAACTCCAGTAATGATGTATTGGATACCAATTGCCATTACAATAAACCCCATAATGCGACTAATGGCTTTTAAACCTGCATAACCCAATAATTTGAATAAATAAGGACTGGTTCTCAGAACTATATAAATCAACAGCGCTGTAGCCACGATCACACCCATAATGACAAATCGCATACTCCACTCTTCATATTCTGCATAGTAACCAATAAGCAAAGAAATAGAACCGGGACCTGAAAGCATTGGCATTGCCATGGGGGCAAATGATATATCTTCTTTCTCCAGCGCTTCCTTTTTTACTTTATCATTAATAGCTCTGCTTTGGGAAAATTTTCCATTAAGTAGTGAATAACCTGATGAAAGAATGACCAATCCCCCGGCGATTCTGATCGCATTGATGCTGATACCAAAAAAACTCAATATATATGCACCTCCCAGAAAAAAAGCTATTAAAATCAAGGCAAAGTATAGTGATGTCAGTCTGGCTGTGACATTTCTTTCCCTTGCATTGTGATCCGGCGTCAATGCCAAAAATACCGGAACTGCTCCAATAGGATTGACCACTGAAATGAGCGAAGCCAGACAAGCCACAAATAGAATCATAATATAATTTTGTACAAATGTAATAATTTTAAATTATTCAGAATATAATTTGTTATAATTTTAATTTACATGTCTTATGCTCAATTTGGTTTCTCTCACTTTTTATGCATAACCGTTATTTATTTATAAAATACTATTTAAAGAAAACAGCGTAAATTATGGTATACATTTATCAGTGAAGTAACAAATATTAAGTAAGTATAAAATAGCTTTGACTATGCTTAACCTTAGGCTCTCAAAAGAGGAAGTCCGCGCCGAGTGTGCCTTTTTGGTGGTAGAGGTTCCGATAGGAATTTGATATTACATGATTTACATAACACCTGATCAGGAGGAAAGCATAGTAAATTAAAATTTTAGTATTCTTCTATCTGCAAACGTAGTCTTTAAAGAACAAGGCTACTTCCAGTTGTTCTGATGGGTTGAGGTAGGTATTATCAATCAGAAAAGAACCTTCAGCTCTGATCAATGGGCTGTGTTGACGTGTCGTATCGATATGATCTCTGTGCTTTAAATCACCTTCGACCATCTCCCTGCTGACCGTTTTCCCTAGTTGTAACAATTCCTGAAATCGTCTTTCAATCCTTACATTGATATCCGCAGTAAGAAAAAGCTTAAGTTCAGCCTGGGGAAAGACGACCGTGGTAATATCCCTCCCATCCATAACAATCCCTTTATCGACACCTAGTGATTTTTGAATATCAACTAATTTATGACGAACCTCAGGTATTGCCGCTACTTCACTTACCATTGAAGACACTTTCAATGAACGAATTTTATTTTCAACATTTTGTCCATTCAAATAAGTAGTATTCATTCCATTTTCACTCTTGAAATCAATATTAATCAGATCAAGACTTTTGACAATTTGATCCGGATTTTGGATATCAATGTGATTTTCATGACAATACAAACTTACTGCACGGTACATTGCACCGGAATCGATATATTTATAATGCAGGTGCTTCGCAAGATCTTTTGCAAGGGTAGATTTACCACAGGATGAATATCCATCTATGGCGATTATTATTTTTCGATCATTGTTCACTTGTGAGAAATAAACAAAAAAGACTTATACTTCCTTACGAGTATAAGTCTATTTGAAATTTTATTAGTAATGATTCAATATTCATCTTCATTAAACAGGAAGTCATCCTTCCTCGGATAATCAGGCCAAATATCTTCCATAGTTTCATAGATTTCTCCTTCATCTTCCAATTCCTGAAGATTTTCAATAACCTCAAGCGATGCACCAGATCTGATGGCATAATCTATGAGTTCATCCCGGGTAGCCGGCCAGGGTGCATCTTCAAGTTGATGGGCTAACTCTAAAGTCCAATACATAATAATTCTTGATAAAGGTGATTAACTAAATATCACGTGAAAAATCACGCAAATGTATTAAATTCTCTATTTGATCCAAATAATTCATAGTTTTGTTTTTAGTAGTATTTTCAGCAGGCATAAAGAATCTTAGACAAATGAAATAATCTTATCGCTACTTATAAATAAAAATAATTTTATCCAAAGCTGTTTCATTCTATATTCATCTGTAACGCAAACCATCCTCTTAGGTTTGACTTATACCTGCAGTGTGTGAATACTTTCCATCAAATACATTGATAAAGGGTATATTAATTCCTATACTATAGTTAAAAAAATTATAAAATCAGCATTGCGTCTCCATAGCTGTAAAACCGGTACTTTTCCTTTATAGCTTCTTCATAACCCTTCATGACCAGGTCGTGGCCTCCGAAAGCAGCGACCATAATCAATAAACTCGATTTAGGCAGATGAAAATTGGTTATCATGCTATTAGCAATACTAAAATCATAAGGCGGATAGATAAACAGGTTGGTCCATCCTTCAGCCGGTTTTAAAAAGCCCGTGGCAGACACAGCCGATTCGATTGTTCTCATACAGGTTGTACCAACTGCACAAATTTTCCCACCCTTTCGTTTGGTTGTATTTACTAATTCTGCCGATTCCTCAGGTATTCTGAAATACTCAGCATCCATTTTATGTTTGGATAAATCCTCAACATCAATACTTCTGAATGTACCCAGCCCAACATGCAGAGTAATTTCTGCAAATTGAATTCCAAGGATTTCCATCCTTTTCATAAGCTCCCTGCTAAAATGAAGTCCGGCTGTTGGAGCTGCGACAGCACCTGTTTCTTTTGCATAAATGGTTTGGTATCTTTCCAAATCTAACTGTTCAGGCTTACGCTTGATATATTTCGGCAAAGGCGTATTCCCTAGCAACTTCAAAGCATTCCTGAATTCTTCATCGTTGCCATCAAAGAAAAATCGTATAGTCCTACCTCTAGAAGTGGTATTATCTACCACTTCCGCCACCAAAATCTCATTATCATTTTCATCAGAAAAATACAGTTTATTTCCCACTCTTATTTTGCGTGCCGGATCTACCAGTACATCCCAGAGTCTTGCTGACTCATTTAACTCGCGAAGAAGAAAAACTTCAATTTTAGCACCTGTCTTTTCCTTCCTTCCATACATCCTGGCCGGAAACACTTTAGTGTTGTTGAAAATAAAAGTATCTCCATCATCAAAATATTGGAGCATGTCTTTGAATACTTTATGTTCAATTGTACCTTTCTTACGGTCAATCACCATCAATCGGGATTGGTCTCTCTCTTCTGATGGATATTGAGCAATGAGCTCTTCAGGTAGCTCAAAATTAAACTGGGATAATTTAGTCCTCATGAATTTCCTTTCAATTTTTTAGCGTGCAAAATTAGTAATATATTCTTTTAATTCTTAGTTCACTACGAATCAATTCAATGAAAGATTTTCTTTTTAATATTCTTTCATTTGACTTTTTAAACACCTAATCCTATCGGTACAGCTATAATAAAACCCTATTTATCGAATAGGTTGCATCATTTCATATAACAATCATTAACTTTACAATGATTCAATAATATTGTATGCTGCGTATTTTTTATGAAAGTGCCCGTTTAGCCTATCAGTCTCTGGTTACTAATAAATTAAGGACTTTTCTTTCCTTACTAGGCATCATGATTGGTATTTTTTGCATTATCGGAGTAAAGTCTGCCGTAGATTCTCTACAAGACAGCATTGTTTCAGAATTTAAAAAGTTGGGTAGTGATGTACTCTACATAGATAAAGGACCTTGGGATGAAGATCCGGGAAGTAATTACTGGAAGTATGTCCGAAGACCGGAAATGTCTTATAAAGAATACCAGTTTGTAAAATCCCGTTCTGATCTCGCTGATGAAATTGCTTTTGCTGTGTTTGCTCAAGGTCGTACAATAAAATATGGAGGTAACAGTATTGGAAATGCATTTGTATTCGGCAGCACCCCTGAACATTTAAAGATACAAAATTTAACCATTGTACAGGGCAGATATTTCACTCCTTATGAAATGGAGACCGGAGCTAATCGTGTAATTCTGGGATATAAAATTATGAAAGAATTATTCGAGGAGATTGATCCATTGGATAAAAATGTAATACTTTTTGGCCAACGATTTCAAGTGATTGGTGTTCTTGAAGAGGAGGGGGATAATCTGCTTTCTTTTATTAGTTATGATAATGCCATTTGGATTAGTTACAATTCATTCAGGAAGTACATCCAGATTGAAGATAATCGTTCACTCGGAAGGACTTTTGCCATAAAGGCTAAAAATGGTGTTGACCTGGAGGAATTACGAGGTGAGCTGACAGGGCTTATACGCGCTTATCGAAGACTAAAACCTACAGAAGATGATAATTTTTCTATCAATGAGGTGACCACCATTACCAATATATTGGAAAATCTATTTGGTGTTATCAATGGAGTGGGTTTTTTAATCGGTGGATTTTCTTTAGTAGTTGGAATGTTTAGTGTTGCTAACATCATGTTTGTTTCTGTCAAAGAAAGGACGAATATCATTGGCATAAAAAAAGCCATTGGAGCTAAAAGATACGTCATTCTATTGGAATTTTTGGTAGAGGCGGTTATTCTGTGTTTAATGGGAGGATTTGCAGGACTTCTCTTTGTCTGGATTGGTATTCTGGTGATTTCAGAAGTGTCTCCCTTTCAAATGCAATTGTCAGCAACGAATATAATCCTTGGATTCAGTGTATCCGTGGTTGTAGGTGTATTGGCAGGAATTATACCGGCTTCTATTGCATCTTCGATGGACCCGGTAGAAGCAATCAGGGCATAAAAAAAGAGGCTTGAAAACCTCTTTTTAATTTCTTTTAGTTGTTCACTTTCTCAACAACTGCTTTGAAAGTATCAGGATGATTTAAAGCAAGATCTGCAAGTACTTTCCTGTTAAGAACAATATCGGACTTTTTTAGCTGATTAATGAATTTGGAATAAGATAGGCCATACTCTCTTACTGCAGCATTAATCCTCGCTATCCATAATCTCCTGAATACTCTTTTTTTGTTTCTTCGGTCCCGGTAAGCATATTGCAATGCTTTTTCGACTGCATTTTTTGCTACCGTGTATACATTTTTTCGGGCACCAAAGTATCCTTTAGCAAGTTTTAAAATTTTCTTCCTTCTCTGTTTTGAAGCAACTGAATTTACTGACCTGGGCATATTTAAATATTTTAGTCCAATACAGGGATCTCTTTGTGATTCTTTTAGCCTGTATTCTCGTTAAAAAATTAATTTACTTTACTAATAATTTTTTTACTCTTTTTTCATCTGCTTCAGATACCAAAGTAGATCCGGAGAGACGCGTTTTAGCTTTGTTAGATTTTTTTCTCATCAAATGAGAAGTGTTGGCACGAAAACGCTTTATTTTTCCAGATCCGGTCATACTGAACCTCTTCTTGGCACTGGAGTGAGTTTTCATCTTAGGCATCGCAAATGTTCTTTATTTTTTTAAAAGATTGCAAAGATAGTAATATCCTCTGAAAATAAAAGAGTAAAATCAGGCAAATAAAAAAACTAAATGAAAAACTTTATTTTTTTGTCTTCTTTTTTGGAGTAACAATGACAATCATCCTTCTGCCTTCTAATTTGGGTAACGCTTCCGGTGTTCCATATTCTTCAAGTTCTTTTAGAAACCGCAATAAAAGTAGCTCACCCCTGTCTTTAAAAACAATTGTCCTGCCTCTGAAATGCACATATGCTTTAACCTTAGCTCCTTCGTCAAGAAATTTTTGAGCATGCTTCAATTTGAAGTCAAAATCGTGATCATCTGTATTTGGGCCAAACCGGATTTCCTTCACCACAGTTTTTGCTGACTTTGCCTTTAATTCTTTTTCTTTCTTTTTCCTGTTGTATAAAAACTTATTATAGTCAGTTATCCGACACACGGGTGGATCAGCTTTAGGACTTATCTCGACAAGATCCAAACCCATCTGTTGCGCCCACATTAAAGCTTGTTGTGTATTATAAATCTCCGGTTCAATTTTCCTTCCAGCTATTTCGCTGATTTCATCGAGATTGTCCCCAACCAGCCTGATCCTCGGTATTTTTATTTTATAATTGATTCGGAATGATGGCTCTTCGGTTGAGTTTTGTTTTTTCTGTTTTGCCAAATTTATGTTTTTAGTTAAAAAATATTAAAGTGATATTTTTAAAAAGTATGTAAAGATAAAAATATAGTCCTTTCATTTTCTGATTTCATAAGAATAGTTTCACACTAAGGTTTAATGGGCAACTTATAAAAGGTGTAATGCGGTCAATCATTGCAATAGAATTATACAAAATAATAAATACACTATTCTGTAATATCTTCTTCTTTACTGATTTTTGTGGCCAGAGTAATTTTAATTCCTCCCTCTTCACCTTTGTTGATGACTGCTTTCAATTTGGAACCCTCAGGTGGATTTTCTGATAGCAAAAACTCAGCCAAAGGGTCTTCCACATATTTTTGTATGGCTCTGTTGAGTGGTCTGGCACCAAATTGTGGATCAAACCCCTTCTCAGCTACAAACTTCTTAGCTCCTTCAGTAAGAGACAAATGGTAGCCCATGCCCTCCAGGCGTTTGTACAGATGATTCAAATTAATATCAATGATCTGAAACATATGTTCCTGATCCAGACTATTGAAAATAACAACATCATCAATCCTATTTAAAAACTCAGGAGAAAATGTCCTTTTTAGTGCATTTTGTATGATGGATTTTGAATCATCTTCCACAGATTTCATTCTGGATTGAGTTGCAAAACCAACTCCTTGTCCAAAGTCTTTTAACTTGCGTACTCCGATATTGGATGTCATGATGATCAAAGTATTCTTGAAATCGACTTTTCTTCCCAGTCCATCAGTCAATTGCCCATCATCCAAAACTTGTAAAAGGATATTGTAAACATCGGGATGAGCCTTTTCGATTTCATCAAATAATATTACTGAGTAAGGTTTACGCCTTACTTTTTCAGTGAGCTGACCACCCTCTTCATAACCCACATATCCGGGAGGAGCCCCAATCAATCTGCTAACGGAAAATTTTTCCATATATTCGCTCATATCCAAACGAACTAGAGAATCTTCCGAATCAAACAGATATCTGGAAAGTGCTTTAGCCAATTCTGTTTTTCCTACACCGGTCGGTCCAAGGAAAATCAAGGAACCAATGGGTTTTTTGGGGTCTTTCAACCCTACCCTGTTCCTTTGAATTGCTTTAGTAATTTTTTCGATGGCTTCATCCTGACCAATGATCATCTTTTTTAGATCATCAGACATATTCACCAGTTTATTACTTTCGCTCTGGGCAACTCTCCTTACCGGAATTCCAGTCATCATACTGACCACTTCAGCAATGTTTTCTTCATTTACAGGATACCTTTTGGACTTGGATTCCTGCTCCCATTCCTCTTTGGCTTGTTCAAGTCTTCGGATGAGTTTAGACTCATTGTCTCTGTATTCAGCTGCCTTTTCATATTGTTGGTTTTTAACAGCCTGATTTTTTAATTCCTTTATTTCTTCAATCTTCTGTTCCAATTCTTCAATATATTTAGGAACATGAATATTTTTCAAATGTGTGCGGGCTCCCACTTCGTCCAATACATCAATCGCTTTATCAGGAAGGAACCGATCACTTATATATCGATCACTTAGACGCACACAAGCTTTAATGGCATCGTCTGAATACACAACATTATGAAAGTCTTCATATTTTGATTTGATATTCTCCAAAATGTGAATGGTCTCTTCTGCTGAAGGAGGATCAACCATTACTTTTTGGAATCGCCGATCCAAGGCACCGTCCTTCTCAATATGTTGCCTGTATTCGTCAAGTGTGGAAGCACCAATGCATTGCAGTTCACCACGGGCTAAAGCAGGTTTGAAAATATTGGATGCATCTAATGATCCTGTTGCGCCTCCGGCTCCTACAATGGTATGAATTTCATCAATGAAGAGAATTACATCCGAAGCTTTTTCCAATTCATTCATGATGGCTTTCATGCGCTCTTCAAATTGCCCCCTGTACTTGGTGCCTGCAACCAAAGCAGCAAGATCCAACATCACTATTCTTTTATCAAATAGTGTTCTGGAAACTTTACGTTGAATGATTCTGAGCGCCAAACCTTCCACTATAGCTGTCTTACCCACACCGGCTTCGCCTATCAAAATGGGATTGTTTTTCTTTCTTCTGCTTAAAATTTGAGATACCCTCTCTATTTCTGTTTCTCTCCCAATAATAGGATCCAGCTTTCCTTCTTCAGCCAGGCGGGTCACATCACGTCCAAAATTATCCAAAACCGGTGTACGGGATTTGCCTGTAGCTTTCTTTGTATATTCTCCGGTATCATCTTCGTCCATGGGCGCTTCTGATTCTGAAGCAGAACGAGCATATATATCAGAAAATCCAGGGTCTTGTTCTTGTTTTACATATTCCAACTCCGCACGGTAACTTTCATAGTCAATATCAAATTCATATAAAATCCTGGCCGCTTCGTTTTCAGAATGCTTTAAAATAGATAGCATGAGGTGTTCAGGTCTGATTTCATCATTCCTATAACTTTTCGCTTCAAGGAAAGTAACTTTCAATACTTTTTCGGCAAGTTTGCTCCATTTAATATCATCCTCTTTGACCTGGGGAAGAGATTTATGGTTTCTTTTGATAGAATCTTCAATTTTAAACCTTAATTCATCCAAATCCAATTCCAATGAATCCAATACCTTCACAGCAATGGTATCCTTTTCGTGGATCATTCCTAAAAGAAGGTGTTCAGCTCCGATAAAATCATTGCCTAAACGTATAGCTTCCTTCTTACTTTGCTGAATGATTTTCTTTACAACCGGTGAAAATTTTCTGTTCATTATTTTCCTCCAAAATTCTGTAAACAATGATAATTATTAAATTCCTTACTTTCAACAGGATTAATTACATTTTGCTCAAAAAATAGTGCCAAATCAATAAATCTGCACTTTTGTCATGTCTGCATCTACCTTTTCTTCATATACTTCTTACAATTTTATCCAGTGTTCGTTTACTTAAAACGTATATTTAACTTAACTTTAGCTACCAGATGCAAAAATAATGTGAAAAGCAAGCAAATCAACCATTTTCAGAACATGAATCCCAGAAAACTTTCTAATCAATTGCCAATTTCCCCAGGTTCGCAAAAAAACTGAACAACACTATTCATCTGCCATATTGCCAGAAAATATCCTCAAAATATATACGAATTAATAGCCAAAACCGATTTCTACCCAATATAAACATTTTGTTTGACATCAACACATTGAAAATAAAAAGTTTAAATCATCAGACAAAATCAAAAGACATATGCGTTTAAACAGTTTTAATCTTATATTTTGGGACGGAAGTCAAGAGCACTCTTATTGGTTTTTTTTCTGCCATTTAACGGAATTGTCATAGATTTGCGCCCTGATAGAATTTCTTAGCTAGTAGAAATGTATGGTGGTGTATCTATCACAATGATTTGATCAATGAATTGAAAAATCACCATACAGCTTTTAAAATAAAATAATCAATTTGATATGAAGTTTGCATTGGATAAAAAAGAAAAATACTCCGTTTTCCAGTTGGATGAGGAGTATCTCAATTCATTGATTGCTCCCAACCTGAAATCCGAATTTATTTTTCTCAGAAATGAAGGGGTTAAAAATCTGATTTTTGACTTGTCAAAAGTAAAGTATGTGGACTCTTCAGGGTTAAGTTCTATATTGACAGCCAACCGGTTATGGAAAGATTATGGTTCATTTATCGTAACCGGCATACTTTCTGAATCCATAAGAAAACTCATTGAAATTTCTCGACTTGAAAATATACTGAACATAGTACCGACTGTAGAAGAGTCCATTGATTATGTATTTATGGAAGAAATTGAGCGAGAATTATCTTCTGAGGAGGAGTAAATGGTTGAATGCGAATATCACACTTTTAGGTACCAATTCTTCCATGCCTGGACATGGCAGATTTACAAGTGCACAATTGGTTATTTTTGAAAATTTCCATGTTTTGATTGATTGTGGTGAAGGTGCACAGATCAGAATGTCTGAACTGGGTATCAAACGCAATAAAATCGATCACATTCTTATCAGCCATCTTCACGGTGATCATATCAATGGCTTATTTGGTCTTCTGGGGTCATACATGCACTTCAATCGATCTACACTTCTGACCATTCATGGGCCGGCCGGAATCAATGCATTGCTCGAAACCTATAATCGCCTCACAGATTCACATTATGCCTTTGAGCTAAAAATCAATGAACTCAAAGAAGGCACACAGGGTATGTTATTAGAAACCGGAGATCTGCAAATCCGATATTTTCCCCTTCTTCATCGTATTACAACATTTGGGTTTCGCTTTGACTATAAAAAAAAAGAACGTAAAATGTTACCCGATGTCATTCAGAAATATAATCTTTCAACAGAAGAGATCATTCAAGCAAAGAAAGGAGTTGATCTTTACATTAAGGGATATGGAATGGTATCCCATGAACAATTAAGCCGTGTATATGAGCCGGTTTCTTATGCATATTGCAGCGATACTTTGTACGATGAGCGCATTGTCCCATATATTAACGGAGTGAACCTGCTTTATCATGAAACTACCTATTTGGATGATATGGAAAAAGAAGCTAAAGAACGGATGCATTCTACTTTGGGTCAGGCCATAAAAATCGCAAAAAAAGCTAATGCATCCAAGCTACTTACCGGACATTACAGTGGTAGATACAAAGATCTTGTTGGCTTTGAAGCCGCTGCTGCCAAATCTTCTTTGGAAGTAATCATTGGAATGGACGGTATGACTTATAATATTTAGAAATTCTTGATCGATTCACTTTGTTTTTAAAATAGTAAGCGTATATTTGCACCTCTATTTCAAAAGCGTACCGATCGGTTAGCTCAGCTGGTAGAGCAACGCCCTTTTAAGGCGTGGGCCCTGGGTTCGAATCCCAGACCGATCACTTCAAAAGACCTTCCTGACAAGGTCTTTTTTTATTCCATCAAACATCTTTTTATTCTCATCAGTGCTCCTAACCCATTCGATAAGGCTTCATCCATCAGTTATGATTACATTCGAGGGTGTTGTAAATGGTAATTAGTCAAATGCTGATATGCCTGGGCTATCCTGACAATAGTCCCTTCCTCAAACAATCTGCCAGTAATTGAAATACTGGTCGGTAGACCATCTTTAAAACCATTGGGAATAACTATACATGGATGCCCGGTAAGGTTAGTAATTCTTAAACTTGAAGAAGCCCATGAAGGATGAATATAGGCATCTACCTGCTTCATCAAGACATCCATATCCTGAATTAGAATTGTTCGCAATCGGTTGGCTTTGATATACTCTACGGCTGGAATGAGCCTGGCTTCCCGAAATGTATTAGGCCAGGCAAATCTTACCTGACGAACCATTGAGTCATCTTTCCCGGTTGTTGTCAATTCATCAAATGCGGCGGCAGCTTCAGCCTGAAGTATGAAACCTATATCAGGATATTCTGGTAATTCAACAGGAATCAAATCTACGCCTGCATGCCTCAGTATTTCCAGGGCTGCCAGGTCATTTTCACGGAAAGGATACTCCTGATCAAAATCACTTTTTATATACCCAATTCTCAAGGAAGAAAGAGGTGCTACAGGATTATAATTCAAAGGAACATCATAAGTCATAGGATCTTTCTCATCTTTGCCTTCAATAGCGCGCAATACAACCAGGCAATCCTCAGCACTTCTGCCTATGGGACCCAATTTATCCATAGTCCAGGACAAAGCCATAGCGCCATGTCTGCTTACCCTTCCGTAAGTTGGACGCAAGCCCGTAGTTCCACATACAGTGGATGGGGAAATAATAGAACCTAAAGTTTCCGATCCAATAGCAAATGGTATTCCTCCGGCTGCTACAGCACTCGCACTACCTGCAGATGAACCACTGCTTCCTTTTGAGATATCCCATGGATTTCTGGTCATTCCACCAAACCAAACATCACCCCATGCCAACGCACCTAAAGATAATTTTGCTACAATCACAGCTCCCGCTTCCTCCAAACGTGTTACCACTTCAGCATCATAGCCAAAATGCTGATCCTGGTATGGTCGGGCGCCCCATGTGGTTTTATAATCCTTTGTTGCCAATAAGTCCTTTATTCCACAGGGTATACCATGTAAAGGGCCTCTGTACAATCCGGCAAGCAGCTCCTCATCCATTTTTATGGCTTGCCTCATTGCGCGATCTTCCGTAAATGAAATGACACACATCAAAGTACTGTCCAGTCTTTTTAATCGGTTAATGTAAAAGTCCGTCAACTCTACAGATGTGATTTGGCGGGTGCGGATTAAGCTACTAAGCTGTGCAATCGTAAAAAATGCCAGTGAATCTATAGGCTCATTTAGTTTTTCATCTTCATAAATCGATAATGTAAAACCAGTGTACTCAGGCAAGGTGTATTCTGATGGAAAAGGATAAAAATGCAGAGCAGGTGGAACACTGTTGTCAATGGATATTAGCCTGTTCTTCAAATAAGATTCTTTATGACCTAATACCCCAGGTACCATCATGTCGATTTTTTCTGATGAAAATGACAATCCTACCAGTTCAGAAGCTTTCAAGATAAATTCTTTGATGTCATCCTTGGGACGATGGCTGATCAATACCAATACAATCATTATACTGACCGTTAGAATAAATAAAAACTTTTTATGCATGATCCACTTTTCAAATATGATACTTATGTCCACTTCTCCCCTTGTTGCTGGTGAGCTTTTTATTGCAAATTACTGAAATTACCTGATTATTCAATGAATGGCTCTAGCTTTCATTTTTCTACAACCCCATTCATTTCATTTTACTTCTTTTGTGAAAATAATTTTATCAATCTAATTTTAAAGCTAAAATACATTACAAATAAATGTAATTTGTCTTTAATTCTTTTTATCTTGTTCCTTCAAAACATTTGTGTTACCCTGGTTTTTATTTCTTATAGGCAGACGAAACATATATCAAAGGCTCTATTACATTTGAAATGAAAAATACTATGCATCGTGACTATCAGGTACCTGTCAAAATAAATATCAGCTCTGCTTATCTTTCAGGGGTATTGGAGTCGTTGATGGATAATTATCTGGATGAATGGGATCTGGAAGTCAATGGAGTAGAAGTACATCTCCAAAAGAAAGGGAATCTTGAAGCCAGAATCATCAAGAATGTCATATGGTTATCCGTCCCTCTGGATGTTCATTTGAAGCGGCCTTCGGGTTTATTTACAGTAGAGGCTGGGGGAAGTGTGGTCATGCATCTGCAAACACCTTTCGCTTTCGACCAAAATCTGAGACTTATTACAGAAATGAAGCTCACTCACTATGACTGGATAGAAAAACCCACATTTCAAATGGGTGTCCTTCAAATTCCATTAACCACATTGATCAAACTGATTATAAGTCATGCTTCCAGTATCATTACGGGAAAATTGGATTCGGTGTTAAAAGAGAAAGTAAACATACCTGAACTATTGGATACATTGATTTACAAACCATTTTCACAATTAAATTTATTTGTCGAACAATCATTGTATCCTGACTTAAAGATCAAAAGGATTGATATAGTAAACGCAATGACTCCGGGCGATGATTTGGAATGGAATGTTTTGGTAACATACCAATTAATCATTTCAGACAAAGAAGTCACAGAAAGTGATTACCCTTTGATTTTTGTACATGAAGACACTAAAGTAAGTCAACCTATTTTCCCTGCAGGAGCCACTCTATTTCTTTCAGAGTTATTTTTGGCGCAACAACTCAAAAAAGAAGCTAATAATATGCAATTGGGAAGCAAGAAGCTCTCCCTGGAAAGTATTCAATGGCAACTGGGTGAAGATATACGCCTAACAACTTCTGTAAAAGAACCCGTTCCTATGACTATTGACCTCCAATTTGAAGTAGTGAATAACCATAATCACTCCGAATTGAAATGGGATGAAAATTCTTTGACAGTTCGGCCTCATAAATGGATTTACAGGTTGTTTGGACCTTTGGTTAAGAAATTGATTAAAAATAAAATGGCGGAATGGACACCCGGAAATTTTCAGGCATATATTGACAATGTCAACTATGAATTTCCACAAGCCATTGCCCAAAATCAACTCGAAGTAAATTTACATCCAATGAAACCACAAATTGAGAGCATCCATTCGCATAAAGGATATCTGGAGATGAATGTGATCTGTAAATCTTTAGAAATTACAGTGGCAGAGACAGAAAACAAATGAAGTCAATAAATCTTAAGCTAACAGACTATACATTCCTAAGAAGACAAAAGCCCCTGCCAAAAATCCAATTACTGCAAGCCAGGCTATCTTTCTCAAATACCAAATAAAGTCAATATTTTCCATCCCCATAGCAGCGACTCCTGCAGCACTACCGATGATGAGCATACTACCTCCGGTTCCGGCACAATAGGCAATAAAATGCCAGATTTTAGCATCAATGGCATGGTCATACATCCCCATAGAAGCAGCCACCAACGGCACATTATCAATAATCGCAGAGCCTACTCCTAATAGCATAACCACAATATCCTGATTGGGTACAGCTGCTTCCAGCATTTCAGCGACATAGCGTAGGGTGCCGACTGTTCCGACCACCATGGTTTCCAATGAGGCAACTGCCATCAGAATTCCAAGAAAAAAGAGTATAGACGACATTTCAATTTTAGCAAGCGCTTTATGGGCCGAATATAAATGTCTCCTTTCTGATGAAAAATTCCTCTCTGGTTTAATATATTCTGATACCAGCCAAACGGTACCCAGAGACAACATCATTCCAAGATATGGGGGTAAATGGGTTATAGTTTTGAAAACGGGAACAAAAACGATGGAACTTAAACCAAAAAACAACATAAACCGTGACGATAATAATTCTTCTCCGCTTTCATCTGCAGTATCGTCTCTGTCAATTTCTCCGCGAAAAGGTGGCAGAAATGTGGCTATAAATACCGGAACTACAAAACATGCAATGGAAGGGATAACCAACCACTCGATCAAGCCCAAAGTACTTACTTTTTTACCTATCCATAACATGGTAGTGGTAACATCACCAATTGGAGACCAGGCTCCACCGGCATTGGCCGCAATAATGACCATCCCCGCAAACCACAATCTTTCCACTTTATTGGGGATAATTTTACGCATTAGGGTTACAAGGACTATAGTCGCTGTAAGATTATCAATAATGGCTGATAACACGAAAGCCAAGGCGCCAATGATCCATAGCAATTTCTTTTTGCTTCTCGTTTTCACCCATTTTTTGAGGATTTGAAATCCTTTATGCAGATCTATGATTTCAACAATGGTCATAGCACCAATTAAAAAAACCAATATTTCAGCTGTTTTACCTAAATGATGAATCAGTGCATTGACAAAACCATCTTCACTTTCTTCCGAGTAGCCATCCGCCATTGAAAACAAGTGGTCATGACTATCCACAATTGACAATATTCCTGTATTGAAACCTATAGCTAATATAGCCCAACAAAGTGCACCCATGATGAGAGCAGGTACGGTTTTATCTAACTTCAATGGATGCTCAAATACAATGGTCATGTAACCCAACACAAAAATGACTATGACTGCTGCAAACATAATCCCGGATTTTAAGTCAGTTTTTCAATGATTAATTTACATTTCAATTCAATTTATTGATCCTTGTCAATGAATATCTGTTTTGACTCATCATGAGATATAAAAAACATTGATTGGAATGATCATTAACCGATTATACCATTATGAGCAAAATTAAAATAATAAATGACTTATCCCAGTCCAGTATTCATTTAATTTTTATCAATGACAGAATGATACCTATTGATTGCAGAAAGGAATGCTTTGGCATTTGCTCTTAATTATTGAGACATTTTTATTAAGTCCTGTGTAAAAAAAGCTTTTATACTTTAATCTCATTATTTTTGCATTTTTTTAATTATGGTAAAGATTTCTCATATTGATTTAGGGGAATTCCCTCTTTTGCTGGCACCAATGGAAGACGTTAGTGATCCACCTTTCAGGGCATTGTGCAAACAACAAGGATGCAGCATGATGTATACCGAATTTATCTCGGTGGAGGGCTTGATCAGAGATGCAGCTAAAAGTGTTCAAAAGCTAGACATTTATGATGAAGAGAGACCGATTGGAATTCAGATTTTTGGTGCGGAGCTGGAATCTATGGTAAAGGCTGCAGAAATTGTTGAAGAGGCCCAACCTGAAGTTCTGGATATTAATTTTGGATGTCCTGTAAAAAAAGTGGTCTGCAAAATGGCCGGGGCAGGAATACTCCAGGATATCCCCAAGATGGTATCTCTGACAAAAGCGATTGTTAATCGTACCCATTTACCGGTAACGGTAAAAACACGATTGGGGTGGGACGATAATAGTCGTTTTATTGTAGAGGTAGCTGAACGACTTCAGGATGTTGGGATCAAAGCCATTTCCATTCATGGGCGCACCCGCAAACAAATGTATCAGGGAGAAGCTGACTGGACTTTAATAGGTGAAGTAAAAAATAATCCCAGGATGTATATTCCTATTTTTGGCAATGGGGATATTGACAGTCCTGAGAAAGCGCTGGAATATAGCAACCGTTATGGAGTAGATGGGATAATGATAGGCAGGGCCAGTATTGGATATCCATGGATTTTCAGAGAAATTCATCATTACATGCAAACCGGTGTTAAATTGCCCCCACCCACTTTAAAAGAACGGGTGGATGCGGCTGTTCAACATCTGACAAAAAGCCTGCAATGGAAAGGCGAAAAATTGGGTGTCCTTGAGATGAGAAGGCATTATTCCAATTACTTTAGAGGCTTACATGGAATAAAAGAATTCAGGAAAAAATTAGTAACAGAAGATCAGCCAGAAATCATCTTTGGTATTTTACAAGACATTTTAGATGAATATATACACCAGGAAGTGTATGCATAATTAAGTCCATGGTATTCGATATTAAACCGGAAGAACAGCAAATATTTGACCTGATCAGATCTGCGGCCAGCGAACTCAAATATCCCGTTTATGTAGTGGGAGGATATGTTAGAGACCGGATTCTTGACAGGCCTTCTAAAGATATGGATATTGTTTGTGTGGGTAATGGAATAGAGCTGGCACATGCGGTAGCCAAAAAATTGGATCCGGACCTTCCGGTGAGTATATTCAGGCGATTTGGTACAGCGATGATCAAACATAAGGATCTCGAGATTGAATTTGTGGGTGCCCGCAGGGAATCTTATCATTTACATTCCCGGAAGCCCGCAGTGGAAGATGGAACACTGGAGGATGACCAGCTAAGAAGAGACTTCACCATCAATGCATTGGCTGTCAGTCTGAACGAATCTGATTACGGTGAAATTATGGATCCTTTCAATGGTTTACAGCACCTTGAATTTAAGATGATCAAAACCCCGCTGGAACCTGGCAAAACTTTTTCTGATGATCCACTGAGGATGATGAGAGCCATTCGCTTTGCCAATCAACTTGATTTTCAAATTGAGAAAAATACATTTCAATCCATTTCTATCTACCGAAACAGGATCAATATAGTATCAAGAGAAAGAATTACTACCGAACTGCAAAAAATCCTTATGACTCCCCGGCCATCTATAGGATTCAAACTATTAATGGACACAGAATTACTTCCCATTATTTTTCCGGAGTTATCCGCTTTGAAAGGTGTGGATGTAAAAGAAGGACGGGGCCATAAGGATAATTTTTATCACACTTTACAGGTATTAGACAATGTATGTAAGGTAAGTGACAATGAGTGGTTGAGATGGGCTGCATTGCTTCACGATATTGCAAAGCCCCCTACAAAACGATGGGATAAAGATGCCGGGTGGACCTTTCATGGACATGATGCTTTGGGTGCTGCTATGGTTCCACGGATTTTTACAAGGTTAAAATTGCCGATGGATCATAAAATGAAATACGTTCAAAAATTAGTTCGTTTACATCTCCGCCCTATCAGTTTAACCCATGAAGATATTACAGATGCTGCCATACGCAGACTTCTGTTTGAAGCCGGAGACGATATAGACGATCTGATGGTTTTATGCAATGCAGACATCACAACAAAAAATCCAAATAAACAGAAGGAATTCAGAGCTAATTACGAATTGGTTTCAACCAAATTAAAAGAAATCGAGGAAAGTGACCGTCTTCGCAACTGGCAACCTCCGATTTCAGGTGAATTGATTATGGAGACTTTTAACATTCCACCATCCCGCCAGGTTGGCACCATAAAAAACGCAATCAGGGAGGCCATTTTAGACGGCCATATCCGTAATGACTACAAGGAAGCCTATGACTTTATGATTGATTATGCCAGAGAAATGGGCCTGCAACCTTCAATCCGTGAATGAAGAGTGAAAGAATGGTTCAAGCTTATTTCAATATACCTTTATCTGGACTCTGAATGGTCTGCCAATAAAAAGTTTTCATTCAAAAAGACCTTCGTAATCATTGGAACCCTTGCTTTTGCGGGTTTGAACAATAGGTTGCTTGAGTTGTAATGTCTCCATATCATCCATTTTCTCTTTACCCCCCAATAAAAGCAGTGTAGATTGCTTTTCATATTCCTCCAACATTTTCAGACCCTGCTCTTCAAATACACCATTTTGCAGATCAACGGAATTCATAAAATCAGCTGACAATTCCATAAACCTTTCCATTTCTCCTACTTTGTTTGCTACATCATCAGCAATGACCTCCATAGCCTGATCAAACATAGCTCGTTTATCTGTATCTCCTTTTATTATGGACATCGCTGACCTCATGGCAGAATGGCTCGCCCTGATGGCTTTTCTTTCCTGTTCTTTTACTTTTACCTGATCTTTGGTATCTTCCAATAGAATCTCAGAATTGCTGTACATTTTTGAAAGAACTCTGTAAAGGATGGTCATTCTGTTGTGAAGTTCCATATATTTTTGATTGCTTTCCTGCAATCTTGCAGCTTTCCTACTTTCAAGCATCAGCGCTCGGTCATTGTTTTGCTGTTTTGCCTGTCTGGCAATAGCCATGCTGTTTTCAATCGATTTGTTATTTTCTTCCACTATGGTTTTTAACCTGCGCATTTGTCCTCTTAAATTTCCAATCTGCTTACTCATATTCTGGAGATTTTTTTCCATATCCCCGATATAATTTTTAAGAATGCCGATAGGATCAATAGTAATGAAAAGGCCGGTAATCCATCTCATTACACTCCGATACATATAGGAAACTAGCGTCCTCATCTTTGGATCCAATACCATGTATATGATGGCCCCCAAAACCAATAATGATACTACAATCCCTATAGTATTGGTCAAAAAAGCCAGAATGGCAGCACTGTATTTAAACAAAATAAAGGCGCCAATAGCTATTCCTCCAATCAAAACAAATGCTCCGGTTTTGCCTTCAGGTCTGCTCCAAAAGGACTTAGTTTGAAGTTGAGTATTATCAAAAGTAGACATAATCAATTTTTTTTGTGAATATAAAGTATATAAAGGATTATCACATAAATATATTATAGAATTGCTTAAAAGCAAAGACCAAATGCATGATTAGCTGAGAATGGCATCAAATTTAAGAATATCCTTTTCAATAATTTCTGTCAGTGCATTATACGAGGTTTCAAATTTTTCCCTGGTTGCTTCAATCCGGTTTTGTGCTTCCCGAATGTCATCATCCACGCTGTCAATTTTCTTTTTATACAACGCCATCTCTTCCTGCATACGCTCAATTTTTCGTTGGTATTCGTCAATCTTTTCTTTGAGCTTCTGTGCCTCCTGTTTTCTGGATTCCACTCTTTGATTGAAATGATTTCTCATCGCTTCCGCAAATGATTCTCTTTCTTTTTCCAAAATGGTCTTGTAATACCTTGAACTGGCCAATAATTTATCTTTGGTTAGACCCATGGTTGCAGCAGTCAGATAAGCTGATTTAATAGCCATTTCTTCATCCGAATTGATTCTCTCAAGATTTTTTACGGATTGTCTGAACCGCAAATAATCAAATCCCTCCTGATGCTTATCTTTAATGGCTTTCAATAGGGTATTAAAAGTTTTTTGATCTAATTCCTGTTCGCTGACAAATAATTGTTTCAAATCTATATTCATCCTTTTCCTTTGCTTTTAGTATTCATTCTTGATTCACTTTGGCTTTCAACTTCTTAAATTACGTTGGGTTGTTCCGAAGCTTGTACTCTGATTTATTTACTATTGAAATCTCAATTCATTTATCAAAAACTTATATTTCTCTTTCTAAGTGAAGCTGAAATAAAAAAGTTCGTTCATAGCATTCAGATCGCCTTTCTTATATCCTGAGTACTTTATGTATCAGATCAATAAAATTATTCAAGAACGCATTCTCTGAAAACGGAGGGTAAATCACGTTGGTTTTATTTAATACTTAAAAATTACAACTAGTTTTTATACGCTTCTATTTAATATAACAGCATCGTAAACCTAATTCAAAAAACTATATTATCGTTATAATATGTGATTCAAAAAAAAATTATACCAACAATTCTCAATCGACGGTCAATGATCAAATTTTTTTATATGAAATATATCCAACAATTTAATATTACCAAAGTCAAAGATCGGTTTTATTCATTAATTTCGATAGCTTGCTTATGTATGATAGAAAGTCAAAACAGATCAGATTATATGAAATCAACATCTTCAGCGTAATTATATCGCATCAAAAGAGATATGGCTTTATCTGTATCCATTTGATCAAAGACCACCTTGTAAATAATTTCTGTGATTGGAAGAAACAATTCTTCATTTCTAGCTAATTGCCTTACAATTCTTAAAGTTCTTACACCTTCAACGATTTCTTCACTGCTTTGAAGGATGTGCTCCAACGTTTCACCTTGAGCCAATCGCTTTCCAAAAGTAAAATTTCGTGAATTTTCACTGGTTGCGGTTGCTACGAGGTCGCCTATACCGGCAGCACCAAAAAAAGGTTTTGTAGTTGCTCCAAAAGCCAGCCCAAATTTTATCATTTCATGCAGGCCTCTATTGATTAGTATAGCTTGCATGTTTTTACCCATATCGAGACCGGCCAGCATACCTGAACCCAGTGCTATAATGTTTTTATAGGCCCCTGCCAACTCAGTACCCTTCAGGTCATGATTGCCAAAAGTGAAGAATCGCCGGCTGCTCAATATAGAAGATCCCAGACGTATTACTTCATTAAATTCAGATGCTATAACTGCCGCTGCAGGTTGACCATCCAGGATTTCACGGGCAAGATTTGGCCCAGCCACTGTTCCTACCCGGACAACTGTACTTTCCTTCCTAACTACCTCGCTCATAGTATGCACCTGCTTTCTTTGAAAATATACATTAAGTAGTTCTTCATCCCTGATTCCTTCAACATCCAACCCTTTGGTTCCGTGTAATATTATATGCTCCGGGTTCAAATAGGGTTGAAATAATTGAATGACTTCCCTAAAGGAAGAAGAGGGGACAACAGGAAAAAGCAGCTTGCATGCTGCTACTTCTTCCACATCGTCAGTAGCTTTGATTTTCTCAGATAATGAAACACCATGACTTATTCTTTCCAGATTGATTGTATCCAACTTGTCTTTGGATCTCGTATACACAAGCACCCGATGATTCTCGGATATCAAAGTAGCCAGAGTTATCCCAAAGCTACCTGCACCTATTATACCTACAGTCATAATTGATTTCAAAAGAAAAGCAAGATAATGATTTTAAAGTGCATTCAATCAATAAAAAGAAGTGCAGGGGATAAAGTATTCTTACTACTTTTTATTTTTGTTTTTCTGATTTTGTGCTGCCAATGTCTGTTGCTTTTTCATGGCTTCCTCCAGACGTGCCTGAAATCCGGATTTCTTTTTAGGTTTCGATTTATTCTTTAAAAGCTGTTGTCTGATTTTTTCTTCATCAAAAACAAAATTTTTAGTGATGATGGTCTGTAAAATATTAATCAAATTACTGAAAAACATATAAATAGTCAGACCGGAGGCATAGGAATTAAAAAACACCAGAAATCCAACAGGCATAAAATACTGCACATATTTCATTGCCGGATTGGCTGAAAGATCCATATGTTTGGTATTGTAATAAGTATAAATAATGGTTGTGATTGCCCAAAGAATAGTAAATAAACTGAGATGGGCTCCGAACATAGGTATGTCAAAAGGCAAGCTTGCTATGGAATCATAGGAAGAAAGATCATCAGCCCATAGAAAGGATTCCTGCCGGAAAGTGATTGATGCCGGAAAAAAACGAAACATGGCGTACCATATTGGCATCTGAAGCAACATGGGCATACATCCTCCAAACGGACTTACACCATATTCCCTGTAAATCTTCATAGTCTCTAACTGCTGTTTCTGCGGATCATCTTTAAATTTCTCTTTGAGTGAGGCCAGTTCAGGCTTTAATGCACCCATTTTCGATTGTGAATACAGCATCTTATACATTAATGGGTATAATGCCATTTTTACTATAAATATCAACACAATGATGACAATTCCTTTTGATGATATGTATTGACTTAACCAGTCGAAAAAAGGCCTGATAAAATGGCGGTTAATAGAACCAAAAATGCTTCTTCCAAACGGAATCACCTGTTCCAGCTTATTGTTGTAAATGACCAGTTCTGTATATTCATTAGGTCCCATATACATAAACATATCAAACTGTCCATTGGGACTATCAAAGGGTATATCCAGTTTTGAGGCAGTTAATTTCAGTGCCTTTTCTTCTTCATCAAGCAATTGGGTTTGTAGAAAAGCATTGGAAAAAGGTTGATTGGCCGAAATCAAAGAAGTATTAAAAAATTGGTTGGAATGTGAAACCCAATCGACATATTTGTCTTTCAGGTCTTCCGTATCATTGCCGGTACAACTGCAATAATCAATGCGATCCTTCGTTGTCTTTTTAAAATATACTGTTGAATAATTCCTTTCAAAACTGACATTTCGTTCCAATTTATTCAGATAATTGATCCAATTGAGTTGCAGGGGGGCCTGCGTATCCAAACCTTCAAAAGCTATGGAATAATCAATATGAAAACCTTTGTCAGCAAGAACATATTCTTGGATAAACGACTGCCCTGTTCTGGTGATTACGGAAAATGCAAGTGAATTTCCTTCCTGTGAACTGTTGAAATAAAGATCTTTGGTTTCTACATTTCTAATACGTCCCAATGAAACAGGAAGAGTATAGGAAAATATGTTTTTTTCATTATCCAACAGCATTAAATCCCCTTTATCTCCGCTTCCTTTCTCTCCCTGAAGATATTGCAGATAGTTTTTTAATTGAACGGATTTCACTACACCACCTAATGATGAAAAGGTAATCAATACATCATCATTTTCCAAAGTGAAGATTTCTTCCCTTCCAGTGGCATATTCAGCAAAGCTACCATAACCATATCTCAATTCTTCAATCAATATAGAATCGTCAGTGTGTACATGTTTGACATCAGCCGAAATGGAAGTATGGGGTATTACCGTATCCTTCTGTGCCATTACCCACTCAATGGAATCCTGAAGCCTTTTCTGTTCGATGAGTTTTTTTCTTTCTTCTTCGCTCGGAGCAGTCCAAATAGACCAAATCATAAGTACAGCGAAAATTAAAATAAAACCGATAACTTGATTTTTATCCATTTATGTTTGTTCTTTGTAAAAAGTGCATTATTTTTAAATAATATTTTCCCTGTTCATATCTTTCTGAGAACAGTATATATCTTTGTGCCAATTATGAGAATCAATTCATTACCTCATTGGTTTTAAAAATCAGGCGCAAAGGTAATATTTATAGTTTTCTTGCTGATCATTTTTTATAAGATTAAGAAACTTTAACCTATGGGAAAAACTCCCATTGATTACTTTAATTTGAATCTATGACAAACAATGAACTAATTGGTGCATTTAGAGAAGCAAGGTATTTTATACAAAACAGTGGAATTTATATAGTTCTTGATGATGTAAATGCTGAACTGGATGATATACTCGATGATTATAATGTTGTTGAATGGGTGTTAATCACCGCATGGAACCCGGGTGGTTCCCGAAAAACTGTCGACAGCAATCAAAACAGACAAATAGAATTACTCCATGATCTTGAAGACTATAAAATTTTGGATGCCAGGGGGGAATCACCCGACCATTCATGGTATGAAGATGGATTTCTGGTACTTGGGCTCGATAAAAACAAAGGATCGGAATTGGCCATCAAATACGGACAAAAAGCTATTCTTTACGGCCAGATCGGCCACAACGCTGAACTCATTATCTTTGATTAGATTCTTAAGTTGATTCATTGTTTACTAAATGTCGAAGAGGGACAACCCTATGGAAATGTTGCAATCCCTGTATTCTCGTCTGAAATCAGAATTTTTTTTGATCGCAGGCCCTTGTGTTGTTGAAAGTAAAGAAATTTGTTTTCAGGTTGCAAAAGAGCTTAAAGAAATAGAGTCTCTCTTTTCCATCCCAGTCATTTTTAAAAGTTCTTATAGAAAAGCGAACCGAACATCATCTACATCCTTTTCAGGGATTGGAGATAAAGATGCTCTCAAGATACTTGAATGGGTCAAAAACGATTTCGATTTGCCTGTTTTGACGGATATTCATTCACCAGAAGAAGCCTCTACAGCTGCAGAAGTAGCAGACATCATTCAGGTACCCGCATTTCTTTGCAGACAAACTGAAATTCTTTATGCAGCCTCTCTGACAGGAAATATTGTCAATGTAAAAAAAGGTCAATTCCTTAGTCCCGAATCAATGGAATTTGTAATCAAAAAGATTAAAGAAAAGGGCAATCATAAAGTATTATTGACAGAAAGAGGAACAAGTTTCGGCTACACAGACCTTATTGTGGATATTCGATCTATTCCTTTAATGCAGTCCTTTGAAGTGCCTGTAGTATTGGATTGTACACATTCTTTGCAAAAACCTAATCAACCTGCGGGAATTACCGGAGGAAGTCCCCGTTTCATTCCGCATATTGCTTTTGCAGGGACTGCTGCTGGCGCTAATGGATTGTTTATTGAAACCCATCCTGAACCTGCAAAGGCATTGTCAGATGGCGCCAATATGTTGCCTCTTGATGAATTGCGCCGTTTAATTCACCAGGTTTTGCGGATATATCATTCTTTGGATAAAAAATAGGCTGCCAATAATGATTAGAAAGGTCCAAAACTCAATTCCTTTTTTTGACTTCTCTCATTAATAAAGGAGTAATTCCGCTATTTTATAAAACTTAAAGACCTGATTCTTTCTTTATGACAGCTTTCAAAAAT
>JRYF01002457.1_pt1 | contig 37781 bp, 38 predicted proteins | sample 235331 | NCBI WGS metagenome assembly JRYF01 (sample SAMN03074217, study PRJNA261475) | activated sludge metagenome | biome: Wastewater Treatment Plant; feature: Wastewater; material: Activated sludge; isolation source: activated biomass of a wastewater treatment plant treating hydrocarbon... ... | reverse complement strand
GGGAAGGGTAGTAAAGAAAAACCTCTGGTGCTGGTTGGAAAGGGTATCACTTTTGATTCGGGCGGACTCAACGTCAAACCCTCAGGCTTTATGCACGACATGCATATGGATATGTCGGGTGGATCCTCAGTCCTCGCGGCCGTCGCCTGCGCCGCCAAGCTCGGCCTCAAGAAGAACATCATCGCTCTCGTACCAGCGGCTGAGAACGCCGTCTCGGATGACGCGATGCGGGCAGGCGATATCGTAACCGCCATGAACGGCAAGACCGTCGAAGTCCTCCACACCGACGCCGAAGGTCGGATGGTCTTAGCCGATGCTCTTACCTACAGCGAGCGCTACGCACCCCGCGCGATTCTTGACGTCGCGACTCTCACGGGCGCGGCCCTGGTTGCTCTCGGGCAACACGCGAGCGCCATCATGACGAAAGACCAAACCCTCGAGACCACGCTCCGCGAGCTCGGCGAGGAGTCAGGCGACTTAGTCTGGCCCCTACCACTATGGGACGAGTATAAGCAGCATCTCAAGAGCCACCGCGCCGACATCAGCAACATCGCCACCAACTTCTCGCGCTTTGGTGGCAGTATCGAAGGCGGCACCTTCCTCTCACACTTCGCCCCGAAGAATGTCCCTTGGGCCCACATCGACATCGCTCCCCGTATGGACAGCATCGCGAGTGATAACCTCGCCAAGGGCTCAACCGGTGAACCAGTCCGCCTCCTCGTCAAATTCCTCGAACGGTATTAGAATTAGACTTATGATCTATGAAATTTAATAATGTCGAAAACCAAAATGCATTCTTAGGTCTACCAAAAGATCAACAAACAAAAGCCATAGAGGAAGCACATATAGAGGCTAATGTACATAATGAAACCTACGATAAATTAATTCACTTTTTGGAGTTTGGAAATGTTTCAGCCGCTCAAGATTTGCTTAACGACTTTCCTTTGCAACCGGAGGTGATACAGAAAGCGACTCAGGGTAGTTTTCGTAGATTGTTGGAGGGAGGATATTTCTCAGACGCCCGAGCGTTGCTGAAAGCCTTTCCTTTGCCAGCGGAGATGATACAGAAAGCGACTCAGATTAGTCTTTGTAGATGGTTGTGTGATGGAGAAGTGTTAGAAGCTCAAGAATTGCTGGAAGCCTTTCCTTTGCCAGCGGAGCTGATACAAACTGAAGAAGTACAGAAAGTGGTTCAGGCTAATTTGCATAGGTTGTTGGAGCAGGGAAATGTCTCATCCGCCCGAGCGTTGCTGGAAGCCTTTCCTTTGCCAGCGGAGGTGATACAGGAAGCGGTTCACGCTGCACTTATGGTATGTCTAAAACGCGAGTCTATAGAAATCGCTTTGCAAATTATCAATGAATTCGATCTTGACCTCAATCCGTACAGAGAACAAATTATGTCCATCATGCGAGACAATAATTACCCCATCTCACTCGAAGCGGCTAATCGAATAATGAGAGAAGATCGTTTTGGTGCTAATTTAATTGGCAAGTACCCACAATTTGATAGACCAGCCAAGGAGGCAGTAGGGCTCATTTTGTCGCTAGACGAAGCGATTTCTCCTAACATTGATCGTCGTAGTCTGGCCTATCGCCAAGCAGTCCTTGACTCAATCCGAACCTACAAACGTAATCCAGAGATTGCCGCCGCCATCAGTGAGGCTGGGATGAATCTTGAGACGTGGCTGAACTACAACGCCATTGACTACTTCACTTTAGGTCAAGCCGACGACCTGACTACGGCTGAGAAAATTAAAACACCGATTGAGCGTTTGGTCCACAGCTTCTCGGCTTTTACCAAGGCTCTTAAGGAGACCCTTGGTGAGTATAGGAAGGAACTATTTTCGGTTATGGTACCTGAAGACACGAGTGAACTACAAAAAAAGCTAAACGTCTTGCTTACTAACCTAAGCAACCTAACCGATGAAACCAAACGCGAGGGTATAGAAAGAGGTATTGCATCGCTAAGAGTAAAACTAGCAAATCCTAAGCAGATCCCTGTCTGGGATAAAGTAATGGCTGAATTTAGTAAACTCACAGCCCTAGCTGAAAGCATTGCCAAGACCAACCAAGAACTAGAGGTACTTGAAAGGCATTCAGTCACCATCACCGATGACTCCAGTCTGAAGTTAGCACGAGACCGTAAAGAAAAAATCTGGGCCTTCAGAAAGAAGTTAACCACTGAACTTACTCTCCTTAAGCGCAGATCTGATTCCATCTTTGACACCCTAGCCGCTACTCTTAAACTCGCGATCGGGCCAGCGCGAGCGGACGGTATAAAACAAGAGGTTCAATCGGCAGTGGCTGAACACATCGATCACCTAGACACTGACCTAGCTACCATTTTTAGCTTTGTGAAAAACACCGAGGAAGAGGACATTGAGAATGTGCCAGATGAAGAGGTGGTGGATGACGATGAGTATAAATTTAATCCAGTACACGCAAAACAACTCGAGAGTCGCCCCATGTCAATCCGAGTCGCAGGACGTAGTCGACAGGACTTATATACAGGCAATTACACCACCTGCTGTATCCGGATTGACAGCGATTACCACACTGCAGAATCACCAATCGCCGACTACCTCACTGACGTCGGTATGCAAAATGTCTTGATCTACGATGAAGTCACAGGTACACCAATAGCGTGTGCCTGGTGTTGGCTCGGGTACCACAAAGATACCAATCAACCGGCTTTAGTTATAGATAACGTGGAAGGTTGGCAAAAATATACAGTTAATTTCAAGAGCCAGCTGAATGAGCGGCTGAGAAATTATCTTGATCAGTACGCTCAGGCGATTGGTGCCACCCTGACCCAAGGCCCTGATTACAATGATTTGGATCCAATTCCACCATCCGAGCAAGGCGAGTGGTACTACAAACTAGGCGGGTCTAATAGACCTGATGAAGGTCAGATTTGCGGCTACTACCTGGAGGCTGAATACACCGCAAAAAAACAATGATGAAGAGGAAGGGGGATGGGATAAGCAGGAGGAGGGAGATGATTATGATTAGACAGAGAGAATCGTACTCAAATCAGTATATTGAAATAACTTACTTCACACTAAACCCACTCGTGGGTTGGTGCTATAATGTGCTGGTTTATAATCCGCCTCCTCGTCAAATTCCTCGAACGGTATTAGAATAGGGAAATGAGCGACAGTTCAAGTACCACGACGACCGCCCCTGATTTGACCTCAGAGTTTATTCTGAGCGAAGTCAAAAAATTACAGTACCTCTATGGTTTGAAGCGGGAAATTCGCTATGGCCAAAAGCGACCGGAAAACGACTGACCGAGTCCGTGGCGGAGCATATCTACGGTATGCACCTATTGGCACATTACTTTCTACCCCTAGAGAATCCGGCGGGGGATTGGGATAAGCTTCGTATCTTCAATATGATTACCACTCATGACCTAGACGAACTAGAGACTGGTGACACGATTGCTTACCTTAAAACACCAGAGATGTACGCGGCCGAGGCTGAGGCGGGAAGGGTAGTGGTAGAAAAGGCGCCATATATACTTATACTAAAACCAATGATTGCCAAGGCCCATGGCGAGTATAATGAGCGAGAGACAATCGAATCTAAGTTTGTGAAGGCAGTAGACGCCTTCGAGCCTTTGATACAAATCTATTCACCGTTTGGAAAAAGTATCATCACAAAAAATAAGGCTACTCCGGCGAATAATAGAAAATCTAAGGATCCTCACATTATTCATTTTCCAACCATGTGGACTTATTATGAGACCATACACCTCACTATGATCGAGGAAGGATATTTCAATCACTCCTAGTTTGCTGCATGCTAAACTACTAGCATGCTTAATCGTCAGCCGCTCGATTTTTCGATCAAGACCGAGGTGTTTGAGGGACCGTTGGAGCTCTTGCTTGAGCTCGTCGAGCGGCGCAAACTCCTCATCAACGACATCTCGCTCGCTGAGGTGACCGATGAATACATGCGCCAGGTGGCCCTGATGCAAGAACTCTCGCTCCCAAACACCGCGCAATTCATCACGCTTGCCGCGACCCTCCTCCTCGTAAAGTCCAAGTCCCTCCTGCCAATAATCGAACTCACGGCCGAGGAAGAGCAGGGGATTGAGGACCTCGAAGAACGGTTGCGTCACTATCAGATTATAAAAGAAGCGGGGGAGGGAATAAGGCTAAGCTTCGGCAAAGCTCGCCTCTACCCGCCCCAATTCAACCCACCTCTAGAAACCTTGTTTTTGCCTGACGAATTCTGCTCAGTGACCGCTCTTCGGACTGCAATCGGTGAAGTTCTGGAGAATCTACCAAAACCTGAAACTAAAGCTACCGCCCGCGTCAAAGCCACGATTACTCTCGAGGAAATGATTGGTCGCCTCGAAGGCCGCATCCGCCAAGAGCTTAAGACTCGCTTCTCCGACCTCACGCGTGGCGAGACCGAGAAGAAGACGGTCATAGTGAGCTTCCTTGCCCTCTTAGAGCTATTTAAGCAAGGCAACCTAATCATTACCCAAGGTGACTGCTACGCCGAAATTGAGATTGAGCTAGACCAAGCCGCCACACCCCGCTACTACTAACCCAGGCCGTCAAAGCAGGTGGGAAAGCGCAACTCCACCGACCGGTTTTGTGCTAAAATCAAGCCATGACCACTGACGTCCTCATTGAGGGGTTGTTGTTTTATAAGTCCGCACCGCAGAAAAAGCGGACGATTATGAAGCTGTTTGCTTTAAGTGAAGACGACCTCACCGAAGCGCTGAAGACTCTCGCGGAGCGTCTTGGTAACGGTGCCACACGACTAGTCGACACCGGGGGTGAGGTTCAACTGATGACTGCACCGGAATTGTCGCCAGTTATCGAGACTCTCCGCAAGAGCGAGCTTAAAGCCGACATCAGCAAAGCCGGAGCAGAGACCTTAGCCATAATTCTCTACCAAGGCCCGGTGACACGGACCGACATTGACCGCATTCGTGGTGTCAACTCTTCATTTATTCTACGTAACCTCATGATTCGCGGTCTGGTGGAACGCAACCACAACAAAGACCGCGGTCGCTTCGAATTCTCTCCCTCCACCACTCTCTTGGCCCATCTTGGTATCGCCAAGAAGCACGACTTGCCCGATTTTGCTCGCATCAATGACGCTCTCGAGAGTTTTAACCAAAATACAGAGGCGGCTGAAAAATCTACCGTATGAACGACGAGCAACAATTTATAATTGAAGATCCAGACACAAAGAAAACTGAGACGCTAACGGTTAAGCGCTTCTGGATTGTGCCACACCTTCTGGTGCTGGCCGTGATTATGGTTGGATTATTCAGCACTCTCATTATTCCAAAAACAACAGCCCTGCTTCAGCCAGCCAGTTCGCCACTAATGTCGAATCAAGACACCACAGTACCGGAGCGAAACTCAGTGGCTGTCGCCACTTTGCCGGAGGTTGCTCTGCGGGCAAGTTCAGTTATTGTGTTTGATGCGGCGACTGGACAAGTGTTGTATGAAAAGAATGCCGATGAGAAATTACCACTAGCCTCTATCACCAAGCTTATGACAGCGCTGGTGGCTTACGAGGTGGTCGATGACGACACTAAGGTCACCGTCTCAGAGCGTGCGGCCGCCGAGCAAAGCGGTGGTACTTTGCGAGCGGGCGAGGTGTTTGAGATCAAAGCTTTGGCGGATTTTTCGCTCGTATCGTCCTTTAACAGCGCCGCGTATACATTGGCAGACGCTGTTGGGCGACTACTGGGATCACATGATCCGCAGACACAATTTGTTGTGGCGATGAATATTAGGGCTAGCGAGCTTGGTCTTGATTCACTTGAATTCTTTAATGCCACTGGACTTGATATCTCAAGCTCACAATCTGGCGGTTATGGCACTGCCCGTGATGTGGCGAGTCTAGTTAACTATATTCTTAATACTCATCCGGCCATCTTAAGTCCGACCATAAAGCCGACCACCCGTCTTTACAATTCAGCAGGAGAGTATCACGACGCGCGCAATACCAACGAAATTTTGACTGATATACCAAATGTTGTGGGGTCTAAGACCGGTTACACGGATTTGGCTGGCGGAAATCTGGTGATGGCTTATAATGCGGGACTCGACCGACCGATTATTATTGTCGTGCTCAATTCGACCCGCAGTGGCCGATTCACTGATGTCTATAATCTATATGATGCGGTTAGACAAAGTCTAGCCTCACTCGAATAATATGGATATTCTCATTATTAAAACCCTACTGCCTGCCGTCATCTCCTTTATGGTGGGGATATTGATTACACCCTTGGTTACGCATTATTTATACCTACATCAGGCTTGGAAAAAGCAGGGTGGTAAGATTGCTCTAAATGGCACTGTCGCCACTGAATTTAACCGCCTCAAAGGGAAAGAGGAGACCAAGACGCCTCGTTTGGGTGGGATTGTGATTTGGGGTAGTGTGCTGATTACGGTGATACTGTTGTACCTGCTAACCAAGACCGTCTGGCCGTTTTTTAGCGATATTTTTTTTATCACTCGGGCGCAGACCTGGATACCACTGGCTACTCTAATGATCGGTGCTTTGATTGGTTTTGTTAATGATTTTTACGATATTCAGCATGGCGGGACGGGTGTTCGTTTATCGGTCCGTCTTGTTTTGATTAGTTTGCTCGCGGGAGCTATTGGCTGGTGGTTTGTGAGTAAATTGGGGGTAAGCTCAATTTCCTTTCCATTTCTCGGACAAGTGGAGGTGGGTTGGTGGCTGATTCCCATTTTTATTCTCCTGACTAATTTTATCTACGCAAGCGGTATTATTGATGGTATAGACGGGCTGGCCGGTGGAGTGTTTGCGATCATATTTTCGGCTTATGCGGGGGTGGCCTTGGTGCAAAGCCAATTCGATCTGGCGGCTTTTTGCGTTATGCTGGCGGGCGCTATCTTGGCCTTTCTCTGGTACAACATTCCGCCAGCGCGCTTCTGGATGACCGAAACGGGTACCATGGCTCTCACTCTTACTCTTGCGGTCGTGGTCCTGATGACCGACGGTTTGGTTGGTGGGAATGGTCTCGCGCTTCTGCCGATCATCGGGGTCTTACTACTTGTTACTGTGTTCTCTAACATCTTTCAACTTACTTACCGTAAGTTGACGGGCCGAAAGCTTTTCCGTATTGCGCCCCTACATCATCACTTCGAAGCGATTGGTTGGCCGGCCTATAAGGTGACAATGCGGTACTGGGTCATTGGTATGATGGCCGCTGTCCTCGGTGTTATCATCGCGACACTACTCACTGTATGAGCCATCCCAAGCCACCAAAATCAGTTGATTTTGTTTTTCTCGGCCTGATTGCTGGCTTAGTAGTGGTCGGCTTTTTTATTTTTTCTTCGGCTTCGCTAGGGTTGCTGGCGCGTAGTAGTGCGAGTCTTGGTTCGGTGGCCTTTAGTCAATTCTTCTTTGGGGTAATCGGCGGTAGTCTGGCCCTCTTAATTACAGCTAATATCTTTTATCGCAATTGGCGACAGTACGCTCTGTATATTTTTTTGGCCGCCGTGGGGATGACGCTACTCGTCTTTGTGCCTGGCCTCGGAATGACTCACGGCGGAGCGACGCGCTGGTTGGATCTTGGCTTCACGACTGTTCAACCATCAGAATTTTTAAAGATTGCGTTTGTGATATATGTCGCAACCTTATTTTCTGGCACCCACCGACAAATCGACACTTGGCGCTGGGGTGTCTTTCCTTTTATTGGTGTGCTTGCGGTGGTGGCTGTTATCACCTTGTCTTTACCTGATACTGATACGTTTGTCATTATGGCCACCGCGGGGCTGGTGATGTTTATTATTGCCGGAGCCAAACTGAGGCATGTGGCGATCCTTATTACAGCGGCGATTGTATTAATTGTAGTAATGGCCATGTCGCACGACTACGTCATGAACCGAATTACTACCTTTCTTAACCCGGAAGCCGACGGCCAAGCTAGTGGTTATCAAATTCAGCAGTCGCTGATCGCGGTTGGTTCGGGAGGCTGGTTCGGGCGTGGTTATGGCCAAAGTATCCAAAAATTTAACTACTTGCCAGAGCCAATCGGAGACTCAATTTTTGCGGTTTATGCGGAGGAGTTTGGTTTTGTTGGTTCGGTTTTACTAGTCATTGTCTTTGCGATTTTTACTTTTCGCGGCTACCGGATTGCCAGCCAAGCTAGTGATGTCTTCGGGATGCTTCTGGTGACCGGCTTTATGACGATGATTGCAGTGCAGACCTTTCTGAACATTGCCGCCATGATCGGAGTGGCTCCGCTAGCGGGTCTGCCCTTACCGTTTATAAGTCACGGCGGAACCGCCCTCTTGGCGGTTTTGGCCTCACTCGGCATTGTCCTTAATGTGTCAAAATATCGCATTAGTCAGCGCTAACTCGTGGTAAACTGAAGACATCATGAAGATAGGTTTTGTGGGCGGTGGAACCGGCGGACATTTTTATCCTCTGATTGCAGTGGTGGAGAGACTTAACGCCGAGGCAGACGGAATTGAGTTGTATTACTTTGGTCCAGCACCCTACGATCAAGATCTCCTTAAGGTACATGGCGTGAAGTTTGTCTATTGTCCAGCCGGTAAGCTTCGTCTTTATTTTTCGATTCAAAATATTCTGGACATTTTTCGCAATTTTTTTGGTATCTTTGTGGCTATTGTCAAACTCTACAACATTTACCCAGATGTCATCTTTAGCAAGGGTGGTTACACTAGTGTTCCAATTCTCATTGCCGCTCGTTTGCTCCGCATACCGGTTGTCATTCATGAATCTGACGCTGTGCCCGGACGAGCCAATCTCTTAGCACGGAGTTTTGCCCGCTACATCGCCATCTCATATGAGGCGACAGTGCAATATTTCCCTAAGGAGAAGACGGCTTTAACCGGTATTCCCATCAGACGGTCGGTGCTGACAGCTGATCCCGACCCGTTTACTACGCTTGGGGTACCCCACGACCTACCTTTGCTATATGTCACTGGAGGTTCATCGGGAGCCGAGAAGATTAACAACATCCTGATCTGCTCCCTCGACAGTCTATTACCTTACTATCGCATCTATCACCAGACCGGTACTTTAGATAAGAACGAGATGGCCCTAGCGGCTAAAGCACTCATCACGGACCCAGTTCTGCAAAGTCGTTACTACATCGCAGACTTAATTGACGCCCGAACCGTTAACGCATTATTGTCGGCCGCCAGCTTGGTGATTACCCGAGCTGGGAGCACTACTATTTTTGAGATTGCGCTTCATGGCAAGCCTAGCATCATTATTCCGATTCCTGAGGATGTAAGTCGAGATCAACGCACCAATGCCTACACCTACGCCCGGACGGGTGCGGCCACGGTGATCGAAGAAAAGAACTTAACCGAGTCCTTGCTAACCCACGAAATACACACTATTATAGGCAATCCTGAAACTGCCGCTAAAATGGGTCAGGCGGCCCTGGCTTTTGCTCCGCGCGACGCCGCCGAACAAATCGCCAACATTTTACGTCAAATCGGAATCGAACATGGATCATAACGCTAAAGTAGTCACCCGTATTCCACCCAGCCCGACTGGCCATTTGCATATTGGTACCGCCCGGACGGCGCTATTTAATTACCTGTTTGCAAAGCGTCATGGTGGACACATGGTTTTCCGTAGTGAAGACACCGACCGAGAGAGGAGTCGATCTGACTTTGAAGCCGAAATCATTGCCGGCTTAAGTTGGCTTGGTCTAGACTGGGACAATAAAGAGTCAGTTTTCCGACAATCTGAGCGTTCAGCCTTTTATCGCTCTGCATTAGAAAAGCTTATCGAGGCTGATCTGGCCTACGAATCTAAGGAACCGAGCAAGGTAGATCCGACCCGAGAAGTTACTGTGGTGAGGTTGCGTAACCCCAACAAGACTATTACTTTCACTGATCTAATTCGAGGCGATATTACATTTGACACCACCGAATTGGGCGATGTGGTAATCGCTCGTTCACTTGATGATGCGTTGTATCACTTCACAGTGGTAGTTGATGACGAGGCGATGGGAGTGACCCACGTCATTCGAGGCGAAGATCATATCTCAAATACCCCCCGCCAGATATTAATCCAAGAAGCCCTTGGCTATGCAAGGCCGGCCTATGCCCATCTACCTCTTATCTTAGCTCCAGATCGAAGCAAGCTCTCCAAGCGCCACGGCGCAGTCTCATTAGAAGCTTATCGACGTGACGGATTTACAAAAGAAGCTATAATAAATTATTTGGCTCTGCTGGGTTGGAATCCTGGCACCAACGAAGAGTTTTTTACCTTAGAGCAACTAGTTCAGTGCTTTGATTTAAGTCAAGTACAAAAGAGTGGTGCTGTTTTTGATTTAGTTAAATTTAAATGGCTAAACAAACATTATTTAGATCAACTTAGTTCAGCTGAGTATGATGACTATTTGGCGCTAAAGGAGTCGCCAGTAGCGGACAAAGCCCTCACTCATCCTCTGATTTGCCGTCAGCTTGTACCACTCTGGCGGGAACGTTATCAAACTAGGGCAGATTGCTGGCAAGCCCTAGGTGAGGGTGAATATGACTTTTTTTTCTCTCCACCAGACTACGACGCCAGTCTACTGAAGTGGAAAAAAGATGAGACTGTGGCAGATGCTCTCCCTAGACTACAAAAATTACTGACTGAACTAGTCCCAGTTACCGACTTCAGCACGGCTGAAGCAGTCAAAGCTAGTATAATGCCTTACGCCGAAACCGAGGGTAGGGGAGAGGTCTTGTGGCCGATGCGTGTTGCTCTCTCTGGCCGAGAGAAATCGCCTGACCCATTCACCATTGCCTATATTCTAGGCCGTGAAGAAACAATTTCCCGTCTCAAGACCGCTTGTGGTAAAATATCCTAGTGAGTATACGTAAGCTTGATTTATTCATAGCCGTTTTAGTGGTCTCTGTTTTTGTCGGTCAAATCGTTTGGCTAATTTCGCCGGCCTATGCCCAAAACGCCGAACTTGACCAACTTCAGCGCGATATCCAAGACCGCGGTGGCCGCCTGGCTGATATTGAGAAAGAAATCGCCAAGTATGAAGCCGAACTTCAAGTCGTTGGGGCCGAACGACGTACTCTTCAGAACGCTATCAATCAGTTGGAGTTAGAGCGACGCAAAATTCGGGCTGAAATTTCGCGTACCGAAACATTGATTAGCTCGACCGACTTGGAGATTAATAAATTAATACTTGAAATATCGCGGACCGAACGAGAGATCGATAGCAATCAATCGGCAGTCGCTGATTTAATTCGCGCTCAATATCAAGCCAGTAACGAAAGTCTGATCGAGATCTTACTCCAAAACCGACGCCTCTCTGACTTTTGGAAATTCTATGAGGCTCAGGAGTCGATTCGTAATACCCTGACCAACAAGGTAGCTGGCCTGTCAGAACTGCAGGCACTGCTTTTGGCCAAACGTAATGAAACCACAGCTAAGCGATCGAGTTTGGAGTCTTTGCGCAATCAGTTTACTGATCAGAATTTTGTCTTAGCCAACAATCAAACTGAGCAAGCTAAATTACTCGAGGTTACGCGCAATGAGGAGAGAAATTACCAACAACTGTTAGCTCAGCAACAACAAGCCCGCGATCAGATTATCAAGGAACTGAGAGAGTTTGAATCACGCTTACAGTTCATTCTTGATCCGAACACCATACCGGCCCCCGGTACACGTGTCTTTGACTGGCCACTCAATAAAATTATCGTTACCCAATATTTCGGCGGCTCAGAGTTTGCTAGACGTAATCCAGGAGTCTATGGCGGGCGTGCTTATCATCCGGGGGTGGACTTCGGCGCTCCCCGTGGCACACCGATTCACGCACCCTTAGGCGGTGTCGTCCGCGACACCGGCAACACGGATTTGATTCCGGGCTGTTTCTCGTGGGGTAAGTGGATTCTCCTTGACCATGCCAATGGCCTTTCGACATTGTATGCCCATCTTGATGTGATTAGTGTCCAACCGGGTCAACGGGTCGCGACGGGTGAGATAATTGGCTACACTGGCAATACTGGCTTCTCGACTGGGCCTCACTTACACTTTACCGTCTATGTCAAGGACGGCGTCTCAGTGAGACAATTTAACGAAATACGCACGGTTACAAGTTGCGGGCCGGCTAAGACTCCCGTTGCCGCCACGGAGGCTTACATTGATCCGATGCTTTACTTGCCGCCACTATAATATTTAAGATGAACCGCTTTGTCTTATCCGCTGTACTCAGCATGGCGTTGGTAATAGTCACTTCTAACATCTTGGTCCAATACACGCTTGGTAATTGGTTGACCTGGGGTGCTCTAACTTATCCATTTGCCTATCTTATTACCGACCTCACACTCAGGCAGGAGGGCAGGGGAGCGGCCGCTCGAGTGGTAGTGGCAGGGTTTATAGTTGGAATCTTATGTTCGCTCGGCGCGGCACTTTTTGACCTGACCACTCTGCGCATCGCCATCGCTTCGGCCAGCGCCTTTTTGGTGGCACAACTAGTTGATATCCTAATCTTTTCCAAATTGCGAGAGAGTTCGAAGTGGTGGCGTGCACCAGCCATTTCATCAACGATCGGATCCATACTTGATACATTTATTTTCTTTGGCCTGGCTTTTTCGGTCACTACTTATGCCGTGCTGGCAGATTCTAATTCATGGGCCCAGGAGCTCGTGCCGATGCTGGGTTTCGGGCCTGATGCACCTCTCTGGCTCTCGCTCGCGATGGCTGATTTGGGTATAAAGTTATTGTATGTAGTCGTTTTGCTACTGCCGTACCGATGGGTAGTCAATCGATATAGTAGTATTTGAGTGCTCTACTCCGACAAATATGTGATTGTTTATAAATATAGTACAATTTATAAACACTATGTCAGCACAAATCTCGATCATCATTGTCGCCACTGCACTAATCAGCGGTTTGGGTGGTTTTGTGATTGGCCGAAATCAAGTGGTTGATCCTGTACCATTGTTACCGCATGAGCGCCTAGCCAAAATGCACGCGCATGAGCCTCGCGAAGTCGAGACCGATCAACCCGTCCCAACCATTGAGCTGGTCGTTCACCCCGACAATAAAAGTGGTTATAACCTTGAGCTCATAACCACCAATTTTAATTTTGCGCCACAACATGCCAGCACCAAGTACGAAGCGGGCGAAGGTCACGCTCACCTATACATAAATCAGGAGCGCATTGGTCGCCTCTATGGGCACTGGCACCATATCCAATCGCTACCAAAGGGCCTCAACCTAATCCGAGTTGGTCTCTCTGGCAACGACCATACTGAATTAACACATAACAGCGAGCCGATTGCCGCCGAGATCATTGTCGATGTTGAGTAGCAAGTCTGGGTTGCCTCAGTCAGTTTAAAAGCAGTCTCAGGCTCAAATGAGCCTAGAACTGTTGGGTTAACTGTAATCGTAGAAGCTATCGCTTAGGACTACACACCGAGCGGAAGGGGAGTAGCCTACCACCATTTCCATACAGCAAGAGTAGAACAATCGCCGCAAAGTGAGGCAAGTGACCGGTAAGCTCGATTGGACCAAGAATGAAGAGGGGAATGGTAAAGACTAGCGCGACGATTAGCGCATTCAGTCTGGTCAAGAGACCAAGGACAAAGATTAGACCAAAAATCAACTCAACTGAACCAGCCGAAATTGTGAACAAGTAATCAGAATAATTGAAACCAAGCATGGCCATGAAGTTCCAGTCATGCTGCTGGAGGAAATTAATACCAAACTCCGGGGCAGTGATTTTCTCTGACAGTCCAAGTATCATCAGGGTAGCGCCGGTACCAACGCGCAAGAAAGAGAGACTGTAATCCTTATAGGGTGACAACCATCTGCGCAAAGCGGAAATGGAGTAAATCGAGAAGTAATCATTACCCATGACAGCAATAAAAGCGGCAGTCGATAGCACCCAGATATTTTCCAAGCCCTGCACCCAACCTGTGTACTGAAACGCCAGCAACCATAGTACAGCTAGGGCCAAGGCCGCCGCTCGCGCAAAGACACCAATTAGCATGGCTAGTCCGATCAAAATTTGGACGATAATAATCCAAAATGGAATACCAAACTCCAGGGTGAGATTGGGCGTTAAGAAGTACTCATGACTGCCCGCAATTACAAAGTAGGCTCCGGCTACCATGGTAAAGGTGGAGGCTGCTCGAGCAAAAGAGTGTGGCTTGCTTGGCTTCAGAATCGATAGCTCAAGCGCTGGGTAGCGTTGCAAGAAGACGGCTACCAAGACGACCAGTAAGGTGATAGCTGACCAGACAGCAATATACAAACCAGTCGATTCGTCGGTTACGTAGGGTGCGAGATCAGTCTCAGCAAACCATCGTGTGTGGGCTAAGACGAGAGCTGGCAGACTGATCCAAGCTAAACCCAAAAGCAAAAATATTTTTCTCATACGAAGCTAATTATCGCGCACTATACAAATCAGTGATAGGGCGAATATAAACAGGCTTTATCAATGCTAACTGTAGAGTAGATAGAACTCATATCACAAAGAAGAGTGAACCTGGCGTAAGATCCAACTGTAGAAACCAATTATTTCATTCATCATACTGAGTATTAGAGTTATTATACTCAGTTATCAACAACCAGAATAACGCTGCTCTTACGCCCTTGGTATAATACATCTGTATGAAAAAAGAGTTCAGCAATCATCTCCCCCTCATCGATGATTTCTTGCTTCACATTCAAGCGAATAATTATTCGCACGAAACCCTGTACAACTACGAGCGTGATTTAGATACATTTGCTTATTTTCTTCAGACTGAAATGCATGGGCTGGATTTTGGTAAAGTCACCAAAAAAACCATTGAGCAGTACAAAGCCTACCTCAACTCCCCTACTCGCCGCACCGCGGACGGCCAAGCATCTGATGTGAAGCTCAAGAGCGGCTCAATTAATCGTCACCTTACATCTTTGCGTCGCTACCTCTCCTACCTTCTTGATATGGACGAGTTTGTTCCAATACCACCTCAAGCGATTAAGCTTCTCCGTATGGGTAAACAGCATAGCCAGATTGCTGAGTTTGAAGAGATGATAAAACTTATTGAGTGTCCGTCGACGATCGAGAAAGATGAGTTTGTTGCCAAACGCAATCGAGCGATGCTTGAGACGTTGTTTGCCAGCGGGATGCGTATCTCCGAACTCATCTCACTACGCCGTAACCAGCTCGACCATACTGGCAAGATTTTTGTTGAAGGCAAGGGCCGTAAACGTCGCTTCATCTACCTCACTCCCCGAGCGGAAGGTCACATTCGCGACTACCTTAAGCTACGCGATGATGAAAATCCTTTCATCTTTGTGGCCGAGCGTGGCCTTAATGCCGCGAACAAAAAGAAACACATCTCCCCCAACTACGTTCAAATGAAAATTAAGTGGTATCGCGAACTTCTTAGCATGAGTATTAAGACCAGCGCGCATAGTTTGCGTCACGGTTTCGCCACCTACCTCGCCGAACAAGGTGCCAATCCAGCCGCAATCCAGGTTCTCCTTGGGCACGAGTCACTCGAAACGACCACTCGCTATGTCCACGCCAGCGACCGTTACGCTGAAGATTCACATCGCAAGTTCCACCCGTTGAAGAAGTGATCTACTTAATTGTATTTAAGAATGTAGCGTAGTCCGGACGTTCCTTGGTGAGGTGAATCTGGATTTTTGTGCGATCTGACTGATGGACTGCAATATTTAATTCTGGGTGACGAGTGATATAGTTGGCGAGCTTACTGGGGATGACCTCGGTTTGGGGTATTATCTGCAGTGCGTCGTGATAGACCGATCTAAGACGATCTGCAAGCGCACTGTAGTGCGTGCATCCCAGGACTACCGAATCAAGCGAAAGGTGTCTAGCCATCTCTTGATCGATCGCTTTGTTGACAGTCTGGATTGCCGCATCAGTATCCCCCGCCTCGATTAGCGGCACGAGAGTCGGGGTGGCCAGTGCAGTTAAATGTAATGGAAAATTTTTTAAGGCGATTTCTCGTTCATATTTCTTTGACTCGACGGTTCGCCTCGTGGCAATTAGTAGTGGCGCTGTCACACCTTGCTCCACGCAGTACTCAAGAGTCGGGATAATAACTCCTAGAATTCGCTGATTAGGGTAGTGAAATGGGAGCCAATTATCTTGAAGCGCCCGCAGAGTCTCTGCACTAGCGGTATTGCAGGCGATAATCGCCAGTCCACATCCAGCCTCAAACAAGTATTCAATACCAGCTCGTGTAAGTTCGTATATCTCTGCTTCAGTTTTATCACCATAGGGTAAATTAGCCGTATCACCATAGTAGACATACTCATACTGGGGTAGTTTTTGGGCAACTGCTTGCGCAATCAGTAACCCACCAAGGCCAGAATCAAAAAGCCCGATTCTCATTTTTATTTTAACTATCTTTGCGTCACTTTGGTTAAGCGCTTCGGCTGATCTAAACGTCACTCAATATCCTAATCAGATTATAGTGCTTAAGACTGATCGGAAAAGCTGACAGACGATTCCCTGGTTTAAGTAGAATCATATCTGCTAGTCTCTTATCACCGCGTAATTCATGTAATGCCACTAGACGTGGATACTTAGACACAAACCGTACCCTGGGTCCAAGCCAACGTGGCGAGCGGAGGTCAGACCCAGGATCGTAGTACTTACTGGTTTGATCAAATTGCGTGGAATCTACTTCGGCTGGACTAACAATTTCCATCTCACCTACCACTCCTATCAAGTCACAGCTTGAGTGATAAAATAGTGCTCGGTCCCCCACTCTCATTTTATCTCTAAACATATTTCTCACTTGGTAATTGCGTACACCATCCCACACCACTTCTTTGACTCGCTTGAGATCATCAATCGAAAACTCACTTGGTTCGCTTTTCATCAACCAGTATTGGGTGCGCTGAATCTTAGTCACTTGCTAATTATAACAAACCGCGCCTCACAAGTGAGGCGCGGTTTGTTGGTGGAGAAACTTAGATATTCATCGCCAGGGTGCGGCGCCAGCACGGGGCTGAGGCGTTCCATGGTTGGGTACCCTGCCTCTCATAGAGGTGGCGGGCGTACGCCATGTTGTGATAAATATCATCAAGGTCAAGGTTCATCGCAGTAGCTGTCTTCTCGTGATAACGACGGTTGATCTGCATAACACCGGTATCAGCGTTATCGACATGCCCGCGCAAAACCGAACCGTCAGCCAGGGTGTGGCGAAAGGTCGACTCACAGCGGGCAATTTCTACCAGAATCGGGATATCCTTGAAGTAAGAACGAACGATGGCTTCAGTGTTCATAGCGATTGGAGTTACCTCCTCTACTACTCCGACTGTAGCAATTTGACCATACGCAGTACTGGCTGGGACAACGGACGAAATAGTCGTAGCTGCCAAGACGGCCAGTATTACAGTGGATAAAATAAGCCAGGGGTCTTATCTCATAAATACTGGCGGCAAAGCCAGTAACCGCACAATCATAGCATAAACTGCGGATTTCTATCATTATAGCACAAAATAGCCCAGATGTAAAGTGGAGAGGCTTAATCCGGCATCTAGGCTTATTTCTCTAGGTTTTTCCGTATAAGTGCCATTCCCCCGTAGAGTCCAGCCTCGTCACCCAGCGCCGCCGTGGTAATGAAGGGGCAAGGCACAAAGTCATTTAGTATTTCTACGGTGTACTTGCGGATTGCTTCCAGAGGTATCTTAGGATCACCAATAATCATCGAACCCCCTAGCACAATTGCGTCCGGTGACCAGTATAAAATCGTGTTGCGAAGTCCCTGAGCAAGGTATTCGGCTAATTCATCCCAGATCAAGTCTGACTGAGGAATGTCATAGGGTTTAACCCCTAGGCGGTTCTCAAGAGCAGTACCAGAGACCAGGTTTTCTAGGGTCGGAGTGATATCGGCACCAAGGATGGTGCGATCAATGTCAAGAACTTGGTGCCCAGGCTCAAAGCCGACACTAGCCACATCCAATTCGCCATATTCGACTTTCACTCCCCCCACTCCCGTACTGACGGTATGATAGACAACAATATCAATCCCCTTTCCGGCTCCGAAGACTGCTTCACCGAGACCAGCCAGCGCGGTATCGTTCTCGAGCCAGACCGGTGTCTTGCCATAGTGTTTTTCCAACTCTCTCACAATCGAATGCTCAGACCAGCCAGAGAGTACACTGTCGTTGGCTAACCCTGTATGATCTTCGTTTAACACACCTCGAATACCAATCGCTAATCCTTTTACTTTACGTTTAGGAACTAATTTATCTGCCGTATCGAGCAAAGTCTTTAGCCCCGCTTTAAAAGTGAGTGGAGTATGAAAAGACAGGACCTGGTCGAGTTTCTTCAAGTCATTGGTCAAGCCGACCCGCGTTTTGGTGCCGCCGATATCGCAGACTAAATAACTCATAGACTAAGAATACTCTTAGTTTTCTCCTTATACAATTCGACGTTAGGCTGATTGAATGCGTTGACCTTAAGCAATTCAGCTGTATACATAATCTCGCGCATACGCATAGCCATAAACACTCCCAGAGCGTAGGGCAAATTATCATCAAGAATCGTGGCTCGATACGGTAGCTGGCGTTCTTGGTAAGCAGCAATGACACCGCCATATAAAGCTGTCGCAATTTCTTGCATTGAATACTTCGCCAGCTTACCGGCCAGTCTGTCCCTTTTGGGTAGAAAGACATCCAACGCCGCATCGTCAAAGGAGACAAAGTCTGTATAAACTGAGGTAATACGGCTAAAGTACAACTGACCAACAGAGTGAAGCTCGGTTGGGGTTGATAAGGTCGGCACCAAAGCATACGGCATCGGCGAACCGTCGCTACGTTCGCTTTTGCCAAGACTTTCAGCCAACAGTTGTTGGTACCAAGCGGCCAATTTATCTAGTCGTGACTCGAAAGCAAAGAAATTGTAGTGCACATACTTCATCTCATGGTAGAGGGCGAGGCGAGCGGCACTTTCGGCGGCCACTGACTCGAGCGTACTGCTGGAAGCATCTAAAAAGCCAGCTATGTACTCTTCGGTATCGACTCCGGCTAGTGCTAGGGGCACTAGGGCGACGGCTGTACCAACTGAATAACGTCCGCCAACTGCATTTGGTATGGGAACACATTGACCACCCTGCTTTTTGCCATACTTATAAAGTGGTGATTGCTGGTCACTGATCCAGACTACCTGCTGGTAGAACTTGACGCCATACTTATCTATCATCTCGGCTAGGAATACACTGGCGTTGCTGATGGTCTCGGTGGTAGTGCCTGACTTACTAGCCACACACACCACGATATCCTCGACCTTGCGGTATGGCTTAAGAGCCAACTTAACCGCCTCTAGTTTGCTTACCGAAATGTCATCGATAACGTGGACCGCACGCTTCCCTGCCCCGGCCACACTATAAACGGCCTCAAAACCCAAGCTAGAACCACCAATACCAATCAAGACTAGTGCTTTAACAGATTTAAAGCGCTTCTTTAGGGCATCTATAGTCTCATGAAGGTCACTATCCTTGGCCGCAAACAGAGCCGATTCCGGTCGACTTATATCAGCTGTAGTCTCGATGTCGCGTAGGGTTGTGCGGTAAGCTTGGAGGCGAGTTAAGTTGCGTTTAATCTTTGGTTCTGATACGCGAGCGTCGTCATAAAAAGAAAGGTTAAGTGAAGACATAGATGTAATTAAACCTGCCGGATATTATTGCAATCAACGTTCTTAATGATGTATTTGTAAGCATCCTCAATCGTATCAACAACCTGAAACAGTTCCAGGTCTTCCTTACTGATAGTTTTGTGCTTTTTTAGGAGATCCCTTTCAAACCACTTGAGGAGTGGGTTCCAGAATTCACTACCATAGAGGACGATCGGTAGTTTTTCAATCTTTTTGGTTTGGACTAAGGTGACAATTTCAAAAAACTCGTCGAGAGTTCCAAAACCGCCTGGGAAATAGACATACGCCTCTGACGAAAATGTGAGCATTACTTTACGAGAGAAGAAGTATTTAAAACTGAGCGAGTCAGTGGTGTACGGGTTGAGTTTCTGTTCAAAGGGTAGCTCAATATTGAGACCAATCGACTTACCGCCGACCTTGAAAGCTCCGACATTCGAGGCCTCCATAATACCAGGTCCACCCCCCGAGATGATGGCGAATCCCCGCTTGGCCAGCCTGGCGGCTAACTCTTCAGCGGCTTTGTAATAAGGATCTTTGGGATCTAGTCGGGCACTGCCCCAAAAGGTCGCGGCTAGGCCATAATTGCGCAAGAGCTCAAAGCCTTGCACAAACTCAGACATAATCCGAAACACGCGCCACGACTGAACGGCATCGTCCTGACCATTCGGGTTTAGTAATTCACTTTCAATTCGACACAGCGGTCGCTCCTGGGTCTTCTTTTTGCCAAATAATTTCTTCACCATATGGTGTCATTGTACCATTTTAGTTCAGCCAAGGAATTGGGTAGGACGCAAACTCGGGGAGAAGTGGTCGATCATAAAGTAACCGACTAGTGACTTCAGTATGACAGAGCGCTCCAGTGAGGGCGTTGTGCGGTTCGGGCTCTTCAGGGATACCGCAGTAAACGAGCACAGCATCTAAGTTTAGCGCACTACGCCGATGCTGCTGGTCTAGCGGTGGTTCAATCCCGCGCTTCACCATGTGCATGTAGCAGAGGGTGTGGGTGTCAATCGTACGGTGCGCCAAGTCCCACGGCAGGTGAGCTCGGTAGCAAGCCGCCTTGAGAAAGTCACGGTCAAAAGATACATTCTGTCCCACCAAGGTTCGATCACCCATGTGTTGAGACCATTCCATGAAGCCTCGTACCAGCTCGGCTTCAGTGGGTTTACTTGGATCGGTCACACTCTCAGGCGACAGGCCGTGGATCGCCGTGGCTTCGTTATTAATGTGCGCCCCATCCCACAGTCGGCACTCGCCATAGAAGCGTCGTTCGCTCTGACTGAAGTCTAAGGCACCGATCGAGACGATGGAGTTTTTTTGGTAGTCTACACCACTGGTTTCAATATCAATGACAATCATGACCTGATTCTATCATACTGATGAGCGACTACGGCTCCGTAATAAATGATCGAGGCCAAGACGTAGACCCAGACCAGAAGAATTAAGATCAGTCCGGCTGCACCGAAGACGGTCAGAATGGATTTGGTGGCTAGGTAGACCGTCACCAGGCTCTTCGCTCCCAAGAACAGACCCGAGGCCACCAATGCTCCGTAAAACGAAGCTTTAAGTGATGGGGCGGCCGGTACCAGATAGTGATACATGCAAGTGAAAAGTAAAGTGGTGTGTACCAACAAGAAGAAGGTCGAAACTAGTGTCGTGTCGGCGAACGGCAGGAATTTGACCAAGAGTCCTTCAAAGCCGATCAGCAAAACTAGGTAGACTTGAAGAATTATGATTAACAAAACCGAACGCAGGGATCGTTTGAGCCAAGGACCAAGACCAGAATCACTCGTCCCCCACAGACGTTGAAAGCCGATGGCCAACACGTTGAAGGCAACCACACAAACCGCCGAGAAAAAGATTAGACCAAGGATCGGAATGCTGTAAGAACGGTGAGTCTCAGCGTCAAGGTTGGTGACGGCATTACTGATTAGAGCCAGTACGTCAGAACCCAGAATAGCCCCCCAACTCAAGAATAGCTCGGTCACAAACTCCCGCCCATAAAAAAACCCCGAGACCAGAATCGAGAGCAAGATAAGCGGAATCAGGGCTAACGGTGCGTAATACGAAAATGCCGCGGCATAATAATCCATATCATCGCGGAACCACTGCTTGAGTGACTCAGTAAAAATAGAAAGACGCATACTCAAAATTATACCCTACAACCCGGGACAATTAGCCGCCGGGGTATACCCAGCCGCTCGGGCCGCCTCAGCTGAGGGAAAAGTAATCAGGTTTTCTGGCTTGATTTGCTTGGCTCCAGAGCAGGCCGGGAGATGATATCGAGTACCGTTTCTGGATGCAACAACGACTCTGCCTGGGGCAGGGGTTGGAGCCTCCACCTCGCTCGAATTAACACCCTGCCCTACCACTGGACTTACAACCGGGGTTACCGTAGGTCTAACTTCTGGCGTTAGGTCATTAATAGTAATGACCGCGGCTGTTTGACTGGTTACTGGAACGATCGACCAGCGCCCTAGGCCGAAAGACAATAATCCCACTAAACAAACCACTACCACTAGGTAAAGCTGGTCGTTTTGCAATAGTGACTTGAGTTTTTCTTTCATATAGCGTATACTCCCACGGCATTTAACGTAATTTAATTATAACCTATGGCAACCAAAAAAGCCGCCGGTACCGCGAAAAACCTGCGTGATTCACAACCAAAATATCTCGGCGTGAAGAAAGCCGCTGGCGAAAGCGTAAATCTTGGACAGATTATTGTCAGACAGCGAGGCACCAAAATCGAGGCTGGTAAAGGAGTGCGCATTGGCAAGGATCACACTCTCTACGCCGCTCATAATGGCGTGGTCTCGTTTCGTAATGTGCGCAAGACCCGCTTTGATGGTCGGACGGTGACCAAGAAGGCCGTAGACGTTCTGGCNNCGAACTAAAGACGGGTGCCGCAAAGCGGCACCCGTCTTTAGTTCGTCCCCACTGCCCAGACAAGTTACGACGGATAGATAATTTTCACACTTTCAATTACGACCGGCTCTAGTGGCATGTCGGCAGGATTTCGCTCCACCTCAGCAATTGCGTCAATCACAGCCATGCCAGACAAAACTTGTCCGAACACCGGATGCTTCGATTGAAGCGGTTGTTTATCAAAATCTAGGAAGGTGTTGTCTGCCACATTGATAAAGAATTGGCTACCACCACTGTTGGGCCCACTGTTGGCCATGGAGATGGTACCCCGAATATTGGTCAACTTGTCACCCTTAACGTGTTCATCAGGAATAGCGTAGCCTGGCCCGCCGGTGCCGTAACGCATCACCTCATTAGTCTTGGTTATCGGGTCACCACCTTGAATCATGAAGCCCGGGATCACGCGGTGAAACTTTATTCCATCGTAGAAGCCTTCCTCGGTCAACTTGATGAAATTGCCGGCGGTTGTTGGCATGACATCGTTGTACAATTCAAGTGTAAAAGTACCTAAATTAGTAGTGAATTCAGCCTTTGGATTGTCTTTATTTGTCATACTGACATTGTAAGCGGCCATTTCCTCTCTAGTCAAGGGGGTGCGCACCTCCTCGGCATCGCTCTGACTACGGGAACTGCTGGATGTTGTAGTATCGCGCCCGAGCCACAGTCCAAGGGCAATTACCAATACTGCACACACCCCCATTACTACCCCGACCAAAATCATATTTGACTGACTCATAACCTTTATTAACTAGCAACTAAATTAATTTTAAATGAAAATGTCTCGCCCAACACCTTGAGTGACACTTCACACTCCCCTAGCTCCTTGTGAGCCGGTGGTACTGAAATTAGTTTTTTATCTAGAGTGATGCCAACATCTTTAGCCGCCTGTACCACCAAGGCTGGCGAGAGCGCTTCATAGAGATGACCTTGAACATTGGCTCTGAGTGGTAGTACTAGCTTAGCTTCATTTAGTTGCCTGGCCAACTCTGCTACCATTCGGATAGTGTCTTCGTCATGAGCAGTCGACTGACAAACCTTTTCCTTAAGGCTTTTGAGGTTGCTCTGGGTAGCGGGAATAGCATCTTTATTTGGGATAAGACGGTTTAAAGCAAAACCATCCGGTACCTCTACCACCGTATTTCTTCGACCAATTTTGGCTACATCGCGCAATAGAATCACTTTCATAACACAATATGCCTATTTCTAATGGTGCCATAATAGCAAAATTAAGCGGCGAGACAAATTATTCCGTGGCAATTCCATCACCGCGCAAGAATCGCAGGGCAGCGTCAAACTGCGGATCAAGCTCCTTGGCCCGGTCGTCTGGGGTGCGCTTCACCTCGAAATCAGGTTTTAGGCCACCTTCGGAGATAGAAATACCCTCTGGAGTGAGCCAGCGTGCTACGGTCACTTTAAGAGCCGAACCGCCCGGCAAATCAACCAGTTCTTGCACCGAGCCTTTGCCAAAGGTGGGCATTCCAATCAGCGTTGCCACGCCATGTTCGCGCAAGGCTCCGGCCAAGATTTCTGACGCCGAAGCTGAGCCACTGTCTATTAGCACGACTAGGCTACTGGGACTAAACTCTTTGACAGGTCGCCCTTGACTACGGTACAGCTTATCCTGTCGCAAACTGCCCGAGCGTTCGCGGGCAACGACTTTTCCGGACGGCAAGAACGACCCGGCAATCGCCACGGCGCTTTGTAAGTAGCCACCGGGATTGCCCCGTAGATCAAGTACTAGTTTTGGCAGACCGGAGTTCACATACTCGGTGACTGCCTCTCGCATTTTGCCCTCTGCCACCGCATTGAAGCTGTAGAGACGAATTACGAACACATCACCTTCTTGCTCAGTCTTCACGGTCGGGATGGTAATGGTGTCGCGGACAACAGTGTAGTCCTCGAACTCAGACGCACCCTCACGAAAGATAGATAGTGTCACAGCAGTACCGCGCTCGCCGCGGATTCGTCTCACCGCCTCATCTACTCGCATGCCGTCAGTCGATACATTATCGATCTTTACAATTCGATCTCCAGCAATAATGCCGGCTCGGTAAGCCGGAGTGTCGACCAGTGGAGCAATGACGGTAATAATGCCATCGCGCAGACCTACCTCCATACCAATGCCCCCAAAGTTACCCGAAATATCTTCCGCAAACGCGGCGCTATCAGCCGGCGGTAGGTACAGAGTGTAAGGATCCCCATAGGAGCCTACCAAACCCTGGATTGCACCATTGATGCGATCCTCCACACTTACTGCCTCGCCTTCGTTAGCAGTAATGTATTTTTGCTCTAAAAGTTGCCATACCCGCCAGAATTGCGTCAGATCAGCTGTCTCAGCTGGCTTCGGGGTGATTTGAAGGAACGAGAATATGCTGGCGGTTTGATTCTCCTCGGCAAGGAGTTGATTAGCTTGTAAGCCTGAGAAAAAGGCACCAACTGCCAATAGAAGGGCCAGCACAAGACCTAACAAGTTTGGACCTCTGCCCGGGGCACTTTCTGTCGTGTCGTTCACATTATGGTATTCGTTCGACATAATTCACTTGATTATTACATACTAACCTACGAACCACCAAATAACATATTTCAAATTCACAGAAGATTGCTTTGTCCCGCCCCTACTTCCAGTTGACTGGAAGTAGGGGCGGGACATTTTCCACTGCAACTAATCCTAGATCGACACCAACCTCCTTGACTATTCTCCTCGCTCCAACTCTCTGCTACACTATGGGGCAATATGTTGTCTATCTTCAAGCCCAAAACTCCCGTCGCAACAGCTTTGCCTCAGTTATATTTCTTCAATACAGAATCCGGACAAAAGGAGTTGTTTGTCCCGCACAATCCCAAAGAGGTCCGATTCTACACCTGCGGGCCGACTGTTTACGACTACGTTCACATTGGCAACCTGCGCAGTTTTGTCTTTGCTGACATCTTAAAACGAACACTCATCTATCATGGTTATCCGGTCAACCACACTATGAACTTCACCGACTTTGGTCACCTGACCGACGATGGTGACGAGGGTGAGGATAAAATCATGAAGGGACTAAAACGTGAAGGAATGGACATCAGCCTGTCCGCCATGCGTGAACTAACCGATCGCTACGTCGATGCCTTCTATGCCGACTCCGACGCGATGCGCATCCTACCTGCTACCACCTATCCGAGAGCGAGTGATTACATACACGCCCAGATAAAGCTCATTGAGACCCTAGAGGGTAAAGGCTACACCTACGAGACCAAGGATGGCGTATATTTCGATATTGAAAAATTTCCCCGCTATGGTCGCCTCGGCAAGATTGACCTAAAGGCCATGAAAGGCGGCGCACGCGTCGAGGTCAATTCCGAAAAGCGACACCCAGCCGACTTCGCTGTCTGGAAAAGAGGCGAACTGGGCTGGGATAGTCGCTGGGGTAAGGGCTTTCCCGGCTGGCACATCGAGTGTTCCGCCATGGCGATTGCCACCCTGGGGAAAGAAATCGACCTTCATACCGGCGGTATGGATCTAGCACCCGTTCACCACAACGCCGAGATTGCTCAATGCGAGTGCGCTACTGGAAAAACTTTCGTCAAGTACTGGTTACACAGCGCCTTTGTCTCCGTCGAGGGTACTAAATTATCAAAGTCACTAGGTAATGCCATCACTTTGCGACATCTAAATGACCGCGGTTTTTCTGGCGACGATTATCGCTACTGGCTACTTACCTCACACTACCGCTCACCGATTAGCTTCTCTTGGGAAGCAATGGTTGCTTCTAAGCAAGCTCTCTTCCGCCTTAAGCGCTTTGTCTTTGAAGACTACCAGCAAAAAGCCAGGACTCCAGACCAAGCCACCATCGACAAATTCAAGACAGGCCTCGCTGACGACCTTGATACTCCGGGAGCGCTGGCACTCGCGTGGGAAGTAACCAAACGCACCGACCTAAGCAAAGAGGTCAAATGTGCCACCCTGCATGAGATGGACAAAATCTTCGAGATCGGACTGCGCGATGACTTGGATAGCGGGCGACGGTCTCTTGGAGTAGTCGGTGTGGAAGAGCTATCGCCTGACATTCAAGACCTCATTGACCGCCGCGAAGCTGCCCGCGTCGCCCGCAACTGGCTTGAAGCCGACACTCTACGCGAGGCTCTAAATCTCAAAGGCTACTCCGTCGAAGACACTCCTCAAGGACCAAAAGTCACCAGGGAAGCCTAGCCCGCCAGACATTCCCGCCACTCGTCAGTCTCAGTAGTTTTACCCTACCAATCCCCGCTTTATCCCTAGGGCATGCCAATCCAGATTCGTGTTACAATGCTTCTCACTATGTCTGACCGCACTACCAACCGCGCCCTCCGCACTCCCCCGCACAACGTCGATGCGGAGAAAGCGCTCCTCGGTGCTATAATCCTAAAGCCCGACACCCTTCACGACATATCGGTCACTGTCTATCCGGAAAGCTTCTACGCTGAAAAGCACCGTCTCATCTACGAAGCAATTATTAATATTTTCTCCAAGGGTGATCCGATTGACGTTGTCACCCTGGTCTCTAAGCTTCGCGAGAACAACGCCCTCGACCGCTCAGGCGGAGCTTTCTACGTAACCGAGCTCATTGAACAAGTCCCAGCTGCTGGCAATGCTCTTTACTACGCCGAAATGGTCCAAAACAAAGCCACCCTGCGTGGCCTTATCTACGCCGCCGAGGACATCGCTGAGATCGGCTACTCCGATCCACCCAGCGTCGACGAAGCCCTCGACCAAGCCGAGAAGAAAATCTTCCACGCTACGCAGGCACCAAGCGCGCAGAAGTTCCGCACCATCGGGAGCGCGCTTAAGGAAGCGTGGGAGCGCTTCGAGCACCTGAGTGCCAACGAGGAAGTACACCGGGGTGTACCAACCGGCTTTACCAGCCTGGATAATCTCCTCTCAGGTTTTCAGAAGTCAGACCTGGTTATTCTGGCGGCTAGGCCGTCGATGGGTAAGACGACCTTTGCCCTTGATATTGCTCGTAACGCCGCACTTACCTATGGTGCATCGGTGGGTATATTTTCACTAGAAATGAGTGACCAACAGCTGGTCGATCGCCTGCTGGCAGCCGAAGCCGGGGTCGATTCCTGGAAGCTCCGTACCGGCCGACTAAGTAACGACAGTGAGTACGAGGCTCTCCAGAGCGCCATGACCAAACTCGACCAAGCCTCCATTCACATCATTGACGAACCGGCTTTAAATATTGTAAAAATGCGCTCGGCCGCGCGCCGCCTCAAGAACGAGCGCGGGCTCGACCTGCTAGTCGTCGACTATCTCCAACTTATGTCCCCTACCCTCACGAAGAACAGTGATTCCATGGTCCAACAAGTGACTGAGATTTCTCGCTCGCTGAAGATTTTGGCTCGCGAACTTGAAATCCCCGTGCTTGCCCTCTCCCAGCTTTCACGTGCAGTTGAACAGCGTGGTGGTCGCCCACGCCTCTCCGACTTACGGGATTCGGGTTCTATCGAACAAGACGCTGACGTAGTGATGTTTATTCACCGCGAAGACAAGATGAACAAAGATAAAGAGGCTGAGCGCCCCAACATTGCTGAGATTTTGGTTGAGAAGCATCGTAACGGTCCGGTCGGTAAAGCCGAACTGTACTTTGATGCTAAACATGTTCGATTTATCAATTTAGATACTAAACACAGCGCTGTTGATACCGGACAGGATTTCTAGTTATGGCCTTGCTTGACGACATCATCGCCCACTTTGAGCGCTTCCCCGGAGTGGGTGTACGGCAGGCCAAGCGCTTTGCTTTTCATGTCATGACTCTTAAACCCGATGAGCGGACCGAACTCGCTAATCTTATCGTCTCCCTCCGCGATAGCGTAAGCGAATGCGAGCACTGTCATCGCTACTACACGAAGGAGCCAACCGACCAAGGTCGCCGTTGCCGGATTTGTAGCGATCCGAACCGCGACCAAGCCAAGCTTCTGGTGGTGGCGCGCGATGTCGATATAGACGCGATCGAGCGTAGTCGCGTCTACGACGGCCTGTACTTTGTCCTCGGTGGCATGGTACCGCTCCTCACTCCAACCGAGACCGAACCCCTGCGCGGACGAGCCCTTAAGGAAACTGTAAAGTCCCGCCTAGAGAACGGGACGGGATTCGAAATCATCCTCGGCTTTGCCGTCAATCCCGATGGTGACAACACCGCCCGCTACGTGGAGCAATTAATCGCTAGCTTAGAGCTTGCCACCAAACTCAAAGTCTCCCACCTCGCCCGCGGCCTCTCCACCGGCAGCGAACTCGAATACGCCGACCCCGATACCATCAGGGAGGCTTTAGAACACCGACTCTAGTAATCACACTTCAGCACAAAAATCCGCGCCTTAGGGGCGCGTATTTTTGTGCTTACACACTTCGCTTTATTTATAAGGAGATTAAATAGCCTCAATCTTGACTTCAGCGTAGTGCTGGCGGTGGCCGAGGCGGCGGTCGCGGTTACTCTTGGCCTTATAGCGGACGATCGTGAGCTTGGGACCCTTCTTCTCGCCGACATAAGTCGCCTTGACCTTGGTGCCAGTGTAAGGAGCACCAACCTTGGCGGTCTTGCCATCATCAGTCATCAAGACGGTATCGAACTCAATCTTGTCACCCGCCTGGTGCTCACCAAGGAGCTCCACTCTGATAGTGTCGCCAACTGAAACGATGTGTTGCTTGCCGCCAGTTGCGATGACTGCAAAGGCGTCTTTAATAGCTTTTTTGGTTGCCATAATGCCGCGCATCATACTAGAAAACCCAAAAAAATGCAAATATTTTTGAGGCGAGCTATAAATCCTAGCTCTCAAGCGCTTCAGATAAACTATTGCCTCCTTTCACATTTGTCATCCACTTTTATGTATCATGCATGATACATAAAAGTGGGTTCGACGACAGTCTATATACTTTAGGCATCTCCACTGCTATGTTGTCACAACCTCCTACTCCTCAAACTTCTGTGGTTTATCTAAGGCAAGCTGATCAATATTTATAGCTTCACCAGTGATACGTAGGACGTCCTTATCAATCTTGCCGAGTTCTTTGTAGCCAGCGTTGTAGTGGTTGACGGTCGTCTCGAGGGTCTTACCGAGCTTGTGGTAGTAGTCTTCGTACTTCTGGATATGAGTCGAGAGCTTCTCCACATTCTTAATAATGTCTTGGGCTTTTTCTTCAATCTCAAGCGCTTTGAGACCTTGGAGAACGGTCTGGAGGTAAGCCAGGAAGGAAGTCGGGGAAACGATAATCACCCGGTACTTCCCAGCCGCGCGCTGGATGAGATTCTCTTCCCCGGCGCCGACTTTATTGGAAAGCAGATCATAATAAATCCCTTCGTGCGGGATAAACATAAATGCAAAGTCCATTGTGCCTTCGCTCGGTCTGATGTACTTGGCAGTCTCGGTAATGCGGAGCTTTAGGTCATTAAGGAAATACTTCTCAAACTGCACCTTATCGGTACCATCGGCGGCTTCGATGTAACGGTTGTAGTTGTCGAGCGAGAACTTCGAGTCGACCGGTATCACCTTCCCTTTCACAAAGACCGCCGCGTCGACAATTTCACCATCCTCAAAGGCGTACTGCATCTGAAAACTCTCGGGTGGTAGGACATTCTGAAGGACCGTCTCGAGGTAATATTCGCCTAAGATACCTCGCTGCTTGGGGTTTTTAAGAATACTCTGGAGCTCCTTAAGCTGGTCGGCCACTTGAAAGACCTGCTTGCTACTCTCACTGACTTCGGTCGTCTTGGCGACCACATTACGTAACTGCTCATTGACCTCGCGATTGATCTCTTGAATTAGCTCTCGACTCTCTCGAAACTGTACCCGACTCCCCTCCTGCATGGCTTTATTAGCCTCACTGAGCTTGGTGTCGAGGGTGCGTGAGAGGTCTTGAATCTGCTGCTGCATGAGAAGAAGCGAGCGATCTTCGGTCTTCGGCGCTGGCTTCAAGAATAAGCCATAAACTAAGAGACCGATTAGTGCGATAAGTAGTACCAAAATGACAATTTCCATGCCCTGCAGTGTAGCACAAATTATGCTATCATCTGACTATAGTAATCCATATAAATATGTCTCTACACACTGATTTGCGCGTGAGTTTGAAGGAAGCCATGAAGGCTAAAGACGAGGTCCGCTTGCGAACTGTCCGAAGTATCATGACCGCCTGCACTAACGAGCTCGTGGCCACCAATCGCACCCCCCAGGAAGAACTTAAAGATGAAGAAGTACTGGCTGTCATCAAGCGTCTGGCGAAGCAGCGCAAAGAATCAATCGTGCAGTTTGAGGCTGCGCAGCGTCAGGACTTGGCTGATCCAGAAAAAGCCGAGCTCGCTGTCCTCGAAGCTTACCTCCCTACCCTCATGACGCGTGAGCAAATCCTCCCGATTGCTGAAGCCACCAAGGCTGAGCTCGGCATTACCGACAAAGCCAAGCTCGGCATGCTAGTCGGTGCCGTTATGAAAAAACTGCAAGGTCAGGTGGACGGAGGCGATGTAAAGGTGGTTGTTGAATCACTCTTTTAAACATTATGGAGGAGAAACCAAGACATGTAAGAAAAGCTATTATAACAGGCAACCAAGTTGCAATCGATAATATGGCATCGTCTGGGGGTAAGAAATCTGCCGAGAACAGAATCATACGCAATGAGATAGACTGGCTTATAAATGAGATTAAAAGCCTGGAACTTCAATTAAATCAGACAGTGAATCAAAACGTATTACTCACCGAGGAAGGTGATGTAGACTATCATGACAACCCTGCGGAGATTGTAAAAGTTGCTGGCAATAGAAAGCGTGAGATAACTGAACGAATTCAGGATCTCAGAGTCAGACTTGGAAGATATAAATACGGCTATTTTGAAGGTGATAACAAGTAATCTATTAAATCATGGGCGTCTACCACTTGATACTCTCCCACCCTTGTCCGCCTTAGTGACTTGAGTGTCGCGGGATACCCCAGTCGTCGACCCAGCTCCTCCCCAAGACTTCTGATATAAGTTCCGCTTCCCACCTTGAACCGGACTTTTATAATCAATCGATCAGCCACTTTTTCTATTCCAAATAGCAGAGCCTCATAGACCACCATCGCACGCTTTGGTAGCTCTGCCTCCGGTATCATCTCACCTCTTAGGGCGGCTTGACGGGCTTTTTTATAAAACGGCACGCCGCCCTTTTTAATCGCGCTGTAGGCCGAGACTGGTAAGAGTATGCTGCCAACAAGACTCTTGAGGGCCGCTTCAACCAGCTCGCGACTGACGTCGCCTTGGTATGATTTTTCCTCTACCACTTCCCCCTCGAGGTCTCCTGTACTCCGTCGCTCACCTAAAAGGACTTCTGTCTCGTACTCCTTATCTAAACCAATTAGTTGAGTCAACTGCTTAGTACTTTCTCGCCCAACCGCCACCAGCAATAGTCCGGTCGCTCTAGGATCAAGCGTACCAGCGTGCCCCACTTTCTTCACCCCCGTCTGTCGCCTCACTGCCGCTATGACCTGAAATGAGGTCATAGCGAATGGCTTATCAATGAGTAGCAGGGTCATGGTCTAAGTTGGCTTAGACTGGATGAATAAACTCAGTCAACTTAATCAGGAAGAATAAGAAGAAAATAAGCATCATCAGACCTTCCCAGCGCATAATCTGCCGGGCCAATCCATTTACAAAAAAGATAGCCGATGCCGCTAGTAAAACTGCCAAACCAAGCTGCATCACCACCACATCCGCTTGCAAAGGCATAATCAGAGCCGGTATGGCGGTCACCATCATGATATTAAAAGCATTCGAGCCAAAAATATTGCCTATCGCCATCGCTGTCTCACCAGTGCGGAGGGCTTGGATAGAAACCACTAATTCAGGCAAAGATGTACCGATGGCAATCGCTACAATCGACACCAAGCCAATCGGCACCGAGAAGGCAGTCGCGATGTTGACGGTCATCTCAATCGTGTAATAAGCTCCCACCAGCACCGCCACTAAGCCGCTCAACAGAAAAACCACAGAGCGGATCGTGTGCTTGTGCTTGTGACTATTCTCCAGCTCATCCTCAATACCGTCTTTTGATTCACTATAGATATACCACATGTAGGCACCGAAAGTACCGAGCAGTAGCAGTGCTTCCAAGCGGTCGACCACACCGTCGTATATCACGGCGGCAAAGTGGACAGTACCGATAAAAAAGATGGGTAGCTCGGTGTGAAGTAAATCGCGTTTGATTTTGATCGTCCCACCCACTGCCGCCAAGAGACCGACAATAAGCAGGATGTTGGTTATATTGGAGCCAACAACGTTGGCGAGTACAATCTCGGTGGCGCCTTGAAGTACAGCCGAGATGGAAGAGGCCAATTCCGGCAAGGAGGTGCCAAAACCAACAATCAATACACCAATCACAAATGGTTTAAGTCCGATTCGCTGACCAATGGCTTTGGAACCATCGATAAATAACTCTGAGCCCTTAATCAAAACATAGAGTGATCCAGCAAGCAGGCCACTCCACCACAGTATCATCATCCAATCCATAACTTTAGAGCACTAACAGCTCGGGGTCAACTAATAACAAAGCTCCCAACATAAGCATTAGTATACCACCGATAGGGTGTGAATCTTGTGCTTATTTCCACCGGATGGCTGTAGTCAGCCATAACCCCAAATCGCCAGACCATGCCACACCAAAACCACCAATTATTTTCCACCGACCAACCAGAATTTTCTGCCTAATCCTTACACTAGATATAATTACATTATCACACTAGCACGCGCACTCCACCGCAATGACCGCAACACTCTTGTTGGCCAAGATTTTCAAATTCCTCGCCCGGGACGTGGAAGTGCTTCTCCATGGCTCTTAAAGCTACAATACGTTCCCGGTACCAAGGACAGTGCAGAGCCACCAACGCCCAAAAACGCGGACCGTGATTCATCTCTTTCAGATGACAAAGTTCGTGAATAATCACGTAGTCACGCAAGCATGGTGGTAGGAGCGCGACTCGATAATTAAGGCTTATAGTGCCACGATTGGAACAGCTCCCCCACCGACGCTTTTGGTTGCGTATTACTACACTCTTGGCATGAAAGCCGAGCTTGTTTGACTGTGCTTGTACTGCAGACTCTAGGACTATGATTGATTGTAGGCGGTTGAGTCTATAATCTGCGTCACGTTCTGACGAGTGTAGTCTATAGGTGCGAATTATTTTTTTGATCAACCAACCACTACGCACAGTATTACCTGAGATATGTGAATATTACTCGCTCTACTTCCACAGGAGTCATTCCGAGCAAATCCGCTACGAGGTTATAAATATCAGGCGTAGGCTTGCCTTGCCGAACCAGCTCAGCGTTCCGGTTGTAGTCCATTTGGTATGCCGCGTAATTACCTCCATAGCTTGACATAACTAGAGAATCTACGTCTAAACTGGTAATCGGTTTGTGGAGTCTACTACCATCAGCAAAAATCACATCCATTTCCATCTTTGTACTATGGTACAAAGTAAAATCAATTCTGGATACTAACAGACCAGGTTGTTGACCCGAAGGTTGGGGTGGTATCGGTGCTGGTTGAGGTGCGCCCGGAGGCAGCTGACCTTGCTGCATAGCTAGAACTTGTCTTTGCAGATCAATCACTAATTTTGATAGATCCTCAATCATTTTTAGTAACTGAGCTATGGTTGGGTCAGCTCCAGGTGCTGGGGCCGGTGCTGGGCTCTGAGAAGTTGAGATTACGACGTTGCCTGGGTTGCTGTTTGTTGGCAGACCGGGCATACTGGGCATCATTTCTGCGTACCCTTGCAGGATAATGTTTGCACTTGGCCCACTAGCTGGCGCGTTGCCTAGGACTAGGCCCCGCAAATCAACTAACGGTCTACTATATAGGTCCGTCATCTTAAAGACTGACTCAAATCTGCCACTACCGATTTGGACTGTGAGGTTAAAGGCTTTGTCTTCCGCACAAGTACCAGTCCCAGCATAACTAATCTCTCCAGACGCAATCTTGATCTGCTCACCAGGCCCATAAACCTTTTTATTTAATTGTGCTCTAACCCAAAAAACGGAACCTGGGTCGCTGGGACACATGCCTTTTACACTAAAAACGAAGCTCGGTGCCGGCTGTGCTTCGCATCGACCAGTCTGAGGCAGCCATTCGCCACCAGGCGCACACGAAGCATTGATTCTGACCGAGTCTAGTGATCCGACATCTACGGCTCGCAAATCGTTTGGACCATACTTAAGGACAAAGACTGAACTGCCTAGCTGATTTGCGGCTGGTTCGTATATGTAGTTATTGACCTTTTTGAGTGCTCCCACGGCGGTCACCCCAGTCTGCTGGTTAGTAATATCATAATCACGAGTTAACTCTCGACTGTCAGTAATATAAGCCCGAGGATTACTAGCAACACAAGTACTATGACCGATCGGAATACTACAATTTGCTCTTTCCACAGCTAGAGTAGGTTGTTGTGCTGGTGCAGGGTCTGGGTCATTTGCTAACCGATCTAGAACAGTCACTCTAACAGAATCAGATAGACCGGCATAGGATGCTGAGATGGTGGTCTGTCCGACCCCTAGTGTTTCGAGACCAAAGGCGCCGTTTCCGTAGTTAAGTAGCTTCAACAGACTGTCGTTACCGTTGGAAAAGATCGGATTTATACGGGGCGGTACTCCGGTGGCCAATGAGCAATCAGCTCCAGGAGGTGCATCTGCCCAATAATTCACACTGCCAGCGACGTAGAGGGCTGGGTGTCCAAGGGTTAGATTGCTCATACCAGCAGTTGTCTTGACCGGATGAACGTAGGCATCACCAGCACACAAGAGAAGTTTAGGTGCCGCTTCCGCGTACGCAGATAATCCGAGCAGGCCGATGATGGCTAGAGCAATCGAAAATAGAAGGTGTTGACCACGATTTTTAATCTGATTCAGATTTATGGACATAATTAACAATTAATTTAATAACTACATTGATCTACTTCGGATTATACATCAGGTTACGTCTGGACTGTGCTGGATATTGACATGCCTATCATACTTACGCTACACGTTCAAAACAGGTTAGTTAACAAAGCCGCCCTAGGGCGGCTTTGTTAACTGCTTAAGTCGTGTTCACCACCAAGACACCGCACACTGCTTAGCAAATCGATTAGTTTAACTGGATTTGCCCACTACCACCACCACTACCCCCGCCACCACCACTGTTACTGGTGCCTACGTTTATATTGAACCTAACTTGGTTATAGAAGCGTGCGCTACCTCGTCCTCTTACATTTAAGGTGCCGGAACGGTCTGGTGCTACATCTAGCTCTAGGTCCTGGAATCTAACCAGGCCTTCGCCAATCTTTTCCCAGCGATAGATATCCTCCCGCCAGCGTGAACTGTTCATATTGACATCTAGGGCAATCCACTCGTCAGCACCACAACTGCCAGAGTAAGATATTGTACCCTGAGCTAGGATTTTTTCGCCCGGAGCATAGGTCGTTTTGTTCAGCTGAAGTTGGACTGTATAGATAGACATTTCGTCATACTGACATGCGCCGTTTACGAACATGGTTTGCTTACTGCCGTTATAACCTGCTACTGGTGCCGGACTTGGAGCGGGGGCGACGGGAGCGCCACCAAGCGTGGCCAATTCTCTGTTAACCGCATCGGTTAAGTTATTAGCAATGTTATCAGCAGTTTCTTGTCTACCATTTGCATGCTCATTTTTGGCAATAATCAACTCACTATTAACTCGACTGACAAACTGGTTAAGCTCCTGAGTACGAGAGCCAGCCTTGCCAGCCAAAATTTCAGCTCGTAATTTGCATATTGCCTGTTCCGTTGTGGCAATGGCTTGGCTGGGATGCTGACCAGGCTGGCAGTTTGCTGGTTGACCAGGAATTGGTGATGAAGGCGAACCAGGTGCCGGCGCGGGGCTTGAACCGGGTACACCCGGCTGAGGTGATCCGGACATGGCGAGAATTTGACGCTGTAGCTCCAAGACTTGCAGAGTCAACTCTTCGATCATTTTGAGCAGCTGTTCAATGGTGGTATTAGATCCAGGATTCGAACCGCCTCCTTCGACTGGATACTGGGCTGACTGACTGACGCTATCAATTACAATCTGACCGGCGTTGCTCATGGCCGGTAAACCTTGAGCATTTGCATGTGACTCAGGAATCCCAACTAGAATAACTGAAGCTGTAGGCCCTGAAGCTGGAACAACGCCCAAGACAACGCCACTAAGATCAACTAGCTGGCGGGTATAAAGATCACTCATCCTATACACTACTTCAAACCTTCCACTACCACCGACAGACGCGGACAAATTAAATGCTTTATCCTCCCCACACGTTCCAGTACCAGAATAACTTATGTCACCCGTCTCAATTTTTATTTGTTCGCCAGGTCTATACACTTTCTTGTCTAGCTGTGCCCTTACCCAAAACAATGAGTTAGGATCACTAGAACACATTCCCTTTACACTAAATACAAAACTTGGTGCGGGCTGTGCTTCGCATCGGCCAGCTTGAGGTAGCCATTCACCACCAGGTGCACAGGAAGCGGTAACTCTTACTGACCCCATAGCTCCAGCTCCTGAAATGGCGAAATCATTAGCACCATGCCTCAGAACAAATGGAGAAGTAGCAAGCTGGTTTGGGGTTGGTTCGTATAAATAATTATTACTCCTCAAAAAGGCTTTAGTGGCAACTCCGGTACTCTGATTGATCAGATCGTAATCACGGGTCAAATTCTGTCCTTCGGCAATATAAGCACGAGGGCTGTTAGGAACGCAGAAATTTTGTCCGATAGGAATGCTGCAATTTGCTTTATCAACAGCCAGGTATGGTTGTGGGTCAGGCGGAGGAGTGTTGCTGTCACGATCAACCACATAAACAACCGTATTGTCACGTAGCTCAGTACCCCCGACTTGGTGGTATGCGAAAACATATGCAGAGGTTCCCACACCTCCGATCACCGGAACGTTGGTTGCTACACCAGTTACCACTCTGCCATTAGCAGTTGCTATTATGGACGCACTGGTACCCCAGCCCTGAGCAACAGCTGATACATCTTCAGTGATAACATTAGGCATTGCATTACAACTAGCAGGCTTTGTCGATAATGTAGGGAAATAATATAGGGTCATAGTGACCTGCTCACCAACTCCAATTTTTGGGTAATCTGGACACAGTTTTACCACCTGCGCCTGAGCGACAATAGGAAGTGTAAAGTAAGCAAGAAACCAAAGACCGGTCGAAATCATCAATGTTGTAACAGTCTTTCTCTTGTGATGAAGAA
>JRYF01003613.1_pt1 | contig 37959 bp, 30 predicted proteins | sample 235331 | NCBI WGS metagenome assembly JRYF01 (sample SAMN03074217, study PRJNA261475) | activated sludge metagenome | biome: Wastewater Treatment Plant; feature: Wastewater; material: Activated sludge; isolation source: activated biomass of a wastewater treatment plant treating hydrocarbon... ... | reverse complement strand
ACATATTCTGTTGAAAAAGAATTCTTTATGAAAAATCAGTTTAATTATTCTCTATTTCTTATCCTTAATAGACATTACACATGCATTTTTCAATGAAATCCATTCAAATCAAATACCAAAATAGACAAACTTATTCAAAGAGGGAGCAGAAAATTTCATATGACACCTAATGATGAGATGATGGGTTTATGTAGAACAAAAATCAGTACCAATACTGTAAAATGCCGATACCGAAATCGGTTTTCTGAAGCACAAAACTCATCACCATGCACAGCCAATACAACCCAAAACATATCCATGATACAGGATAGATTTTTTTATGCTGCCGGTAATCATGTATCAACAAACTTGAGGTAAGCAATATTAATATCACGAAAACGATCAGGGATCCGGTAGTAGGTTGATTAAGTAGATATCCAACCGTTCCTCCCAGTCTGAATACTGCGGCAAAAAGAAATACAATGCCTGCATATAGCATAAGCCGTTTATGAATATGTGCTGTTTTCCGCTGTAGGATTGCGATGCTAATAAATGCTATGAAAAGGATGCTCATAAAAATATCCAACCATAAAATTTGCACAAGAGAGGGTTCAATTTCCTCAACGGTTGAATTCGTATCTTTAGCCAAGGCTAACAGCCGGGAGGGAAGAAGATAGATCACCCACCCCGTTGAAAGTAACACCAGTACTGCCCATACTGCACCAAAACGCCCCATTATTTTATGGATCGACAATTTATTTACTGTAATCCACCGGGTTTGCATTACTAAAAAGATATACCATATTGTTAAGATGACTCCATGAATTATGTGTGGAAGGGGTAAGCCTTTGGGGTAAAAGGGGCTTTCAGCCACCAGAAATTTCAAATAAAAACTTGGAGCAAATCCTAAAAATACGATGATCAACTGTATTCGGGCAACGGTGTAAAAATAGGTTGATCGCATAGTAACGCGTTATCAGTATATGTAAAAAATAATTGCTGCCACTCTATCCCAAACAGAGTTGAATGGCAAATAATAGAAAAAGAATACACCCATCAAATGAATATAAAGCACAGTACCGGATGGCCACAAAGGCAGATTTCTCTTATAGTGAGATAATAGCAAGGCAAAAAAAACAAGAAATACAGAACCGAAAATGAAATTTTGAGCAATGACATTAAACTCCCAACCCATCGCATCACAGATATGTCCTATAAGCCGGTCTCCGGCCGGCCCAAGAATAGTCAATACAGCTGCCAGCATAAAAGGGGCATGTGCATAGGTTTTCTTACGAAAGACAATTCCTACAATATAATAAATGAGTAGCCACATGAAATATATAAAGCCAATGACCACAAAATCACCTGCTTTAGTTAGTGAATCTGCTCCTTCAGGATAATAACCGGGTGGAGCTACTTTATCTCCATCGAACACTCTCAGATAACCAGATCGGAGAACAAAATATCCAAACATCAAAATCATAGGTAAAAGGAATAAGCTGAACTTTCCAATCCACCTGTGAAATTTGATTCGATGGGTTTTGATCAGCCAGGGCTGAATGATGGCCACAGCCAGCCAAAGCGTCATCAAAGCGGAATGGAAGTGAAGAATGCCTGTAGCTTGAAATGTGGAATAATAACTGGGATAAAACCCTAAAAATGTAATAGGAATAAGGAACAAGAGCGCCCAGGGTGTGTGGGGCAAAAGCAATTTATCGATTAGATCCGGTGCGTTGATATTTTTACTCATTCATTCTTATATGAACTTAATCCGGTGAGCTAATCATTAGTACTCATTTTATATGATTTTTCAAAGTTCTCACTCATTTTTGGTGTGAATACCGATCTCCAAAGGAAGGCTTGATAAATACCAGGGTATGTTTATGAAAACTTTCATCTAAATGTAATCAAAACAGATAAGGGGATGCTGTTTCTGAAGCAATATTTAAGGTAAATTTTTAGTAATGTGTGATTAACGCTTAAGTTTTTATGAATAAGATGGAATTTTCAAATTCTTTACCATTGATGAAACTTATTAGGCTTTAATTTCCAAAGTGGTTCATAAAATAGTTGCTCTTAAATAAAAGGAATAAGATTGTGATATAAGCGGCAAATTCTGTACCCATGGCCAGATATTTTGTTTTGCTAGTCATATATCCAAATGTCTCAATGATACAGACCAAAGCCATCAGACTGTAAGCTACAGCCATTATTTGTGGCGTTTTGCCCCATTGCGTTAAGTATCCGTAAATGAAACAAACAGAAGCAAAAAGCACAGAACCCCAATGAATTACCAGTACCCACGGTGGAAATGCTGGATTGGTAAAGGGTTTCCAGGGAACTTTGTCAAAAATCATTTCAATGACGCCACCGGCTGCCCAAAAGAATAATAGAAAATGAATGATCAATAATCCGAAACCTAAAATCTGCATGACTCAGTTTATTTATTATGTTTCATTGTAAAGATACTGTTATTTAGATAACATGGTCTTGGGCCATAAAGCCCTCAATGGAAACACTATAAGATGAAAAGATATTATATTTTAAGTACTGACAACCCATAGCAGTCTGGAGTAAAGTTCAGATATTGCTTTGTTTCGAATCAGATGAAAAATAGGCATTGAATGCATAAAAATTTTTATTTATCCATTGTGCAGATCAATCCCCAAAACCAACCTACAGTAAACTTAGCACTTTAAAAAGGCTTTCTTGTCTTGGGAAAATGCAATTAGCAAGCACGATATATAGAACCTTCTTTTCAGGGAGGTATACATAATCTGAATAAAAGCCTCCCTGCGTTCCGGTATGCCTGATCGCGTGTATCCCGGAATGTTCCTCAATGAACCAGGACCAACCGATAAATGGTTCTTTACTACTCTGCCATTGAGCATCGGGAATTTGTACAGTACGGGAAGCTTCAATCACTTCCGTATCAATAAAAAGTGCGTTTTGAATGGCATGTTCGTACTTCATCAATTCTTCTACTGAACTCCATACCCCTCCATTGCCTGATGCTGCAAAGGTAGGCACCTCCCCATAATCCATTTCAATCCATTGGTCCTGTATTTTTTCATAACCATGCGCCACACCACTTTCCGGATGTGGGCCATCGGTAATGGTGCTGTTTTTCATACCTGCAGGATTGAAAACCTTATCTTCAATAAATTCCTGCCATTTCACACCGCTTATCTGTTCTATGATCAAAGCCAGGGCGTTAAATGCCGGATTGGAGTATTCATAAGCCGTACCCGGATCAAAAAGTAAGGAATCGGCTTGCATAACAGGCGCCCAGTTTTCAGCATCGCGGGCTGTTAAATAAAAATCATACTCTTCATTGACTTTTCGGATATCAGGCAACCCGGAAGTATGTGTAAGTAAATGTTTGATTTTGACCTGCTCAGCAATTTCAGGATGCTTGAAATCTTTAAAAAAAAGGGACAGGGGGTCTTCTATTGAAAGAAGCTTTTCCTGATGCAATATCAAAATCCCATAGGCCACAAAGGTTTTGGAAATAGAACCCAGATTAAAAAGGGTATGAGTGGTGATGGGTTCTTTTGTATTTAAGTCAGCGAATCCATATGTACCGGAAAAAATAATTTCATCTCCCTTGGCTATCAGAACGGCTGCACCAGGGCCATCATTCTCAAAATGTCCAGAGAAGTAATGATTAAGGATATCATGGAAATCCGACTTCTGCCCAGCTTTGTTTGTACATGAAATCATGACTAAAATTAATAATAACAAACTAATTAGTTTTCCATTCATCTTGCGTCATTATTGAGTAATAATAGCTAAAAATAGTTTTCAAACTTTTTATTATTTCAAAATGATTGGTTACTGAGTGAATCTTTTCAACCGCTATGACCACAACACAAAGAATAAGGGTTACAAAGACTATAATTTCAAGCTCAAACTTCTCAAGGGCTTAATAATTTTAAAATGGGTTTAACTTACATATTATATTGCTAAAGAAGTCGGCGAAAAGAGGCAATTTTAAATAATCTCAAATGGCTTATCTATTATTGAAATTATAATAGTAAATCTACATTCCATTTCAGATTGTATAAAATATATCACACCTTAATACAATAATTCAGTTGAATGATAGCCTACTGAACTTTATTTAATAAAATTATACAGTTACTTATTTGATTTACAATGATACCAGATTGTGAACAACGACAGTACACAAAAAGGCATTGCTGAAAGTACAATTTTATAATTTCTACTTAAAATGCCTACTATTAAAATCAACAATATTAAGATTCCAATACATAATATGCCTGCTATGGTAAGCATCCTACCCGGCTTTTTCTGTAACAAGGTGAAGATTAAAATCAACTGACCGAAAAAAGGCAATAAAATCAACGGGTGAAGAATGGAGCGCGGATCGCTAAACAGTTTAAAGATTATCTCCATTTCGGCCTGAGCTAATAATGACTTATTGTCATCTCCCCATTCAAGATAGCCTATCAGGGAACTCAACACCAGGGCAATATTCAGAATTTTACTTTTTATCAAATGAGCAGTAGTTATTTAGATTTTATCAAATATCCATTTTTTGTTGTTGTATCTATAATTCAGGGGGGGTGAGTGTGACACAATATATTCCAACATTCATCCAGATATTTCCAAAATGTAAGGCAGCTGCCATACCTTCATTTTATGCCAAAGGGTATTATGTCCTTTCCAGTTCATCTCATCTTTTGATGTCAGAATATCTGGGTATTTTTCTAATCTCAATCTTTGGTAGCAGAAGTTATATTTTCATTTGGTAAGGAATTCTCCCGATCACTCAAGAACTTAAATTCTTACCATTTTTTTATTCCGATCGTAAAGCATTGGCAGGATTGGCAAAAGCAGCCCTGACCGAACGATATCCCACGGTAAAAAAGGCGATTAGAATAGTGACGAATAGACCTGCTACAAAAATTTCAATACTCAATTGAATCCTGTAGGCAAAATCACTTAACCATTTATTCATTAAGTACCAGGAAAGCGGGGCCGCTACTACAAAGCCAATCATGATCAAAAGGAAAAATTCTTTGGTAAATAGAAGCACAATTTGCGATACTGAAGCGCCAAGGACTTTGCGAATACCTACTTCTTTTACTTTTCGGGTTGTGATATACGACACCAGGCCATATAAACCCAAACAGCCTATAAAAATGGCTATGCCTGTGAAAATCGAAAACAATCCCAACATTTTCTTTTCCTGCTCATAAAAATTATCTAACTCCTGCTCCAGAAACATATACTGAAATGTAAATTCAGGATAAAGCGCTTTCCATGCTTTTTCAATTTGTGGTATGGTCTCATTGATTTTGCCGGCATGAATCTTAACCGCTGCCGTTCTGTAACTATCTGCCCGATTAAAAAGCATAACCGGTTCAATTTCTGTTCTCAACGACATAGTGTGGAAATCTTTCACTACTCCGGTAACAGGTACGGTGGATCTGTCATAAGTGATCATTTTTCCGATGATGTCTTCCGGATTTTGAAAACCCAGATGCTTTGCAAACTTTTCATTTACTACCAGGCGGGTTATTGTGTCGCTATCAAGCAAGCCCTCACCTGCGATTAATTGCAATCCATATGTATCAATATAATTTCCATCTCCGGTCTTTATATGCGTGAGATAGTTCTCTTCATCCTCTTCTATTCTAAAACTGGTAACCGACACCGAGCCGGAGCTGGGATTGGTATAACCCAAAGCAACGCTTTCCGCTCCTGCGATCCTTGACAATTCAGTACGTAAGGTTTTCTTGCGCTCAATGTCCTTCGGGGTAGGTATAGAGACAGAAACTATAGCTTCTTTATTAAAGCCCAGATCTTTATTATAAAAATATTTTGTTTGTGCAATTAAAACGATCACTCCTATGATAAAGGTTTGTGAAATGATAAACTGAAAGGCGACCAGACCTTTTCTTAAATTGAATTTTTTATCTCCCCCTTCAGCGATCTGATTCTTTAAAGCTTTTACAGGATTGTATGATGACATCATTAATGCCGGATATAAACCTGATAGAAATGTTACCACCATCCACAACCCAAACACGACCAATATAAGTCCGGGGTTATTTAAAAAGTCTAATTGTAAATTAAGATTCATATATTGAGCCAGCCATGACAGACCTATCCTGGTTACGCCAAGAGCAAAGAGAACAGCAACCAGGCTGATCATGGCGGTCTCTCCCAGAAACTGCCCCATTAACTGGGACTTTGAGCCCCCAACGACTTTGCGAATTCCTACTTCACGGGAACGCTTCACAGCCACGGCAGTGGAAAGGTTGATAAAGTTAACACAGGCAGTAAGTATAAGGAAGATGGCAATGAATGCCAGTGTCCAAATAATTTCTTTTGGAACTACCACAAAAGTATACGTATGAAAACGAGTGTCAAACTTCATATCAGATAAAGGCTGCAACCAATAGGAACTCGATTCTGCCCGTTCAGCGTTGGTATGACGGGTGATAAAATCAGCAAATCGACTATTGATTTGTTCTGGTTTTTGTCCAGGATGCAGCATAACATAATATTGATCATCGCTATAAGTACTGTTCCAACCTTCATTGGTTTTCAATTGCCGGATGCTCTCATAAGAGATCAACATATTGAAAGGAAAATCAGTATTTGAAGGCGCATCATTCATTACACCCACCACCTTTATTTCTGTGTTTTGATTCAGTGTTATACTTTTTCCAATCGGCTCTTCATTGGAAAAGAACTTATTCGCCATGGATTCTGAAAGTACGACAATGTTCGGTTCATCTTTCCAGTCAGAGGGATTGCCTTTCAACCATTCGCGTTGGAAGAAGTTAAAATAGGTTGTACTCACATATGCACTGACACCATATGATTCTTCAAAAGTATTGGCATCTCCCTCGGACTTATGTATGGTAATATGTGCCCGTGGTTGGGCTGAAATAGATAGTCCATTAGCAATATCCTGAAAGTCAGTCTCAAAAGCTGCAGGGAATGCTCCCGGAAGTCCGGCTCCATAATTTGTTTTGGATTGGTACACTGAACTCCCCACTATTCGATAGATGCGATCGCCATTGGGATGCTCCTTATCGAATGTGGTAAAATGATTGATGATCAGATATAGTACCAGGCTGCATCCTAGACCCAGCGTAAGTCCTGCTACATTGATCAATGAATGGCCAAAGTTTCTTTGGATATTTCTTCGGATAGTCGTCAGGTAATTTTTAAACATAGTGCATTAAATTGTTTGGATCAAAGATCAATTGTTATTCTTGATATAAAGCTGGATATCAATAATAATTCAAGCTTCTTACTTCATTTTCATGTGATTATTTTGAAACCCAGGAGTACAAATACAGAAGGATATTGCTTAAACGCTGCCAACCTGAATTCGTATACCTTGACCAAAAAGTATTATACTGGAATTGTAAATTTTATCTCCCTAAGTGAGAATCATTGAACACCTATGTGTCGCCTTATTTTTTATTATAAAGAAAAAATAAAACACCCAAAATTAAAAAACTATACTCCACTCCTCCGGTTCCATGCCCAACCACAAACCAGCCTTTTGGCAGATGAACAAGAAAAATTCCGGAAAGAATGATCAATGTGTGGAAGATTATGCAGTATTTTACTTTATAGCCCAACATCAAAAAAGTTCCACTGATGATTTCTCCAATAGTAATGATCCATGCAATGGCAACCCCAATCATCAGACCATAAGCATTCAGGAATTCCCCAAAATTATCTACCGATTTATAGTATAACCGGGCAAGTCCATGTGTGACAAAAATGAATCCGGTCATTATTCTCAGGGCTACATAGCCATACTCCTGTGGAACTGTGGGGAACTTCATATTTAGGGTTGATTATGTGAGATTGTTTATGACTATAATATCAAGGACAGTTTTCAAATAATTTAATACAAATAAAAGCATTTTAGATAGATGAGTTATACGGTTTCATAATAGAGTACTACAGCCCCACCGCTAAATCTTTTTGTTTTCATGAGTTTAAGCTTCGTCTTCTCCTTGATTTGTTTGAATAGTGGCAACCCACTCCCTGCAATTACCGGGTGGATACATAATTGGTATTCATCAATTAAATTGAGATTGGCACATGCTATAATCATGCCCGGACTTCCAACATATATGTCTTTACCGGGTTGCTGCTTGAGGGTTGCAACAACCTCTTCAATGCTTTCATTGGCTATTTTTGCACTTTCCCAGGTTAATTCTTTCAATGTGCGGGAAAATACTATTTTGGGTACTTTGTCCATCCTGACTGCAAATTCATCCGTTGCCTTGATGCCTGTTGGGTTTGCCACTACACTTTGCCAATATTCCATCAGCTGGTAGGTAATTCTACCGTAAAGGAGTGTGCCCGCATTGCTGATCAGGTCGGCATAATGTTGATGGATTTCTTCATCCGGATCAATTAAAGTATGGTCGCATAATCCATCAATGGTCATGTTTATTGTGGCAATCAGTTTTTTCATTTTGTTCTTTTTGATCTCTCCAAATTACTTTCTCAAAATCTTCTCCATTTTCCTTCCTTTGGCCAATTCATCTACTAATTTATCTAAATACCTTGTTTGTTTGGTTAATGGAGTTTCAATTTCTTCAATGCGATAACCACAGATGACTCCTGTAATCAGACCGGCATTAGGATTCAATTGGGCTCTTTCAAAAAAAGTTGAAAAAGTCACTTTCTCTTCAATAAGCTGCTGAACTTTGTCTTCGTCAAATCCAGTAAGCCATTCTATGACTTGATACAATTCTTGCAAGGTTCTCCCTTTGCTCTCCACTTTCGTAACGTAATGGGGAAAAACGGATGAAAAAGTCATTTCTGCTATTCGCTTATCGTGCTCAGGTGTTGTTTTCATGTGATGTGTTTTTTTTGTTCCTTCTTTTCAAAACCGGTAATTCTTTGTATTTATTTTCTTGTTTTCAAATACAGGACAAAACTATCATTGAAAATGGAAATCGGGTTCATACTTAAGTTCCAATGTGTTGTTTGGGAATAAGTTTTAATATATTAAATGAAACTTCTGATTTTTCTGATTCTAGCGTTTAATGAAGCAATATTTTCTTTTTCGATTTGAGTAAGAATCAATTTTAGCTGAGAAATTAATTCGGGATTTAATGACAGTAAATTAAAGAGTCCCTGAATAGAATTAACTCTTACAATTTTGCTTTCTTTGTTGTCTATCGCCCAAATTGAAAGCAGGTTCCATGCTTTTTCCAATTCATGTTGATTTAATTCAAGCCTTGAAACAAGCAGGGCTAAATGCCACTTCAATTCAATGTCTTTCACTTTTTCGCAAAGATCCAGTAATTCTGGTTTATACTTTTGCAAATAACCGGGATGGCGTGAGGATATTTTTTCAATAGCATCTGCAGCTCTCATGGTAATTATCCTGTCTGACTCCTTCATGCAGACAAACAATTGGTCAAATTCTTCTTGCGAAGTAACCATAGCCGCCACATCATTGGATTTGCCTATTGAACGTAGGTCTCCTCCTTTTAACATGTTTTGAAACTTATTCATTTCATAGATACAATCATGATTTTGTTGTAGAAACGTTGGGTTCAATATTGATTTAACTTTTCTATGATCCTATTGATTTTCTTACTTGGGTGTCAGATTTTTTAATCAGGCATCGTCAAATAAATACTTCTCTTCTCCTGAAAGCCAATGAAGAATAAAAGTGTTATTACCTCAGGCCTATTGTTGAATGATCTTTACCAGGATCAAATGTTGAAATGGATGAATTACTTGATAAAAATGCTATTTAAAGCCAGAGGTTTATCTCTTATAATCCACCATAGTGACATAGTGTTCAACAACAGGGTTTTGATCATAAAAGTGATTTAAAAGATTTTTCCACTCAATATATTGCGCTGACTGCCTGAACCCAATGGTATGATCTTCAACACTTTCCCAATTTACAAACAAGATGTATTTGTTTTCCTGTTCCAGACATTTTTGTAGTGAATGATTGATATATCCCTTAGTTAAACTGATATACTGTCCAGCTTTTTCAAAAGCAAATTCGAACGCACTTTCCTGTCCGCTTTTGATGATTAATATTGCTACTTCAAGAATCATATTTCTTCAATGATTGATTGTCCTTTTGAATGGTCGCCTGAAGTCCATTGCCAATTTTCATGAAGCCTGATTTTACCATTATTCATGATTTCAGGTCTTGATTGACAAACTCCGGTCATAATTTGTCCATGTTTGTTAATCTGGTGATAACTCATATTGATATTCCCATCACTATCCACCCATCCGATCAGGTGTCCTTTTATGATTTTTTCACCATTATATTCACAAGATAACAGATTGCCGGTTTGTTTATAATGAAATACTGTTTGTTCTGAAATTTCTCCATTGGGACTTGTGCTCACCGGTTTGAATTTTTTGTTGTTGTAGTTCATTTACATTCTAACTGTTTGAAGATTTTTAAGTTTTTAGTCATTTGTGTGTTTTTTTTTGGACGAATTAAATCTTGAAGAATGGTTAAAATATGTATAAAATCTACCCCTTTAGCCGGTTTTGTTCCTCCATTCTTTATCTGTGTAATAGAACAAATATAAAGCTCATGCTTGTATCAAAGATATGAGTTCTTCAAAATGTTAAGTGAAAACACATATCTCTTCGCAGATGTGAATCATGTTTGAATTTTCCGTTTCTTAGTTCCTGATATCTTTAATGAAAAAACTGATAGGATCCAACAAATCATCAAGCCATCCTTCATGCAATTGATCCGAATCAATTACTATTGTTTTCATATATGTGCCGAAAGACCGGACTAGCCCCTGATCCATACGAATGGATGGATCGCATTGAATTAAATGAGCTTTCAAATTAGTAAGGCGTTCGCTATCGTTCAGCAAAAGCCTGATGGCTTCCTGTTCCTCTTCATAGCCGGGACTTTCAGTAGATACAATTTCATCTAACATACCCATTTCCACCAAACGTCTTAATACACTGGACTCTTCAAATTCGCCAAATTTAAACCGCAAAGCAGGAACCTTAACTACAATATTTGTATCTGTGAGAAATCTGGGACGGTAGAAGGCCCTGGACATTACGACCCGTTTTTCCTTTTCTTTTTCAAAATCAGGCGCCATAGAGCCCAAGTTTTCCATCAATTGAAGTTCATCTGGATTATGACAACCTATAATCAAAATAGGGTTGCCCATATAAATCAAACCGGCAAGTCTTTCCGGACGATACTCAGCAATCCATGTCATATCCTGATTTGCAGGCAAACGTCCAAATAATATAGCCTTTTCAATTCCTAGGGCATCCATAAAATGAAGTAAGTCTTCGGCTTGTGTGGCAACATCATACCCCCATTCGGTGTTGGTACTTTTTCCATAGCCTCTTCTTAAAGGTGCAAGAACTCTTGTGTATTCTGATATTTTGGCAAAAAAATTTACAAAGACATCATCCTTATAGGGGCCATCGAAATAATTGTGAAAATCCTGTACCCATAGGAATGGAGTGCCACTGCCTCCGAAATCCATATATTCCAATTGTATTTCACCCAAATCCGCCATTTTTGACTGATAAGGCGGTTGACTTTCTTGGCCCATGTGAAATGTAGTGTGCAATAATGCTAAAATAATTAAGGTGAAATTTCTTTTCATTGATTTTCTGATTTAGCGGTTGTGATTAGCTGGCTGCTAATAAAGTGTAATATATGATGTAAATTCTCATTATATGATTATTTGCAATATCAAAATATATATGAATTCAATATTGCCTAAGTTGGAAATATAAATAGATGTAGAAATGATATTTTATTATGAATCAAAATTGTTTTTTAACCATGAATCTTTGACAAAGTTATCTGCCGTAGAAAAACTGATTATCTTCAATTTTAAAGCCATACCCTCCAGCCATTTTTATATTTCTATGTGAAGTGATACAAAGTCTCTAAACCCTAATAACTCCTATGTTTAACACTTATAATTGGTTATTACTCATCATTTTTATTGAAAACCATCCCAGCACTAATATGATAATGACCATTAATGCCCATAGCCAGATTTTATTTTTAAAGAGCGGTTCTGTTAAAGGGATTTCTCTTTTTCCAATGAATTGTTCGGCACCTGCTTGGAGTATAGTCAATTCCTCCGGCACTTTGTCTGCAAAATGGCTGATATCATAATTCGGTTTAGTAGCTGATTTATTCCCATATGTCAAATAGTACGTGGCCTCTTCAGTCATTCGAACAATCAACTCATGTTGATATCCTTTTATTCGTATGGAGTCTATAGTCAGGGGTGAATTGTCTTTATTGTCAATGATGATTTTTAATTTATTAACGATTGTACTTGGGAAAGTCAATCCATTGTTATTGATCGAATTGAGTATCCCTGATTGTAGTGTATAATAATTGTATATCCATCCTTTATCCGTATGGATGGAATCTTTAAGGTATTGTATGGTTATGGGTCGGTAGTAGTCAAATACATCCTTTACATCTAAATAGATAAAACTAGCCAGAGCGTGTAGGTTCAATTGGATATCAATTTCGGTTTGTTTGTTTTTCTTGTTTTGTGTAATATTGAAATTTCTGATGGTATAATTCCGGTATGTTGCATTGGTAATTTCCTGATGGGTAATTCCTGCAAAGGACAATTCCGGTTTTTCTTTACTATCAATGAGCAATCTGATAAATCGGTATTTTGAATCCGGAAAGATTAATTTGGTAAATTGAAAGTCAGTGATCTCATTATATATTGAAAGAATTCTGTATTGGTCAGCAATGGTAAACCAGTCCACTTGATTTTGGCTGCCCTCAAGTTTAACACGCCAATCAAAATTTCTCTGTCTAAAATCCAGGGTGATGTGATTGACAGGTTCAGAGGTGGGGATTTCAAAAGTGAAAAAATATCCCCTTTCGTTGTGAGAGGCGTTGATTATTTTAAATGATATTTCTTTTTCAGATCTTTTTTCAGTTTTTAACCGAAGCACATAAGGTGCCTCAATGGTGTCCTTATTTGCCGTAATCCCAAAGACCCTGATATCATTTAAATGCTGTGAAGTTTTTCCAAAAATATCATCCGGCAGTATAATGGTATGCCATTGATCCGTAATCCCTGTTAATTCACGTTTATAATGGTATTGATCCATTTGCCCATATGCAAATGAACAAATAAAAAGGAGTAAGTAACTGAGGTAATTAGATCTCTTTCTCGTCATTGGCTATAGAATGTTTGTATTTGTTATATAAAAAGGAAATGATTAATAACAATATTCCTAATGATACAAACACGATTGTTTTTGCTATGGTATTCAGATGTGAGATATCATAGAAAAATAATTTTAACAGTGTAATTCCAAATAATGCAATGGCTCCGATTCGCAATGGTTTATTTTTTTTCCAAATTCCAAATGCAATCAGCATAAATGAATAAATTCCCCATAATATGCTTAAACCCAGCTTATAAGATTGCTCCGATTCGAAAATCTCCATCCAATGGATTAATTCACTACTGGCAATCCATAAGAGAGTAGTATGCAAAAGGAAGTCAAAAGGAATTTTGAGATTCATTTTTATAAAATCCTGACGGATATATTGATAAACAGCAATAAGCGACAACGCTACCATGGAAAATGAAAGGTATCTAATCCATAAGTTTTTCATTCCTATATGGTAAAATTGAGAAAGTGTCTGTTCCAGATAACTTTCCCGAAGCTCACTTAGAACATATAGCCCCTGTACTAAAAAGATGTATAGAAATAAAGTGATAAATCCCAGATTAACTAACCCTAGAGATGAATTTTTAAATTTTCTAATATTCACAAAAGAAAGTATTGCAACAAAAAGTAATGAATAATTGATCTGCCAAATGAGGTTAAACCTTTTTGTATCATAATTCCAGTAATGGTTGGGATAAGATTGGTTTTCAGGAGTTATGGTAATTGCAGAATCAACAAAAAGCTGATTCCAGTAATTGGCAATTTCCATTCGGAAAGCAAAATATAAAGTGAAAAGCAGAATGGATGAGATAAAAAAGGAAAGAATTTTTGAAAACCCATTTTTAGATTCAGGAATGGGAGCATAGTCCTTATTTTGGTTGATAAATTGAATGAACCCTAAAGCGGAAACAAACAGTATAGAGGTCAGGAAATTTACATTAAATAAAGGCTTAAGTTTTGTTTCAGGACTCTCAGGATGATACAAGTTATATACAGAACTCCAATCCTGGAGGATACTGTAAAAAGCCAATAGAATTAATGGATAAGAAAGCTTTTCATAGAATGAAACATTTTTAGTTCTCCCAATCCAGAAAAGCAAAGCAGCTTCTCCAATCCAAAGTAAGGTTACCCATTTGCCATCCAATTGCACCGGAATGGCTATGGTAATAAAAATAAGCGCCAATCCCGAAACTAAATAATGAACATTTTTGTCAGAGAGATTTTGTCGATATATAATAACACTTACAGTAAAATGAATAATGGCATTGAACAATGTAAACAACCCCAATAATTGCCCGCCAGTATCATGTTGGTTTAGTATGGTGTATCCAATTCCATAAAAAATAAAAGAATTGATGATCACCAATATAATGTCAAATACTACAAACTTCTCCTTTTGAAACAGCTTGTATGAAAGAAATGTGAGGTAAAAAATTGTAAAGAAGGCAGAAAGAAAAAGAAGCGCTAAATAAAAATGCTCACTTGTCTGATATTGTGAAATATACCACGAAAGGAATATTAGCCATGTTACGCCAAAAGCTGCAAAATAAAGAGGCTTCCAATATTTTTTAAAGGCAATAACTAAAATTCCAATATTCAAAATGACAATATATGAAAAGAGGATGGTAATATTTCCTGAACCTTCGTTCAGTAAAAAAGGAACACCATATGCACCCACCATGCCAATTTGTGCTATTATTTGTCGGTTATAATGTATGGCGGCTACTACTGTAAACACAGTGAATATAAGCATGAGAATAAACGCCATGAATTGCGGAAGCAAATCATATAAACCATAAGCAAAGTAGGTGATGAAGTACATAATGGCCATGGCCCCGCTTACGAGTACAGCACTGTAATTTGCATAGTTATTTTTTAATTTTATTCCACATCCCAACAATCCCAAGCCAAATAAATAACCCAGGATAATTCTGGTTAATGGACTGATTAAGTCGTTCTCAATGGAATATTTTGCACCAAGTGCTACACCGGTTATTGTAATGGCTATACCAATTTTATTAATCAGATTTTCACCAATAAATCGCTCTAAATCTGATTTTACTTTAGGAATTTTGTTCGTTGGAGGATCATCCTGAATATTTGAATTTTGTTTTAATGGCTCCTTTGAGGGGTTGAAACCTGTAGTTGCATTCTCTTTTTGGATAGGTAAATCTGTACCCATTATGGGTAATTCAGAAGTAATTTCTTCCCATCCAGATGAAGATTCCCGATGAATATTTTTAAGTTGGTTGATTTCATTTCGCAGGTTATCAATTTCTCTTGAAAAGTCATCCTGTTTTTTAATAAGGAATTCCAGCTTTTCATTGAGCTGGTTTATTTTATCATTGTTATCTGACATAAAATGTTTGACTTTTTGCTAGGTGATCACAGCAGTCCGATGAACTGCATTCTAAACGAAAAAATTTCCTTCAAAAATACTTATTTCAAGGTTACCAGGAGGGAATTTTAATTTGGCAAAATAGATGTGAGGAAGGTTGATCGGGTGGAGGGCGAGCTCAAAGGAATAATATTAACTCATCAAATATAATACCCTCTAAGATCTTAACCATTTAAGGCTTTTACAATTCTTTGTTAGGAATTCATAGAAGCATATTGTGTCTTTTAGGATTAAGATTGATACTTAAGTCCCCTATTTGAATTGTTAAACTGATGCCACTCATAACCATCTTCTTACTTTCTTACAATACTTCTCGTACTCTTGTCCAAAATCTTTCTTTAGCCGGGGTTCTTCTTTATATATAATAAACAAATGGAACAAAATAAATATCCCAAGGGAATATATCAATAGAGACAATGACCAAATAAATACGACCTCACCGATTAAGATCATCATGACACCGACATACATCGGATTTCTGGAATATTTGTAAAGTCCGGAAGTAACCAATCGTGTGGTTGGATCAGCAGGCGATATAGTTCCTTTTCCTTTACTTGCAAATCGGTATACACAATGAAACAATACCCATAAACCTGCAATAAATATTAACAGTCCCAGAACATGATGTAGTAATACATCACCGGCCAATGAACTTTGAAAATTGCTTTTGGCTAACAGGAAGGGAATAAGCCCAGCAACCATTCCCGGTTGTAATATCACAAAAAATATATTTCGCAAAACAAGGGGTATACTTTTATGACTCATCTTGTTCATCAAACCAACATGTTTTGAATCTTTCATACTAATAAATACCTTAGAAAATAACGAAAGGTTGCCCCAGCAATTATTATAATAAAAAAGTTGACTTGCTCGTCCTATGAAGATACTTAAGCGTATAATTTGATAGAGAAATTTTTTTAATCAAACTTTTTCAATTATCTTTTGCAATCGATTACAATGCTCTTAAAAATGCATCATTATGCAAATATCTGCTGCGGCTCTATTTCAAAAAATGATTTAGCAATCTCCTGTAAAACATAAATTATGATAAAAATAGAAATTCAAATTCTGGAATTTTGTAAGGAGGTTCTACTGCAGTTGAGAGTGCATAGGGTACTTCTTTTTATGCTTTTTCTTCTGTTGTTTTCAGGCCAATTGTATACTCAGATTATTCTGCCCAGATTGATCAGTGATGGTGTGGTATTCCAGAGAGATCAACCTAATCGAATTTGGGGATGGGCGTCTCCCGGTGAGCCTGTAGTTTTGAGATTTTTAGAACATAAATGGAGCACTCAGGCAAATGCATCGGGTCGATGGAGCATTACACTCCCCCCACAGCAATTCGGTGGTCCTTATAATATGGTCATTGTTGGCCATAATACAGTTGAATTAAAAAATATTCTTTTTGGTGATGTCTGGATCTGTTCGGGTCAGTCTAATATGGAATTGACCATGGAAAGGGTAAAGGAAAAATACAGATCAGCGATAGAAGAATCTGAGAATATGTTTATCCGGCAATTTGAAGTGCCTGACAAATACGATTTTAAGAATGAGCATGTAGATCTGGATGGAGGCAAATGGGCAGTGTGTACTCCCGGGTCCATTATGGAATTTTCAGCTGTAGCGTACTTTTTCGCAAGAGAAATGTACAACAGAAATAACATCCCTGTAGCTATAATCAATGTGGCTTTGGGGGGCTCTCCTGTAGAGGCATGGATGAGTGAAGATGCATTGGAAGCTTTTCCCCATCTTTATTCAGAAATGCAAAAATTTAAAGACGATCTTCTTATTGAAAGAATAGAAACCGAAGACAGAAGCAATCAGAGCGCCTGGTATTCGGTATTGAACCAAAATGATCCAGGGTTGGATCAATGGCACTCATTCGAGTATGATGATTCTATTTGGAATACAACTCAAATTCCAGGTTTTTGGCAGGATCATAACATTAAATTCAGCAATGGTTCCATGTGGTTTAGAAAAAATGTGGAGTTTCCATCTTCGANNGACGCATAGTCGACGCAGATTATGCTTATATCAACGGACATCCGGTAGGGTCAACCAGTTATCAGTATCCACCCAGGAGGTATTCTTTTTCAGAAGGTGTCCTCAAAGAAGGTGTAAATACGATTGCTGTACGGGTGATCAACAGTTCAGGATTGGGTGGATTTGTTCCGGACAAACCTTATTTCTTATCCGTAGGTACCGACACTCTTGACTTGAAAGGGGTGTGGAAGTATAAGGAAGGTGCTGCCATGAAACCAATACAAGGCCAAACTTTTATCCGATGGAAGCCCGGTGGATTATATAATAGGATGATCGCTCCGTTGATTCCATTTTCTATAAAAGGAGTGCTGTGGTACCAGGGCGAATCCAATACCCGAAATCCTTCAGAATACCGAATGCTTTTTCCTGCTTTAATTAATAACTGGAGAGAAAAGTGGGGATTGGGAGAGTTTCCTTTTCTGTATGTGCAGTTGCCCAATTTTATGGAATCAAAGCCTCATCCTGAAGAAAGCAATTGGGCTGCTCTCAGACAGGTACAATTGGAAACCCTGACTACTCCAAATACCGGAATGGCTGTGGGCATAGACCTGGGCGAATGGAATGATATTCACCCGCTCAATAAAAAAGACGTTGGAGAAAGATTGGCATTGGTAGCCCGAGCCGTAGTTTATGGTGAGGAGGATATAGTTTATTCCGGCCCTCTTTATAAGAATTATACCATAGACGGTAATAAAATTAAGATAACTTTTACCCATACAGGCAGTGGATTGGTGGCTAAAGGGGATCACCGACTCCATCAATTTGCTATTGCAGGGGTGGACAAAAAGTTTGTCTGGGCTCAAGCGATCATACAGGGGGACAATGTAGTCGTATGGAGTGATGAAATCAAAGACCCCAAATATGTGCGTTATGCATGGGCAAATAATCCTGAAGGAGCAAACTTGTATAATGTGGAAGGATTGCCGGCTTCTCCCTTTACTACTGAAAAATAAATACAATGGCAAAAGACCTGGTTATAAATAGACTGTTGAATCCTGGAGTTTTACCTTTGTTTTATGACAAGGATTTTGAAAAATCTTATCAAACCATAAAAGCATGTGTGCTGGCAGGAGTCCATGTGTTTGAGTTTACCAACCGGGGAACAAATACCCTCGAAATTTTTGAAGCATTGGTCACGAAATTGAAAAGTGAAATTCCTCAACTATCATTAGGTATTGGTACTATATATACCAGGGAAGAAGCGGAGAAGTTTATGAATGCCGGAGCAGACTTTGTGGTACAGCCGGTGTGCAGTCCGGATGTAGGTGCAATTTGTAAGGAAAGAGAAATAGTCTGGATTCCTGGTGCTTTTACACTTCAGGAAATTTATCATGCCCATTCATTGGGGGCAGATATGGTAAAAGTGTTTCCTGCGGCTCAATTGGGACCAGAATATATTAAAGCCATCAGAGGACCTTTGCCTCATATTAAAATTATGGTTACCGGTGGAGTTGAAGCGGAGGCAGAGCATATAAATCAATGGTATTTAGCCGGTGCAGATGCTTGTGGACTGGGATCACAATTATTTAAATCCATTGAACATTTTGAAGATTTGACTTTCAGACTCAGAGAATTGCTTTCCAAAATTAAAAATAGGCGCCATGGGTAATTACCGTTGGACGATTTGTGCTCTTTTGTTTTTTGCAACAACCATCAATTATCTTGACAGGCAGGTTTTAAGTTTATTAAAGCCCACGTTGGAAGAAGAATTTGGATGGACTAATTCGCAATATGCCAATATTGCAGCTTCATTCCAACTGGTATATGCAATAGCTATGCTTTTTGCAGGCAGAATCATTGACTTGTTGGGTACAAAAAAAGGATATGCCTGGGCAATCATCATTTGGTCTGTCGGAGCGATGATCCATGCATGGGCGATCCCAATAGGGGATACGCTATTATTTGTATTGGGATGGATAGGCATATTTACGATTCCAGTTTCTGTGTTGGGATTTATTTTTTCCAGGGTTGTACTCGCTATAGGCGAAGCGGGTAATTTTCCTGCGGCCATCAAAGCCACGGCAGAATATTTTCCTAAAAAGGAGAGGTCTTTTGCTACAGGGATTTTCAATTCAGGGGCTAATGTTGGTGCTATATTAGCTCCACTTTCTGTGCCCTGGATTGATGCAAACTGGGGTTGGCAATCTGCCTTCATCATCGTGGGCTCGGTGGGTTTTATCTGGTTGTTCTTTTGGATGTATTTTTATGAAAAACCGGCTAATCAGAAAAGATTATCAACAGAGGAATTACAATATATTTTAAGTGATGAAGAGCATCATTTGGATGAAGCAGACCCATCAGATCGGTCAGAAAAAGTATCGTGGATAAAGCTTTTGCGTTTTCGCCAAACCTGGTCATTTATTACCGGTAAATTTATTACTGACGGGGTATGGTGGTTTTTTCTATTCTGGCTTCCTGCCTATCTATATGACCAATACAATCTTGAGAAAACGGAACTGGTAATGCCACTGGCCATTTTATATTCGCTTACTATGTTTGGTAGCATAGGGGGAGGCTGGTTTCCAGTGTATTTCATCAATAAAGGATATGGAGTTTATCAGGCCAGAATGAGGGCAATGATTGCCATTGCTGTGATCCCATTGATTGTTTTGGTTGCCCAACCCTTAGGTCATATCAGTTATTGGTTACCAGTTATCATCATTGGCATTGGCGCATCCGCACACCAGGCATGGAGCGCCAATTTATTTACTACGGTTTCTGACTTATTTCCAAAAAAGACTATAGCTTCTGTTGTAGGCATCGGTGGCATGGCCGGTGGTTTAGGCGGGGTATTAACCACAAAAGCAGGTGGAGCATTGTTTGATCATTATAAAGGACTCGGAACCATTGAAACCGGTTATACCATCATGTTTACGTTTTGCGCAGTGGCATACGTTTTGGCATGGACACTCATGAAGACGCTGGTTCCAAAGTATAAACCAATCAATGAAATTTGAATATTGAGCGACGGATGATATGATTACAAGCGCTTAACCGGTAAAATATATCATTATACTTATGATAATGCTCAATAGTATCAAACTGATAGCAACATCTGTTTTAGAATAACTCTTTCTATTTTCTAATTTTTGTTCTTTGGTTAATGTACCCAATGAAAGGCCAGAAAATTGGGATTCGGGTTGTGGAGAAGTAAGTAAACTCACCGTCACACACACAACGACACACGCAAGAAACATAAAAATAGCCATGTGAGAAAATGGTGTTGTTGCAAAAGAATATATGATGGCAGGACTATCTATACTTACTGTTAATTCTGCGATGATTCGCAAGGTTGCCATGATCAAACCAAATCCCAGTGTAGCAATGGCTGCCATTCCATTGATCCTTTTCCATAAAATTCCCAATAAAAAGACTGTAGTGATGGGTGGAGCAATATATGACTGAACACTCTGAAGGTATTGATAAAGGACACCGCCACCAATTTTTTGCATGATTGGGATCCAAAGCATACCCAAAACCACTATAAACCCGGTTGCAAGCTGACCGGTTCTCACCAGATTTCGTTCTGAAGTTTCAGGTCTGAGTTTTTTAAATATATCAACGGTAAATAAAGTAGAAGCCGAATTAAATACAGAAGCCAAAGAACTCATAAGGGCAGCCATAAGCCCTCCTGCTACAAGGCCCTTGAGTCCTGCTGGAAGCAAATGCTGCACCAATGCTGGAAAGACCTGATCGCTTTTTTCATACATCAATACTCCTTGTTGCTTCAGTGCATACGCTAATATTCCTGGAATTAAAAAGATAAATACAGGAAGCAATTTTAAAAAGGCAGCAAAAATAGCTCCACGCCGTCCAATTTGAATGTTGTGAGCTGATAATGTACGTTGAACGATGTATTGATCGGTACACCAATACCAAATTCCCACGATCATCCCGCCAAAAAACATGCCGGTCCAGGGTAGATCCGGATCAGAAATTGGCCTCCACATATTGAAATGATCCGAACCAACAGCCAATCGTAATTCTTCCATGCCCCCGACAGCATTATATGCCATGATTGCAATAATTAATGAACCCAATACAAGGAAAAACATTTGAAATGCTTCAGTATAAACAACTGCTCTCATACCTCCCAGGATGGTATAAATGCCCGTCAATACTACTGTACCTATGGCGCCGTAAAGAAAAGGAATGCCTAACAGCTGAGAAACCACTATACCTCCTGCATAAATGGTTACAGAAACTTTGGTGAGCACATAAGCAACTATAGAAAATATAGATAAAAACCAACGGGATCTTGCATCAAATCTTTTCTCAAGAAATTCTGGCATTGTAAATACATTGGCCCTCATGTAGAATGGCAGAAATAACCATCCTAGTAATAAAACAATCCAGGCATGCAGCTCATAATGTGCCATAGGCATTCCGGATTCTGCTCCTGTTCCTGCCAGTCCTACAATGTGTTCGGAACCTATATTTGACGCAAATATAGAAGCGCCGATGACAAACCAACCTACGCTTTTGCCAGCGAGGAAATAGTCTTTGGTGGTGTCATTTTTTTGTCGTACAACCCACCAGGCAATTCCCAGCAGAATCGTAAAATATAAGCCTAAAACGATCCAATCAACGGTGGCGAATGTGTTCATTAGATTGATTTTGTTTTAAAGGTTTTTATGAAGTTTATTCTAAATCTTATAGAATCTATTTTTAAAAAAAACAAGCAAAAGCTTATATGTACAGATTGATGATTCTTTCATAGAGTTCTTGCTGACCACTGATTAGAGGAGGTTCTCCTACATTGATAGCATGAGTAACCAGATCGTCTAATGTTAGTCTACCTTTTTCGAAAGCCAATCCTGGACCACTGTCAAAAGAGGCATATCTATTTTCTAACATCTTCGGATATTCACTATTCTCCAATATATCTGCAGTAATGAGGAGCGCTCTTGCAAATACATCAATTCCTCCTATATGTGCAATGAACATATCCTTTAAATCGGTGGAATTCCTTCTGACTTTGGCATCAAAGTTTATTCCTCCTTTTCCCAATCCTCCGGATCTTACTATAACCATCATAGCTTGAACCAATTCAAAAAGATCCACAGGAAACTGGTCGGTATCCCAGCCGTTTTGATAATCTCCCCGATTCGCATCAATACTACCTAAGACCCCTGCATTGGCTGAAACCTGGAGTTCGTGTTCGAACGTATGTAAAGAAAGTGTAGCGTGGTTTACTTCTATATTTAGTTTAAAATCTTCCATCAACCCATATTCCTGTAAAAATGCAATGCAAGTTGCTGCATCAAAATCATATTGATGCTTTGTGGGTTCCATAGGTTTGGGTTCCAGTAAAAAAGTGCCACTAAATCCCTGGGAACGAGCATAATCTCTTGCCATAGCCAAAAACATAGCCAGATGATCCTTTTCTCTTTTCATGTCGGTATTCAAGAGCGACATATATCCTTCTCTTCCTCCCCAGAAAACATAATTTTCACCCCCTAATTGAATGGTAGCATCCATTGCATTTTTTACTTGCGCTGCCGCATAGGCGACTACATTGAATTCAGGATTGGTAGCAGCGCCATTCATATATCTGGGATGAGAAAAAAGATTGGAAGTGCCCCATAACAACTTTATGTTTGTATCGCGCTGCTTCCTAAGGAGATATTTGGTAATAAATTCCATTCGTTTACGGGTTTCAGGTATACTGTCTCCTTCATCGATGGCATCCACATCGTGAAAACAATAAAATGGAACTCCTAGCTTTCCAATGAATTCAAAAGCAGCGTCCGCTTTGTCACTGGCCCTCTTGTAAGGATCGGAAGCTTCATTCCATGGTAAATGACGTGTACCTGGACCAAATGGGTCAGCGCCGGTTCCACAGAAGCTATGCCAATACGCAATTGCAAACCGGAAATGGTCTTTCATGGATTTTCCCATCACGATTCTGTTTTCATCATAATGAGTATAGGAAATGGGATCTTTGGAATCAGGGCCTTTGTATTCAATTCTTGAAATGCCTTTGAAATATTCTTTTGCCATAATTATTGAGTTATATTTTAAAATTAATTCGTTTCTGTCAGTTTTTTCACTAATCCATTTCTCCATTGATCATATAAATCTTCATATATCCCTATCAGTGTCAAATCAGGTTCAATAGTTTTAATTCTTTGAAGATCATTGAAAGCATTTTGGTAGTCAGTAATTCCATTTCCTATCAATGCTCCCCGGGCCGCACCGATCGAACCATCTGTATTATATAGTTCAATTTTCACATTGAGTAAGGAAGAAAGCACCTGGCTAAATACATCACTTAAAAATAAATTGGCATGACCGGCTCGAATGACTCCAATACGGATATCATTTTCGGTAAAAGATTCCATCCCAAATTTAAAGGAATAGGCTATACCTTCCTGAACAGCCCTGTATAAATGTGAAGTGGTATGGGTATTGAATTCAAGACCGCTAAACCAGGCATTGGTATTTTTATTTAGCAGCATCCTTTCTGCTCCATTACCAAAAGGATAAAAGTTTAATTGGGAAGCTCCTGGAAGGATTGTAGCAGCGGAATGATTCATGGAAGAATAATTGTCAGCATAGGAGATCTTTTTTATCCATGAATTCGCAATTCCCACTCCATTAATACAAAGTAAAATTCCTAATGAAGGTGCGTCTTTTGTATAATTTACATGAGCAAAGCTGTTAACCCGTTGACTATAATCGATAAATAGAGATTGGGATACTCCATAAATAACACCTGAAGTGCCGGCTGTGGCCGCAACCTCTCCTTGTTTGAGCACATTCAGGGATAAAGCATTATTGGGTTGATCGCCGGCTTTATAAGAAATGATTGTATTGGGAGATATCTTTAGTTCTTTAGCCCATTTTGGATTGATCTGTCCATGATTATCAAAATTTTCTTTAATGTCTGGAATCAGAGAAGGGTCTATTCCGTAATAATCCAATAAAGGATAGCTCAACTTTTTCATTTTAAAGTCATACATCACTCCTTCAGAAAGCCCACCAATGGTTGTAGTCAGGGTGCCTGACAATTTATATGCTAGATAATCTCCAGGCAGGCAAATCTTATGAATTTTATTATACACTTCAGGTTCATTTTCCTTTACCCATTTAAGCTTAGAAAGGGTAAAATTTCCAGGACTATTTAACAAGTGGTTGAAACAATAATCACTTCCAAGAAAAGTGAGAGCGTCGTTTCCTATTTGAACGGCTCTGCTGTCGCACCAAATGATGGATGGACGTAATACTCTCCCATTTTTATCGATGCATACCAATCCATGCATCTGATAGGCGATACCAATATTTTTAATCCTGAGTGTATCGAATTCTTGTTTGCTAATAGCAGTTGAGTAAGCTTGTAGAAAAGCGTTCCACCACCACTCCGGTTCCTGCTCAGCCCATCCATGATGATGGGATATCATCTCCATTTCCGTATTAGGATATTGGGAATGTGCTAATACTTTGCCGTCTTCAACATCAAAAATTGAAACTTTAACAGATGAACTTCCAACATCGATACCTAAACTTAACATAGGATGGCAATTTGCAGACAATAAAAAAAAACTAAGTGCTAAATAATGCTCCAATATCTGTTATCCAAGGTAATAATTCAAGTGTAAAGGGTATTTATTAAAAAACAACCGGGCAAATATTTTGCCCGGCTGAATTTCCACATGATCAACTATTTAATTAGAGACTTTTCAAATAAGTCAGCAGATTTTTAATTTTTCAAAATTTTGACATCATCAATGTAAAATTCTGTAACAGCTGCAGGATTGCCATTCATGTCGAGTAATAACCGGGTTTCACCCGCAGTGACATTGGCCACCCACGTCCATGAAATTCTGGTCCATTGCGTAGTTACTTCAAAATCACCCTGAAAAAGGGCATCTGGTTGTGTAGACATCCGCATGGTGGCTCCGGGTTGAGATGCTCTGGCATATAAATAAGCCGTATAAGAGGCGCCTAATTCGGTTGGGAATAAATCAGAAGCAAACTGAATACGCCACTGACCACTTGCCAAAGAGCCATCCCTGACTACTCTCAATCCTCTGTTACCTCTGAACACCTGAGAAGGGCTAGTAGTAGCAAACATAAACTGGCCTCCATTCCACTTGCCCCAATTGGTAAAATCGTCCCCCCCACCAAGCTCTAAGCTACTATTCAAATTTAGAGCGGGTCGGCAATCTGGATTATTAGGATTGCTATCACAAGGTATGAAGATGCGTGATGAGCTAATAAATCCTGCATCACTGACTAAAGTGATGGCTTCGGAAGGCGCATTGGCAGGAACTGTGAATCTAAGAAGGCTTGAAGTTTTTTCTGTAATGGTTGCATTAACATTTCCAATTCGCACGGTGTTCACTATGTCCAGATTCGCCCCTAAAATGGTAACTTGCTCACCTGAAGCAGCTGCATAAGGAGTGTAGGAAGATATAACTTGAAGTGAGACCACATTAATATTTGATCTTGCTCTTTCAACTCCTGCAAACACAAAATCTACTGGCTTATTACCAACAGTAACATTGATAGGCACTATAAATGTGACAGAATTGTCTGTTACTTCAACGATATTGGGACTGGGTATACCATCGACAAAAACACTCTTCACATTGGACAAACTTGAGCCATTGGCTGTAAGTTGAGCTCCGGCGCCTGTAATAGCGCTAGAAAATCCTGTAATTCTGGAACTTACATCAACCGCAGTAGCTTCCCCTATAGCACCTGTTAGTTTGTCATCTTTGTCACAGGAAATAAAGAATGTAACTACAATTGCCAGGAATAAAGCGGTATGTATTTTATTAATATTTTTCATCATTCAAATATTTAATTTTATTGTATTAATTGTACCCTGGATTTTGAGGGTATCTTTGATTAGACTGTGAAGGATCAACAGCCAAATCAATGAACCCCTGAGGAATAGGTCTTAACACATGAAAGGATTGGATTCCCACGGCATCAGGATTGTGCTGTCGTACTCTGTCAATTAATCTGCCGGTTCTTACAAGATCAAACCATCTCATTTGCTCTCCGGCATGTTCTCTAGATCTTTCGTCCAGTATAAAGTCAATACTGACCTGAGCGGGGGTGATTTCCATTTGTGATTCCATGCCGGGAAATGCAGCTCTTCTCCTGATTACATTGATATACTCTGCTGCAAGACCTGAGTTGCCCAATCGGAACGCTGCTTCTGCAGCCACCAGATAAGTTTCTGCAAACCGATACACCTGATAAGGCCTGTAAGAGGTTACATTGGGATCTGTTTCAGTACCTGGTTGAGGTCTCTCCACTGCATTGAATTTTTTCATGCTTGGGAAAAATTGCTTTTGTGAAGCCACTTCCTGAGGCGTGAAGACTCTATACCTGGCCATCTGGAAAGGAGAAAGAGTTACATGACTTGGAGGCATATAAACACAAGTATCCCCTTGCTGAAACTTTTGAGTGCCTACCATTGAAGGATCAATAATTCCCTGAGCGGCTTCCGCAGCACTCCATACCGGATAAAAAGAGCAGGATTAGCGTTGGTTGCCAACCATACATCCTGGAAAGTTTTACTGTATCTGGAATCTATGGTTTTATTATTAAATGCCTCATGAAGCAAATATTCTGTAGGTTTAAAACGAATCCATGGTCTTCCATCCCTGACATTTCTTTCAAGAACATTGGAAGCATTTTCATAAAAGCATCTAAAAAAGAAATTCGATTTATTTTGTTGAAGATCAATTTCCTGAGGCGCTCCAAATCCTTGAATATTAGAGAAAATTGGGTTGGAACTTTGTTGTACTGAGAAGAGTATTTCAGCGTTATCGTCATTGCCTTCCCGATGTACATCAGCAAAATCAGACATTAAAGCTACTCCGTAACCAGCTGCATTTTGAATCAACTCCTGAGCATTATTCAGTGCTGCCTGGTAATCTCCGGGTTGAGCTGCCTCAGTGGATGCTCTTTGCAGATAGACTTTTGCCAATGTATGAAGAGCAGTTGCCTTCCATGCTCTTCCGGGAGCAGGTCGGGTTTGGGGTAAATCATTCACTGCATCTATTAAGTCATTAATTATGGCTTGATAGGTTTCAGCTAAAGTAGCCCGGGAAAATTTATTGTCCGGGTTTTCATTAAATTTTAAATCCCCCGAACCCAGGTCAAGCGTAACACCACCAAAAGTTCGCACAAGAATGAAATACCAGTGTGCCCGAAGGTATTTGGCTTCAGCGACCAGCCTTCTCTGAGTCTCTGTCATATTTTCTGAAGTTCCAAATTCAATCACACCATTGCAAGTGTTAATTGCGGGATATGCTCTGTTCCAGGGAGTAAGTATTTCTCCAAGAGTAGGCAACAAGTTAAGATAATTGTTAAACGGAGGGTTTGCCACCTGGTTTCCATTGGTAAACTCATCAGTACCGTATACGGAAAGATTATGCGGCCCTTCTGGACCATATGCAAATCTTAGGTAAGAATATGCGGCGATTATTCCTCCACGAAGTCCTTCTTCAGTTTTAAAGAAAGCCGGTGTTAATACAGCTTTTGGCTCTTCCTGGAGAATATCACTGCAAGCAGTTGCTAAAAACAGGATGGATACAAGCACTAATTTGTGAACTTGATATCCTTTTAAATTCTTCAGTTTCATTTTATTAATATTTAAATTCAATTAAAAGTTAAAATTCAATCCCAGAATAAATGACCGTGTTAATGGGGTGTCTGCATTAACTGTAAGCCTTCTTCCAAAGCCGGCAGCGCCGATGGTGCCACCTCTACCGTTAGGTTCAGGATCTAAACCCCCCGCTCTGACAAATTCTGAGCCCCATGCTCTGAATGGGTTATTGATGTTGAAATATACTCTTACGTTGTCGGGAGTATAATTGCCAATTGTAAATTTAGGTAAAGTATACCCTAAATTGATTGCCCGGATTTTTGTAAAACTGCCATCAAAATAACCAACGGTGGATCCGAAAGGAGTTGCCATATTTCCAGATCTTGGAAAATCATTGGTAGGATTGGTTGGAGTCCAATAATCAACTGCCATACCATTCCTTCTTCCTTCAAGACTATTGATGGGATTACTTGCATTCATTTGATAATATGTAGCAATCAAAGTACCTCCCTGGCGGGTAAATCCAATCACTGACATATCAATTCCTTTGTATGAAAGACGGGTTGTAAATCCTCCCATCCAACGAGGATCTAATTGACCGATAACGGTTCTGTCATCAGGCCCAATCACTCCGTCTCCATTCAAATCAGCCACTCGGATATCTCCAGGTCTGAAGTCACCAAAAGAGGCAGCAAGATCAGCTTCGTTAGATTGCCATATTCCTATTTTTTGATAATCAAAAATGACGTTGACAGGTTGACCTACAAACCATCCGTTTCCAACATCCATAGTAACTCCTTCAGCCAATTCAACAATTCTTTCTCTATGACTTGTAAAATTGAAATCAACAGAAAAGTTAAAACCATCACCTCTGCTGCGGACAATATCTGCACTTACCATCAATTCAACTCCCCGTGCTTCTGTCTTACCTACATTCTCTTGAAATGGACCAGGAACTCCCGCTGTTACAGGTACATTTCTAGATTGGAGTACATTATCTGTTTTGGTACTGTACACATCAATTGAACCTGTGATTCTGTTATTTAAAATACCGAAATCAATACCCAGGTTTTGTGCTGTTGTAAATTCCCATGCAAGATTGGCGTTGGGGAGAGTGTTTACAAGGAATCCCCAAACTCCATCCCCTCCAAAATTATAAGGTCTTCTGGTTAAGCTTCCCAAAGATGCATAAGGTTGAACAGCCTGGTTAGAAGTTCTGCCTATACTCGCTCGAATTTTCAGATTGCTGATGAAGTCCACATCTTGAAGGAACGATTCTCTTTTCATATTCCAACCAACAGCGACTGCAGGATAAGTAAACCATTTATTTCCGTCAGCGAGTCGTGAAGAACCATCCCTCCTCATGGTGAGTGTAAATAAATATTTGCCATCATAGCTGTAATTAAACCTCCCCATCAGCGAGATCAACCCCCACTTATAGTATGAGAAAACCCCATCCGGTACTAAAGCGGTTTCAGCCAAACCAAAATTATAATATTCGATAAAATCTGCGAAAATCGCTTGTGCATCTATTCCGGTACTGTTGGACGACTCTTCCTGAACACTGTAAAGTCCTGTGAAGTCAATATTGTGTTTTCCATAACTTTTGTTGAACATGAGCAGGTGTTCTATGGTATATGACCACAATTCACGGTCCCTTCTGGCTGCTACATTACCGCTTCCATTACGCATAGGTGTTAAAGAAGAATAAAAATGACCATAAGAATCATTCCAAAGGTCTAAACCTGCATTGATTCGGTAAGAAAAGCCACTAAATAAATCTATTTCTGCATATGCATTGTTGAATGTTCTCACTCTTCTTCTGTCCTGGCTCCAATTATCATTATATAGTGCCAAAGGGGATACAACGTTTGCATCTACCGACCCAATAGCCGGGTAGAGATTCATAGATCCATCTTCATTGTAGGCATTGTACAAAGGACTCAAAGTCAGTACCTGAAATAATGGATTGACATTTTCACCATTCGTGTTGGCTAATGAGTTCATGGAAGTGACACCAACACGAACTCTGTCGCTAATGTTTTGGTCAAGAGCCAGACGAAGTGTTCCTCTGTTAAAACGTTGACCGGGTAAAACAGTAGTTTCATCAAAATAACCTAAAGAAATAGAGTATCTGGTTTGATCTCCACCTCCGGTAATTCCCAATTCATGATTGGTTATATATCCATCCTGAAAAACAGCATCCTGCCAGTCTGTAGATCTTCCAGCAAGATGATTTTGAACTTCAGTGGGTGTAAAAAATCCTCCGGGAGCCCCAAAGTTGGAAGCTTGCTTCAGGTCAGCATATCCTTCTGCGTCGAAAAGGTTGTACTTGCCCAAATTAGTAGAAATACCCATATACGTATTATATGTAACCCTGGGTGCTCCTGTTTGTCCTCTGCGGGTAGTAATAATAATGACCCCATTAGCCCCTCTGGATCCATATATCGCAGTGGAGGAAGCATCTTTTAATATATTGATATTTACAATGTCGTTGGGGCTGATATCACTAATATTCCCACTATATGGAATACCATCCAAAATGATCAATGGGTTGTTTACTCCCGATTCATCTGACCCCAATGACCTGTTGCCTCTGATTCTGATTTGGGAACCAGCGCCTGGACGCGAAGAGGTTCTGTCAATGTTAACACCTGCCATTCTTCCTTGTAATGCCATTTCAGGACTGGCGACTGCAATTTCACGAATTTCTTTTTCTTCCAGCGATACAACTGATCCTGTAATATCGCTTCTTTTTCTTGTACCATATCCGATTACTACGACTTCTTCCAACACTTGCTGATCAAGCTCGAGAGCAACATCTATTGTTGTGCGCCCTTGAACAGGAACATTTGTTGAAATGTAGCCAACATAGCTAAATTCCAGAACGCCATCACTGGGAACAATGATAGTATAGTTACCATCGATGTTAGTAATGGTGCCCTGGGTCGTTCCCTGAAGGGTAACGTTTACACCGATGAGAGGTTCGTTGTCAGCTCCACCTGTAACAACTCCTCTGACTGTAACATTTTGGGAAAACAGGAAAGAGTTCAACCCAAAAGCGACGAGCAATGTTAATGCAATTTTTAATGGCCGTACAGACCATTCATAGGTTGGTAATTTTGTGACTTCCATGATATTTAAAATTTGGTAATGCTAAAATGATATCAAAATGGACTTTCTCTGTTTTGAAAAAATCGACATCTAAAAACAAATATATCAATTATTTCTTTTTAATGCAATCGATTGGATTTTTTTTGTGATTTTGTTTTAATTTTATCAAAATTGAGGAGTATATAGTTTATAAAGTATGTGTAAAATGCAATAAATGAATTATATATAATTTTTAATCATAATTTTAATTTGTAATTTAAATTAACTTTTATTCGTTTTATTTGTGTTTTTTATCGGGTTTTTGTTTAATTTTATACAGAAATTCGATCTTTTCTTAGGCACTTTTGAACAAAAAAGTATATTTTTAAATTGATATTTAAGTTTTTGCAGTGATTTATATCTATATATTGCAATCGATTGTATTCATTAAAACAACTGTTTTGTTATGACTAGCCGGATTACTTCATTATTTACTGTGGCATTTATATTTAACATATCAATATTGTTTTCTCAAAACGATACTGAACCTATTGCACAAGGTCATTCAAAGTTTTTAGGCAATATTTATAGCCCGGCGCAAATAGCTCAATTCACCCGGTATTGGAATCAGGTAACTCCTGAAAATGCCGGAAAATGGGGCTCAGTTGAGCGGGTAAGGGATCAAATGAACTGGACAGCATTGGACGCTGCATATAAGTTGGCAAAAGACAATGGATTTCCTTTTCGATTTCATGTGTTGATTTGGGGCAATCAGCAGCCGGATTGGATAGAGAATCTTGATCAATTTGAACAATTGGCCGAAATTCAGGAGTGGTTCAGCCTGGTAGCCGAACGCTATCCTGATATTGATTATCTCGAAGTGGTCAATGAACCCATTCATGATCCTCCAAACCAACCCGGTGATGGTGGAGGAAATTATATGAATGCAATGGGGGGTACAGGCGGTACTGGTTGGGATTGGATCATTTATGCTTTTCAGCTGGCCAGGCAACACTTTCCCAACGCCAAACTGATGATCAATGAATACAATATTATAAGTAATGCAAATAATGTAGCTACTTATCGACAGATCATTCGTGAATTAAAGAACAGAAACTTGATAGATGGCATTGGAGTACAGGGACATGCTTTTTCCACTACGGTTGCTTCATCTGTTATTAAAGCTAATCTTGACCTGCTCGCTGAAGAGAACCTACCTATTCAGGTAACGGAAATGGATATTGATGGACCGACGGATGAAATTCAATTGAATGAATATAAAAGAATTTTCCCCATTCTTTGGGAACATCCAGCCGTTGAAGGAATCACCTTATGGGGGTGGAGACCTGGATTGTGGAGGCAGCAGCAAAGAGCCTATCTCATCAATGAAGATGGGTCAGAAAGACCTGCCCTGGTATGGCTGAGAGAATATGTAGAAAGCACCTCTTCAACATCTGTTGAGGATAAAAAAAAAAGTAGATTAAATATCTTTCCCAATCCTGCCAGGAAAACGGCTCTCGTTACCGTAAATGGTTTGGATGAAGCTGTCCGAAATGTAAAATTATTTTCAATAGATGGCATGCAAATATATAATGTGCCTTTTAATGGAAAAACATTGGATCTGAGTGCAACTTATATAAAACCAGGCTTGTCTATCATCATGTTTGAAACCGAAGGTGGCCAATTGATCACAGATAAGATCTTTATAATCAATGATTAATATTTAAAATTATCATTTAACTTATCTACTGGGTTTGTATCCAATTCTTCAGTATTACTATGAGAATGTATAAAGAGGGGGAGTTTCAAAAACAATTATATTGAAGATTTAAACACTTGTATTTACCCAAAGAGGGTCTTATCGAAATTGCCTTCAAATAGCCGTTTTCATTCAAAATAAACTCCTCATTTATAGCTAATTAAAAAATTCTGAAATTGATCGGATTTCAATTGATTTGATTATTTCAGCCCCAATCGATTGGAGGACTCTCGTACTATAATATTTGTATCCAGAATAATTTGATCCTTAGTTATAGTTTTATTGTGTTCACCATTTCCATCCATTTGTAAAAGTGCTTGTTCTATGGCGGCTCTGCCCATTTCAGCAGCGGGATGATCAATAGAAGATAAAGAGGGTTTGATAATTTCACAAACCGGATCATTATTAAATCCAATAATGGCAATATCTTCAGGAATCTTGAAATGGGCTGCTGTCAGCTCCTGAATGGCTGTTACAGCGGATTGATCATTGGCACAAAAGATACCATCAGGCTTATCAGCCATGGCAAGAATTTTCTTTATAAATTGTTTGCTCTCATTAACATCCAGAAATTTTGCATTAAAAATGATGGAATGATCCACTTCGATATTATTCTTTTTCAATGCAGCTATATACCCATGCATCCTGTCTTCATAGATAGTTTGATTGGGTGAACCGCCAAAATGTGCGATTCTGGAGCATCCCTGATCAATCAAATGTTGAGTGGCATCAAAAGCCGCATTAAAGTTATTGATTTTCACTTTGCTCACTTTTTTTAATTTCGGAATCCTATCCACAAAAATGACGGGGATTCCATTTTTAATAAAAAGATCAAAATGTTCGTATTTTTCTGTCTCCATTGCCATCGAAACAATAAGTGCTGAAATACGGCTATTGTAAAGACCTTTTAAATTTTCAATTTCAATGGCTGTTTCGTCATAAGACTGTGCAATGATTACATTATATCCGGCAGCTCTGGCAGCTTTTTCAGCTCCCGAAATCAATGATGATACAAAGGGTCTGTTGATCCATGATACCATAATTCCTATGGTGTTGGATTTTGTCGTTCGTAGTGATGATGCAATGGTATTTGGTCTGTAACCCAGTTCGAGAGCAAGTTTTTTAACCGCTTTTTTGGTTTTATTGCCAACATTGCTGTTATCATTCAATGCCCGTGAAACAGTGGATGGAGACAAATTGAGAATACTTGCTATATCGTAAATAGTAACATCTTTTTTCTTTTCTTCCATTTTGATATTATTGGACTTAACTTCTTAAATAGGATAATGTTTAGATATATTATAATATACATATTCAAGAGAATGGTTCTAATCTGATAATTAAGGAAATCTGGCGGTTTTCAATGTTTATTATTTCCATTCATATAGTTTTGAATAGCAGTCATTTTATTACTATTTGTTTTATTTATTTAGAAATTGATCCTCAAATGTAAATAATTGACCCGTTTTTTAGATATAAAAGTAAAATCAAAAAAATAAAATGCAATCGATTGCATTCATAAAAAAATTTGTATGTTTGCTTACGCTGACAAAATTATTATTAACCATCTATACTAATTTATTGCAGTACAATGGATAAGAAATCTTTTATTACTGACGAATTTCTCCTCAGGTCTAAAACTGCAATTCGATTGTTCCATGATTATGCCAGGGATCTTCCCATAATTGACTTTCATAGCCATCTTCCTTCAGAAGAGATAGCAATAAACCAACCATTTAGAAGCGTCACACATGTGTGGTTGGAAGGTGATCATTATAAATGGAGAGCAATGAGGGCATTTGGAATTAAAGAAAAATTCATTACCGGTGATTCTTCTGATTTTGATAAATTTAATGCCTGGGCATCTACGGTTCCAGCTACGCTTAGAAACCCACTTTTTCATTGGACTTACCTTGAGTTAAACAGATACTTCAATCTTAATTGTCCATTAAATAAGGAAAGCGCTGAAGCTATTTATAAAATTACCAATGAATTAGCAAAGTCCGATGATTTTAAACCACGGGCACTATTAAATAAAATGAATGTGGAAGTTGTGTGTACTTCCGATGATCCAGTAGACAAATTGAACCATCACCAGCAAATTAATGGCGGCAATCATCACTTTAAAGTTTTACCCACCTGGCGTCCCGACCAATTATTAGATGTTGATAACCCCCAGAATTACACAGGATACCTACAAAAATTAACAGAAGCTACCGGATGTGAAATTAATACATTTGATGATTTGATTAACACGCTGGAAATGAGGCAATTATATTTTCATAAATTGGGTTGCCGACTTGCAGATCATGGATTAAAATATTTTTACTCGCAGCCATTTAATGATAATCAGCTCAGGGTTATCTTTAAAAAACTAAAATCGGGAAAGAATCTAACACCGGATGAAACCGAAACCTACCTTTCTGGAATAACATATCATTTATGTGTTTTGAACAACAAAATGGGATGGAAGCAGCAATTTCATGTAGGTCCAATCAGGAACACCAACCCAAAAATGTACGAAAAATTAGGCTCAAATGCAGGATTTGATTCGATTGGCTCCAGTCAAAAAGCAGAAAATATGGTTGCTTTTTTCAGCAGACTTGAAGATGCCGATCAGTTAGCTCCAAGCATTCTTTACAATAGCAATCCGAATGATAACTACATGTTTGCCGGCTTTGTTGGAAATTATCAGAATGGGAGCACTCCTCAGAAAATGCATTACGGTCCTGCATGGTGGTTTTTAGATCAGAAAGAAGGAATCGAATTGCAATTGAATGCCTATTCTTATACAGGTTTGTTGAGCCGGTTTATCGGAATGGTTACTGATTCACGGAGTTTTCTTTCTTATCCAAGGCATGAATACTTCAGAAGAATTTTGTGTAATCTCCTTGGTAATGAAATGGAGGAAGGATTACTACCTAATGATGAAAAATTGGTTGGAGGGATGATCCAGGATATTTGCTATTACAATGCCAAGAATTATTTTGAATTTTAATCAAATCTCTATATCCATGGTAAAGCAACTGGCCTTTATATTTTTCTTGGTTTTCACATTCATACCATTACAAGGGGAGGATGGATACAAGACATGGTTGAGATATGAACAAATATCAAACCGTTCAGTGCTAAAATCTTATGTAAAGCAAATCCCGATTATTTACGTAGAAAATTCTACTCCTATACTAAGAACAGCCGGAGAAGAATTGGTAAATGGAGTCTCAGGATTGCTGGGTAAAGAAGTTCAACTTTCAAACCAAATCCCTAAAAAAGGAGTAGTAGCTGGACTGATCGGGGGCTCAATAAATAAGGAATCCATTCCCACAGAATGTGTTGAAAAAATTAAACCAGAAGGTTTTATTATCTTCCAAAAGAAGAACATTGTCTATATAGCAGCTATTGATGACAGAGGAGTATTGTATGGAATATTTCACTTTTTGAGACATATCCAACAGAACAAGTCATTAGAAGGAATTGAAATAGTTGAGAATCCAAAGATCCAATTGAGAGTCCTTAACCATTGGGACAATCTTGATAGAACGGTTGAAAGAGGATATGCGGGATTTTCAATTTTCAACTGGCACGAGCTTCCTGACTTTATTGACCCGCAGTATAAAGATTATGCAAGGATAAATGCATCTATAGGAATCAATGGCACCGTTGTTACCAATGTCAATGCCAATGCATTGGTTTTCAGGGATGACTATATCCTGAAAATGGCAGCGCTAGCAGATGTTTTTAGACCTTATGGTATCAAACTATATTTAACTGCCCGATTTAGTTCACCGATAGAGTTGGGTGGTTTATCCACAGCAGACCCTTTAGATCCAAAAGTACAAGAGTGGTGGACCGAAAAAATTAACCAGCTGTATAAAGCCATCCCTGATTTTGGAGGAATTTTAGTAAAGGCCAATTCGGAGGGGCAGCCTGGACCTCAGGATTATGGCAGAAATCATGTAGATGGCGCCAATATGCTGGCTAGAGCTCTTGAACCACACAATGGAGTTGTCATGTGGCGTGCTTTTGTCTACAGTGAGGACGTTGATGAGGATAGAGCAAAACAAGCATACAGTGAATTTATGCCATTAGATGGTAAATTCATGAAAAATGTTTTGATTCAGGTAAAAAACGGCCCCATCGACTTTATGCCGCGAGAAGCAATACATCCTCTATTTGGAGCCATGAAAGAAACTCCTCTGATGATGGAATTTCAAATTACCAAAGAATATCTAGGTCAGGGAACTCATTTAGTGGGGTTGTCAGTGATGTATGAAGAGGTATTGAAAACAGATACTTATCAGAAAGGTGAAAACTCTTTAGTGGCATCAGTTATTGATGGTTCGATGCATGGACACCAGTTAAGCGGAATAGCAGGAGTAGCAAACATAGGAACTGCCAGAAACTGGACAGGAAATCTATTTGGACAGGCGGATTGGTATGCTTATGGCAGATTGGCCTGGAATCCATATCTCAGTTCAGCAGAAATATATGATGAATGGATACCTTTGACATTTACTCATGATCCGGAAGCCAAAGAGAGAATCAAAAAAATGTTATTAACTTCCCACGAGACTTGTATTAAATACATGACCCCGTTAGGTCTGCACCACATTATGGCAGCAGGACACCATTATGGACCTGGCCCCTGGGTAAGTGAAATGTCAAGACCAGATTGGACATCGGTTTATTACCATAGAGCTGATCAGGAAGGTGTTGGGTTTGACAGGACACCAACAGGGAGTAATGCATTGTCTCAGTATCATGAAGATTTTGCAAAAAAATACCTCGATCCCAATGAATGCCCTGAAATATTTTTAGCATGGTATCATCATGTACCATGGTCAATGAAGATGAAATCAGGCAGAACATTTTGGGAAGAGTTATGCCACTTGTATTATGAAGGTGCAAGAG
>JRYF01005018.1_pt1 | contig 38009 bp, 45 predicted proteins | sample 235331 | NCBI WGS metagenome assembly JRYF01 (sample SAMN03074217, study PRJNA261475) | activated sludge metagenome | biome: Wastewater Treatment Plant; feature: Wastewater; material: Activated sludge; isolation source: activated biomass of a wastewater treatment plant treating hydrocarbon... ... | reverse complement strand
AGCCGTCGCCGTCGAGGTCTTGGTAGTAGGTCTGGGTGGTGAAGATGGAGGCCGTGACGGCTACTCTATCCGATTCGCAACCGGTGGTGACCAACCAGTTATAGAACCAGTAGTAGGTAGTGGAAGTGCCAGAAATAAATCCACTGGTCACAACTACATTACCGCTTGACGAGATGTAAGGGAAACTATTGTTGGAGGCGGTCTCACGGATAAGATTCCCGCTCATGGCATTCGAAACAATCCGCCAACCTGTGCCCACCGGCACGGGGAGGTTCAGCGGGAAAGTCACTGTGACTGGGTTTGCCGTTGTTCCGGGAGGGTACGAGAATGGGCCCACCGTGGAAACCAAGTTACCTGCATTATCGCGAAGTTCTACGGTCATAGAACCACCTGCGCCCACAGAATAAACATCTACTGACTGGATGACTATGTCGGCATTGACCACATCGAAGATCAAGCCCCATTGATTGCCAGAAGTGTTTTCAGTTGAAATATGGGTCGGTTTGGCTGCACTTTCAGAACCACCCCCTTCACTTGCCCCCACGTAATAAGTCGTAGTAGAGGAAATGGGCGGGGTATTNNGGTATTAAAGGTATTGCCCGTTCCGATGCTCGTCCCGCCTGTGGGCACATCATACCAGTTGAGGGTTGAACCAGTGCTGCCGGTTGCACCCAACTGGATGGAAACTGGTCCAGGGCCACACTCTCCACCCGGTGTTGTGGACAATACCATGGGACTACTCACAGAGACGGATGCCGTAGAAGAAGGCGAGGCAGCAATAGGGGTGCCGCCGCAACTGATGATGCAGCGAAAATCTGTTGAAGTGCTCACACTTGTGGTGTAGTTCGGCGAGTTTGCGCTTGGGATATTTGACCACATATTGGCTCCGGCAGGAGAACTTTGCCATTGGTACTCAGCACCTGTGCTTGGGTCTCCGCTCAACGACAAATTGACATTGTCAAGGATGCAAACCTGATCGGGGGTAGCTATGGCCACAATACTTACAGGTGCATTGATTATCGAATAAGTTTTGAACCCGCTCACTGGAAAGGCGGCTGTTTCAAGTGCCACACTTGCCGGGGTGAAACCTGCGGGGTAAATGGCCGTGTTCGTGCCAACATTGGGCGTTGTCACCAGGTCTTGTGCCACCATAAAATAATCTATAACATCCCCTGATGCAACCGGGCTGGTCAGCAGGCCGTAGTTGATCGTGAAACTGAATGGCGAGGTTGTGTTGGTGGCTTCTACCCATTTCCAGCCATCCTCCATGGAGGAGTTGGCAGGTGGAAGCACATTGGCCTCTGTGGATTTTTTGAACCACAGCCGGGGTCGTGTACCAGAGGCCACGTTCACACCGGAAGCATCGGTGATGTCTGCACTCAACTCGATGGAGCCAATGCAGATGGAATTGGGAATATCATCGTAGGAAATGGCCGGGCCTGAAAGATCCACCAATATGAAGTTGCCTTCGTCCGCTCCGATGTCGGGGGTAGTGACATTCCTCAGGTCGCCATCGAAGTCGTCATCAATACCTGCAATCGGCACGGCACCGCTCTCCACCTGGGTGGGCACAGCGGGATTGATGTGGAGGAAATCTGCGCTGTTGCCGTTCAGGCTAAGAAAGGACGGGTTCTCTGTGACAGACAGAGTTTCTCTGGGAGCAACCCGGGATTTAAAAGCAGACAGGGTCTGGTCAGCGTTCGTGCCATCAAAAAAGATCAAATTATTGGCACCGGGCGTTCCCGCATAAAACAGGTTGTTGTTGGACAAACTTCCGTAGTTGGCTAGGTTGGCATTCGAGCGCTGAAAGGCCACCGCATTTCCTGTGCCGCTGGGCACCGAGTTGTTGACGAACAAATTGTTCCTCAACAACAAGTTGGCTGAAGTAGCCGTAGCCGAACCCGTGGCAAACAACGCTGCCGTGCCGAAATTCGCACCTGAGGAGGCACCATCTACCAGCACGGTGTTGTATGACAATTGGAGCGTCGAATTTGCCAGTATCGAAGTAATGTTGATGCCCCTGACCCTGGGGTTGGCCGCCGTGGCATCGCCCGTGCTGGGGGCATTCAAGCCTCCTATCAGGTTGTTGTAAATATTGCCATCGGCCACCGAGCCAACCGCAATGCCGAACACCGTTCCCGAGTTGTTGTCGCTCGTAAGGTTGTAAATCTTGTTTTTGAAAACTTGTGTAAGAGCGTTGGTACCCAAGCTTATTCCTCCGACTGCCCCCGTTGAGCCATTCCCCGTCAAGGTATGGATGGTGTTGCCGGAGATGGTCGTGTTCAGCGCCGTGGAAGACCCTGTGCAACTGATGCCATAGAACAGCGCAGTCGAAGTCGTGCTTGTCCGCGCAATGTTGCTGATGGTGTTGTTGTTGATTGTCAGGTTCGTCGGGATACTGATTTGGTAAATCCCATACAAAGCACCCGTTCCGCTAAAAGAGCTGCTCCCTAACGTGTTGTTGTTGATATTGAAGTTGAAGGGATAATTCGAGGTGCTGTAAATGAAATAAGTCACACCAGAAGTAACATCCGGCCTGCTGATCGTGATAGTGTTGCCATTGATGTTTATGGTGTTGCTGGTGTTGCCAGTTGTACCGATGCTCGTGGTAATACCGGTCACCTGACTCGTGGTCGAGTTGTTTGTCAGGTTGATGGTATTGTTGTTGATGTCGAAACTGCCATTGTTGGAAGTGGAAACGAAAACACCATAGTGGGTGGTCGTAGTCCCATCTCCGCCAATCATGACATTGTTGTTGATCTTGCAATTGTTCTGATAAATGGTGTAGATAGCATAAGTGGTCGAACCCCCACCGCCCCAGTTGGTGATGGTATTGCCGCCATCTTCACCGACCTCAATGTTCTGGTCATAAAACTCATAGGGCGCTGCGGATGCAAAGCCCCTCAACTGAACACCACCGTAGGCATTGGTGATGGTGTTGTTGAAAATCTTGATGTTTTCGCTGCGGCCACCCGTCGAGGTGACGGTGACTGCGGTGGTTCCAGAAAGGTTGGATACATAAATACCCCAAGAATAAATCGCCGCTTTGTTCAGCGTGATGTTGCAGTTCTTGATGGTCACGTCTTTACAGGCATCCTCTCCGGAGGCTTTTTTCAGCAAATAGCCATACTCCATGAAGCCTACGCCTGAAAATCCGGGGTCGGTCAGGAGGTCAATCCCGTCGAAGGTGATGAAGTCCCCGCCGTTGATGACGATGATGGCATCGCCGTTGCTTCCCAGCGTGGCCGAGGATGCAACCGTGCCGGGGCTGAGCCTCGTCAATGCAGGGTTGTTGCCCGCCCCCGATTTTTGGAAAATAATAGGGTTGGCCGCCGTGCCGGTCGCCTCAATCTGAGGCACGTCGCTTGTCTCCGTATGCCCCGCCGCCACATTAAAGGTGACACCGCCCGCACCGACACCCTGTGCGTTCAGGTCGGTGACGGCTGCTGCAATGGTGGCGTAATCGCCCGGTATGGTCTTGATGCCGGTCAATTGCGCCATGCCCTGTTGGGCCAGGGCGAACCATGCGATGATCAGGGTTGCGAACAGTGTCCTTGAGAAGCCGCCCGGCGACATCGTCGCCTTCCCGGTAGCTCCTGCCTTCCCACCCTGGTTTCGTAACAATTTTTTCATGTCGAGATGTTAATTTAGTTATGAAGAAAAGATTGATTCCATACAGGTCTGCGCTGTTTGTCCCTCGTGCCGCTCGCCCCTCCGATGGTTGCATAAGACAGACATTGCTTACCTCAGTACGAGCAAGTGTAGTGACAAATGGTGGATAAATTGCGATAGGAACAGATTGCCAATCAAGGCCCATTGACCACCATCCAGTGTAACTCGGCTTTTGAAAGTAGGTGGGGTTGCAAGGTTGCAAGCCTTTTGAAATCAAGGGTTTAGGTGACCCGTTCCAAGTCCGTCGAGTGAGCGACCGTCCGATTTTCCGAAAGGGTATCAAATCACAGCGGCGAATATAGCCCAATGCCTTGATTTTTTATGCCTTTAGTGAAATAAAATATCGCCAATTGGCAAAAAATGAAACTTTACAAAAAATTAATGAAAGGTTTTGCGATAAAATTTCAAAATAACACAATCAAGGCAGGTGCCCCGCCAACATCCTATTTATTGGTCAACAGCAAGCAAACAATAGTCTTTCTTAATCAAGTGTAAATACAGAAAGGCCGATAGCCTTTTTCGGCAAATAATTGTGAAACATGCCCGTTCAGGCCCGCATTTTGGAATACTTTTGCCCGTTTTTTTCAAAACAGCTTTATAGCCCATGCCTAAAAATTCCATCCGGGGCACAGAAGTACCCCATTCCCCCATCAGGAGCCTGCTGCCCCATGCGGAAGCCGCCAAAGCGCAAGGCAAACATATTTACCACCTGAACATCGGCCAACCCGACATTGTGACCCCGCCGGAAGCACTCGCTGCCGTGCGCTCCGATGTCGGTATGATTGTAGGCTACGGCCCCTCGGAGGGCATACCTGCCCTGCGGAAAGCGGTGGCCCGATACTACGAACGATACGATGCAGGCCTTTCCCCGGCAGATGTTTACGTGACCACAGGCGCATCGGAGGCCATTTTGTTTGCCCTCTTCGCCTGTTGCGATGCCGGCGACGAGGTCATCATCCCGGAGCCTTTTTATGCCAACTATCTGGGTTTTGCGCAAATGAGCGCCGTGCAGGTGGTGCCGCTGACGACCCGGCTTGAAACAGGTTTCGGCTTGCCCGGCCCCGATGCCTTCGAACAGTTGATCACTTCCCGCACAAAGGCCATTTTCCTTTGCAATCCCGGCAACCCGACTGGGCAGTTGTACGATAGGGGCGATCTGGAAAAACTGGCGGAACTGGCCATGCGGCACGACCTTTACCTCATCGTGGACGAGGTCTATCGGGAGTTTTGCTACGACCGCCCGTTCACCTCTGTCCTTTCGCTGCGGGAGGCGGCAGAACACGTGGTGGTCATTGATTCCATCTCAAAAGTGTTCAGCAGTTGCGGGGCGAGGGTCGGCTATTTGATCACAAAAAACAGCCAATTGCGCCGCATCGTGGACAAATACGCCCAACTCCGGCTCAGCCCTCCCTATTTCGGACAGCGTTTGGCAGAGGCGTGTTACCGCCACTCGGAGGCTTACATTGCGGAAGCCAAGGCTGAATACAACCGCCGGCGGTGGGTACTCTTTGAAGGCTTGTCCCGCATGGAGGGCGTTCAGTGTTACCTGCCTGGTGCTGCTTTTTACAACATGGTGGAACTGCCGGTCGCCGATGCCGCTCATTTCTGCCAATGGCTGCTCACGGACTTCGACCTCGATGGCCAGACCGTGATGCTGGCCCCTGCCGATGGGTTTTATTTTCACAAAGTATTGGGCAGGCGACAGGTGCGCATCGCCTACATTTTGAACGAAAATGACCTGGGCCGGGCGCTCTCGTGCCTGCGGGAGGCGCTGCGGCAATACGGGCTTATTTTCGGGCAGCCGGTGCCCGGCGAAAATTTGGCACTCGTGCATTGACTGCTTTTCCGGCCATTCAAATACCCTGCACCAGGGCATCCAACCGTCGCAGGATGTGATGCACGGCGGGGCAAACGGCGGCATTCAATACGTGCAGTTTCATGTTTTTTGAAAAATCCTGATCCCCGGTGTGTGGGTACTGACGGCAGGCTTTCGGGCGTATGTCGTATATCATGCACTTCCGGTCGGAGAGCAGGAAAGGACAGGGTGAGGTGTTCATCACGGTGTCGCCGTCTTCGTCCACGGTGAGGTATTGCGCCTCGAACGCCGCCGGTTTCATGCCGAAGGACTTGGCGATGCGGGCCGCATCTGCTTTGGTGACGATGGGCGGAATGCCTGTGCAACAACCCGCACAGTCCAGGCAATCAATTTCCGTGAAAACAGCATGATGCACCTCCTCGGCGAGCTTATCCAATTGCTTGCCCTTCTTCCTCGACAGCCGCTTGACGATTTCCCTGTTTTCTCCGGCTGCTGTGGCCAGCTTGCGCCGCCATGATTCGATGAGGTCGGATTTCATTTTTAAGATGGTTGATGAACGATTTGGCTGCGATCAACGCCGCAAGTTAGCACTTGCGTTTCAACGCAAACAAACGCTGAAGCGCCGCTATTGAAAACGCAAAGCAAGGTATCGGGTATCCAGGGCCTCGTTGGCGGGATCGTTGAAAAGATAAAAAATAAAGGCCGTGCCCCGGCCCTCTTTGCTAATGGCCACCATCCTGCAAATCGGCTGTTCGGAGAAGGCAGGCTTGGGCCGGAAAAAATATACCATTCCCCAGTCAGCGCCAAAATCTTCGGCAAGCATTTCTTTTGTAGGTTGAATGGCCGATACGAGTGCCTCGTCCTCGTTGGTAGCGAGGGTAGTCAAGGCCCTGAACGTAGCCACGTGCGGGTTGGTAGTGACCGGGTCTTCGTTGTTCCAGGGGAGGATAAAATAGCGGATTTGAAGGCCCTCCTTCAGGGAACGAATGGCAAAATGGCAGTTTTGGTAGTCGTTTTGGGCCAGCGTTATATCTTTGTAACCGGCATCCAGCGGCTCAAAAAAATCGAGTCCTGTGCGTTGCAACAGTTCCAAGAAATCAGGTGGGTATTCTATTTTCTGTGAAAACAGCGATTGGGCCGGCATCAGGACGGCAAAAATGAAAATGGCATATAGGCAAAACTGTTTCAAGGGCTGTGGTATTAAGGGAGATGCTCAAACCTTCGCAAAGATATTTTCAAAACATGAATGATTTTCCGAAAACGGCGGTCAACAAGATCAAGCGGCTTCCCAAAAGAGGGCACTACGACCGGGCAACCATATACAGCATCCTCGATGCCGGCTTTCTTTGTCACGTGGGCTTCGTAGTTGAGGGGCAACCATTTGTCATCCCTACAGCTTACGGGCGTGATGGCGATGCGATATACCTGCATGGCTCGTCCAAAAGCCGAACGTTGACCGAAATGGGTGCGGGTATCCCCGTTTGCTTAACGGTGACGCACCTCGACGGGTTGGTACTGGCCCGTTCGGCATTTCACCACTCCATGAACTACCGTTCGGCAGTCGTTTTCGGCAAGGCACATGAGGTATCAGGGGAAGAAAAAGAACGGGCACTTTTCCTTATTTCAGAAAACATCCTCAAAGGCCGCTGGAACGAGGTGCGGGAACCGAACGAAAAGGAAATGCGAGCGACTTCTGTTCTTCGGCTTGACATAGAAACAGCTTCCGCAAAAATCCGTACCGGCCCACCCGGCGACGATGACGAGGATTATGCCCTCCCGATTTGGGCCGGTGTCGTGCCAATTACCCTTGTGCAAGGAGAGCCAATTGCCGATCCCCAGTTGGCAGAAAGCATAGCTATATCGGAGAGTGTGAAGGGCGTTGTATCCAAAAGCCGGGATAAGAGCTTGTTTGCGTTTTAGCTTCCGGCGAAAAAACGCCCCTTTTTTGATGATGCTTCGTTGAAAAAAGGGTCACTTAGCTTAGGCTATGCTCCCCTTTTTCCGCCTTCCCGAAGCAAGTTCGGGACAGGTGCCTCATCAAAAAAATGACGATTTTTCCCTCGGAACCCAAAATGCAAACAAGCTCTAAATTACTTGTGAAATGCACGCGATAAAGTTGCTCCCGTTTTTCCTGCTACCTTGCTTTTTGAGTGCCCAACCGGGTGGCAGTCCCCTCGATGTTCGTATGGACTTCGAGGCGTATGATCCCCCATCCACGCTCGTCGTGCCGGAAAATCCGGTTGTCAGGGCAAAGTACCCCTTCATTGATGTCCACAGCCACCAATGGCGGATGGATACGGCCAACCTCGACAAACTGGTGCGGGAAATGGACGAGATGAACATGGCCATCATGGTCAACCTGAGCGGGCGGGGAGGAAAGGCCCTTGCCGCCATGACGGAAAACGTGAAAAAGCAATACCCCAACCGGTTCGTTGTTTTCACCAATATCAACCTGCGTAGCATAGACGCACCGGATTGGACATCGGAAACCGTGAAACAAATCGAATTTGACGTGGCCAATGGGGCCAAAGGGCTTAAAATCTACAAAAGCCAGGGCATGCAGGATCAGGACAGCAGCGGCAACCGCATCCGCATCAACGACCCGCGCATAGACCCCGTTTGGGCAAAATGCGGCGAACTGGGCATCCCCGTCCTCATCCATGCCGCCGATCCCAAATCCTTCTGGGAACCCCACGACTCCCTCAACGAGCGTTGGCTGGAATTGAAAATCCATCCCCGCCGGAAGCGCAGTGCCGACGACCCGGCTCCCTGGGAAACCATCATCGCCGAACAGCACGACATTTTCAGAAAACACCCCAAAACGACGTTCATCAACGCACACCTCGGCTGGTACGGCAACGACTTGGCATATCTCGGAAGGCTGATGGACGAATTGCCCAACATGTACGTGGAAATCGGGGCCGTAATAGCTGAATTGGGCCGCCAGCCCCGCATGGCCAACCTGTTTTTTGAAAAATACCAAGACCGTGTTCTCTTCGGAAAAGATGCCTACAATCCCGATGAGTACCCTACCTACTTCCGGGTGCTCGAAACGGCGGATGAATATTTCCCCTACTACAAGCGCTACCATGCCTTCTGGCGCATGTACGGCCTCGCCCTGCCGGATGAGATTTTGAAAAAACTCTATTACAAAAACGCACTTCGCATCATTCCGGGGCTGGATGCTTCGCTGTTCCCAGGGTAGTATTTCAAAAGGTAAAACATGCACAACGATGTCAATTCGGGCAAAAAACGGATAGCCGTCATTGGGGCCGGTATCGCCGGGCTTTGCACGGCCTATTGGCTGGAAAAAGAGGGCTGCCTGGTGCAGGTTTTTGAAAAAAACAACCGGCCGGGCGGGGCCATCGTCACGGAACGGGAAGCGGGTTTCCTCATAGACCTCGGCCCCAACAGCACCCTCGAAACATCGGAGGTGCTGCGGGACTTAGTGGAAGAACTGGGCCTCGCATCCGAGCGGGTCTATGCCAACGAAGCTGCCGCAAAGCGCTACATCCTCCGAAATGGCGAACTCATGGCCGTGCCACTTTCCCCGTTGGCTTTTTTTAAAACGCCTTTGTTTTCCTGGAAAGCGAAACTCCGCCTGCTTCGGGAGCCTTTCATCAAGCCTACCACAGGTGACGACATTCCTCTTGCCGACTTTGTGAGCCACCGCCTCGGTCAGGAATTTCTCGATTTCGCCATCAATCCCTTCGTGGCCGGGGTGTATGCGGGCGACCCGAAAACACTGAGCACGGCGGCGGGTTTTCCAAAACTTTATGCCCTGGAAAAAAACTACGGTAGCCTCATAAAAGGAGCTTTCCTCGGCGCACGGGAGCGGAAAAAGCGCAAGGAAGTCGCCAAGGACAGGGCAAAGATGTTTTCCTTTATCAACGGCATGCAAACCCTCACGGATACCCTCGCCGACAAACTCAAAATACCGTTGATGACGGACACTGCCGTGCTCGATTTGGAAAAACAAGGCGGTAAATTCCGATTGACTTCAATGAAAAACGGCATTGCGAGCGATAGTATCTTTGATGGGGTCGTGCTGTGCGTACCCTTGCCGGCCCTTTCCGTTTTGATGAAAAAAATTGCGCCTGCTGTGTCCGACCGTTTGTCGGAAGTGCATTATCCGCCTGTGTCCGTTGTCTTTACTGGTTTCAACTCGGCGGACATAACCAGGCCGTTGGATGGCTTCGGCTTTTTGATACCGGAAAAAGAGCGCAGGGGCATACTCGGCAGTATATGGAGCAGTACCATTTTCCCGGGCAGGGCTTCGGAGGGACAAGTGGCGTTCACGACCTTCGTGGGCGGCACCCGGCAACCCGAAAACGCAGCCTTACCGCACGACGAACTGTTGGCACTCGTTTTATCGGAGTTGAAATCCCTGGTCGGAGTGTCTGGCGACCCTGTTTTTGTCAAAATAAAGAAGTGGGAAAAAGCGATACCCCAATACACGTTGGGCTACCGGAGCGTGCAGGCGCTTTTTGACGAAATGGAAAATACTTGTCCAGGGCTTTATTTCGCAGGCAACTTCAGGCGGGGCATCAGCGTTGGGGACAGTGTGCTGTCGGCTCACGAGACTGCGCAAAAGATCGCAAAGAATATGCAAACCGCACCATAATATAATATGTGTACCATGAAAAGACATCTTATCACGACCCTTGCAGCCATCTTGTTGCTGTCTTTTTTCACAGCGGGCAACGCAACGGCGCAGAAACAGGACGGTTGGAAGTTGTTCGAGAAAGTAAGTTTTGAAAAGAAGTTTTTCAAGGACTTGGGCATGTTCATCACATGGCCTGTTTTTGATGACGGCATACGCGCATGGGAAGGGAAAGAGGTCATGTTGAGCGGCTACATCATCCCGACGGCGGAAGCGCCGGGCTATACCGGATTGATTTTGTCAAAATACACGTACAGCCAATGTTTTTTTTGCGGTAAAGCCGGACTTGGCACCGTGGCGGAAGTGCGCATGAAAAAGAAACTGCCCGATTTCAAAATTGACAAGCCCTACGTCTTCAAAGGCAAACTCCTGCTGAACGACTCCGATCCCGACCACCTCTGCTTCATCTTGACGGATGCGGAGTTGATGGACTTGTAAAATGGCCGCAGTTCCGCCACTCGGCGTGTTGGATCAATTTACGGATTTCAAAAAAATATTTTCCTTGCCCATTGGTTTTTTTCCGGCGAAAACCTCTACATTTGCGCTCGCTTTTGAAAAACCCTTTCCCGGCGTTTCGGAACGGACGCATGAAAGGAGCAAAACGCACCGCTTTGCAGGTGCATTTTTTATTGAAAAACTATCGAAAAGTAAAGGAAAATAAGAAGTTATGCCAACCATTAATCAACTGATTCGTAAAGGCAGGAAGAAAGTAGAACTGGCCAGCAAATCCAGGGCACTGAATGCTTGCCCGCAGCGTCGCGGAGTATGCACGAGGGTTTATACCACTACGCCCAAGAAGCCGAACTCGGCCTTACGCAAAGTGGCCAAAGTCCGTTTGACCAACCAGATCGAGGTGATTGCCTACATCCCCGGCGAAGGCCACAACCTGCAGGAGCACTCCATCGTGTTGGTGCGGGGTGGCAGGGTGAAAGACCTTCCAGGTGTGCGCTACACCATCGTCCGGGGTGCGCTCGATACCGCCGGTGTCAACAACCGCAAAAAGAGCCGCAGCCAGTACGGTACGAAACGGCCCAAGAAGTAATCCGTATTTTTCGATAGTTTTCGTTGCTCGCAAAACATTTCTAAAAGTAAATCAAAGAGGCCGGTGGGGTAAATGTCTCACTGGTTTTTAGCAAAAATATCCTTTAAAGATGAGGAAGCATAAGCCGAAGCCAAGATTGCTCCAACCGGACCCCCGTTACAACGATCCGATGGTGACCCAATTCGTCAACAACATGATGTGGCAGGGCAAGAAGTCCACTGCTTTCACGCTTTTCTACAACGCCATGGATATCATCAAGGATCGCACGAACCAGGATGAACATTCACTGTGGAAAAAGGCGCTGAACAATGCCATGCCTCAGGTGGAAGTGAAAGCCCGCCGGGTGGGTGGTGCAACCTTTCAGATCCCGCTCGAAATCCGCGCAAAGCGCAAGGTTTCCATTGGCATGAAATGGCTCATCCGTTTTGCCCGTGAGCGCAGCGGCAAGGGTTTTGCCGAAAAGCTCGCTGCCGAACTCATAGCAGCAAGCAAGGGCGAAGGCGCTGCCGTCAAACGGAAAGAGGACACGCACCGTATGGCAGAAGCCAACCGTGCATTCGCTCATTTCAAAGTTTGATTGCAACTGTTCAGCATGTCTGGGAGCAGTTTGTTTTTTGTGAAAAATTTCAATTTTTCACAAAAAACAAATCCTGCTAAATAGTTGCGTTTGATTTTTTATACCCATAGACATTTCACAATAAAAATATCCCTCGGGATCGCAATATGGCCAAAGATTTAAGATATACCAGAAACATCGGTATCGCCGCTCACATTGATGCCGGTAAAACCACCACTACCGAGCGCATCCTCTATTACACAGGTCTGACGCACAAGATCGGTGAAGTCCACGACGGCGCTGCCACCATGGACTGGATGGAGCAGGAGCAAGAGCGTGGCATCACCATTACCTCTGCTGCCACCAAAACCTCTTGGAACTGGAAAGGAGATACTTACGCTGTCAATATCATAGATACACCCGGCCACGTTGACTTCACCGTGGAAGTGGAGCGTTCCCTTCGGGTGCTGGATGGCACGGTAGCTTTGTTCTGTGCTGTTTCCGGCGTGGAGCCGCAATCCGAGACCGTTTGGCGCCAAGCCAACCGTTACAGGGTTCCCCGCATCGGTTTCGTGAACAAAATGGACCGCAGCGGTGCTGACTTTTTCAACGTCATCAACGACATCAAGGAAAAACTCGGTGCTCGTGCAGTACCTCTCCAGGTGCCCATCGGTGCTGAAGAAACTTTCAAAGGTGTGGTTGACCTCATCACGAACGAAGCAAGGATTTGGAACGAGGACGATCAGGGCATGACCTACCAAGTCGTGCCTATCCCCGCCGACTTGGTTGAAACGGTGGAAGAATACCGCTCCAAAATGATAGAGGCAGCCGCCGAATACGACGATACGCTGCTCGAAAAATTCTTCGACGATCCCAACTCCATCAGCGTTGACGAGATACGCGCCGCCCTTCGCAAGGCCACCATTGACATGAGCATCACGCCGGTGCTCTGTGGTTCCGCCTTCAAAAACAAAGGTGTGCAGGCCATGCTTGATGCCGTTTGCACTTATTTGCCGTCACCAGTTGACATCGAAGCCATCACGGGGCTAAATCCCGATACGGAAAAAGAAGAATTGAGGAAGCCTTCCGTGGACGATCCCTTCACGGCGCTGGCTTTCAAAATCGCTACTGACCCTTATGTGGGCCGCTTGTGCTTCATGCGCGTATATTCCGGCAGGCTCGAAGCTGGCACGGCTGTACTCAACACCCGATCCGGCAAGAAAGAACGCATTGCCCGTCTTTACCAAATGCACTCCAACAAGCAGAACCCCATTGATTTCGTGGAGGCAGGCGACATCGCCGCCGCAGTCGGATTCAAGGATTTGCGCACAGGTGATACGCTATGCGATGAAAAGCATCCCATCGTTCTGGAAAGCATGAGTTTCCCCGATCCCGTTATCGGTATCGCCGTGGAGCCGAAGTCCCAGAAGGACATGGACAAACTCGGCATGGCGCTCGCCAAGTTGGCCGAAGAAGACCCTACCTTCCAAGTCCGTTTCGACAAGGACACCAACCAGACCATCATCAGTGGTATGGGCGAGTTGCACCTTGAGATCATCGTTGACCGTCTCAGGAGGGAGTTCAAGGTCGAATGTAACCAGGGTATGCCGCAAGTAAACTATAAGGAGGCACTCACGACCTCGGTCAACCATCGCGAACGCTTGAAAAAACAATCGGGTGGTGCAGGTCTTTTTGCCGATATGGAATTTGAAATTGGCCCTGCCGATCAAGAATTTCTTGAAAGCGATGAATACAAGTCCGGCAAGCTGAAACTTCAGTTCGTTTGGGGCATCGTTGGTGGCTCCATTGACAAGAACTATCAAAAACCCATCCGGGACGGTTTCACTTCCATGATGGAAAATGGTGTGCTCGCAGGCTATTCGATTGACAGCATGAAGGTGCGCGTACACGATGGCTCCATGCACGCGGTGGACTCCAAGCCGATTGCATTCGAGTTGTGTGCGAAAGAAGGTTTCCGGGAGGCAGCCCCTCGCTGCAAACCCGTCATCATGGAACCGATCATGAAATTGGAAGTGGTAACGCCCGAAGAATACACTGGTTCCGTTATTGGTGACCTGAACCGTCGCCGTGGTTTGCCGAAGAATCAGGAACCCCGTGCAGGCAATGCCATCGCCATACAGGCAGAAGTGCCGCTTTCCGAGATGTTTGGTTATGTGACGCAACTGCGTACCATCACATCCGGGCGTGCAAGTTCCACGATGGAGTTCTCGCATTATGCCGAGGCACCAAAAAATATTGCACAAGATGTAATTGATAAAGCAAAAGGCTTGGTGAAAGCATAAAAGTTTTTACCTTTGCCCGCTCTTTGAAAAAAGCCCTTTGAAAGGGGCTGCATTTAAACGAAAGCAATAACAATTTTCAATAGGCATGAATCAAAAAATCAGGATCAAGCTCCGCTCTTACGACCACAACCTCGTGGACAAAAGCACGGAGAAAATAGTGAAAACAGTGCGCTCCAGCGGTGCTGTTGTAACTGGCCCGATTCCGCTGCCCACCCAAAAGGAAATCTTCACGGTCTTGCGCTCGCCGCACGTCAACAAGAAATCCAGGGAGCAGTTCCAGTTACGCACCCACAAGCGACTGATCGAAATCTATACGCCTACCCAGAAGACAGTCGATGCGTTATCCAAACTGGAACTCCCAAGTGGCGTGGATATCCAGGTCAAGTTGACGTAATCCCACTGTTTTCGCAGGAATTTTATTGTTGTATCAAATGTCCGGCAAAGCTGCCCTAACGGGTGCGGCAATACATTTTGTTGGACAAAAGTAATCTATTTGTCAATCCATGTCCTTCAAAGGATGCGTGCGTTTTTCCAAAAAAGCGGGTGCATCAGTTGGGGGGCAAAGAATAAAAAATTCTGCCCGATGAACGGAATAATCGGAAAGAAAGTCGGCATGACCAGCATTTTCGACGCTGCTGGCCGAAACATTGCCTGCACGGTCGTCGAAGCTGGCCCCTGTGTGGTGACACAGGTGAAAACCGAGGATTCGGACGGTTACGAAGCCCTCCAATTGGGTTTTGGCGATGCCAAACCAAAAAACACCACGCAGCCCATGATGGGCCATTTTGAAAAAGCCAACACAGCTCCCAAGCATAAACTCATTGAGTTTAGGGATTTCAATCTTGTGGCCAAGTCGCTTGGCGACTTGGTGCGGGTTGAGGAAATCTTCAACGAAGGTGATACCGTCAATGCCGTTGGCACGACGAAAGGAAAGGGATTCCAGGGCGTTGTCAAACGGCATGGCTTCTCAGGTGTCGGCGACCGCACGCACGGCCAGCACAACCGCGTAAGGGCCCCAGGCTCCATCGGTGCTTCCTCGTTCCCGTCCAGGGTTTTCAAGGGAATGCGCATGGCCGGCAGGATGGGCAACGAGCGGGTGAAAGTCCGCAACCTCAAGGTGGTGAAGGTTTTTCCCGAAAAAAATCTCTTGGTCATCAAAGGTGCTATACCAGGCCACAACGGTTCTATTGTGATCATTGAAAAGAAGTGACCGTAGCACCCCAATTTTTTTAAGCAATTAACGACTTCAGCGTTATGAAACTCGAAGTTTTCAATATCCAGGGTGAAAAAACCGGCAAAACGGTTGAACTACCCGATGAGGTTTTCGGCATCGAACCGAACGAACACGTTGTTTGGCTCGCCGTAAAAGCTCACTTGGCCAATCAGCGGCAAGGTACGCACAAGTCCAAAGAGCGCAGCGAAATGTCCGGCTCTACCCGCAAACTGCACAGGCAGAAAGGCACGGGAGGCTCGCGTAAAGGCGACATCAACAGCCCCCTGTTCCGGGGCGGTGGTCGCATCTTCGGCCCCAAGCCGAGGGACTACAGCCAAAAGCTGAACAAGAAGGTGAAGCGCCTTGCCCGTAAATCGGCACTTTCGGACAAAGCTGCCAATGGCCGCATACTGGTGCTGGAAGACTTTACTTTTGATGCGCCCAAAACGAAGGCTTACACCGAAATCCTGAAGGCACTTCAATTGACGGAACAAAAAACACTTTTTGTCACGAGCGATCTTGACAAGAACGTGTACCTGTCGAGCCGCAACCTGCCACAAGCAGAAGTGGCACGTGCCCAGGACCTGAACACGTATGATATTCTTCATGCCAACACCTTGATCTTGGCTGAAAGTTCGATTGAAAAGATTGTCAACAACGTATAAAATCTTCCTTGCGGTCAGGGGCTTTGCAGCCTCTCTGACTGATGGAGGTCAAATATAAAAGGTATGGCAAAGCAAATCATAATAAAGCCAGTCATCACGGAAAAAGCGGATGCCCTTTCTGAAAAAAAGGGGCAATACACTTTCGTCGTGGATAAAAATGCCAACAAGATAGAGATCAAGAAGGCGATTAGTGATATGTTCAATGTACAGGTGCTTTCCGTCAACACGATGATCCTGCCAGCCAAAGCCAAGAGCCGGAATACCCGTCGGGGTGTCATCCGGGGCAGGGTTGCCAGCTATAAAAAAGCCATCGTGACCATCGCACCCGGCGAAACCATCAACTACTTCGGTGATATTTAAACAGTAAGGATATGCCACTGAAAAAATACAACCCGATAACACCGGGTACTCGTTTCAAGGTAGGTGTCATTCGGTCAGAAATCACGACCGATGAACCAGAACGCAGCCTGTTGGCCCCGATCCACAAGACAGGAGGTCGCAACCACACAGGCAAAATGACCGTGCGGCAACGGGGTGGTGGCCACAAGCGCCGCTACCGGATCATTGACTTCAAGCGCGACAAAGACGGTATCCCGGCAACGGTGAAAACCATCGAATACGACCCCAACCGTTCGGCATATATCGCCCTCTTGTTTTACGCTGACGGCGAAAAGCGCTATATGCTGGCGCCACATGGTTTGAAAGTCGGCGACAAGGTCATGTCGGGCAAAGACGCTTCCCCCAATGTGGGCAATGCCCTTTTCCTTCGGGATATCCCGCTCGGTACGGCCATTCATGCCATCGAAATGTCCCCTGGGAGAGGCGCTGCGCTCGTGCGTTCGGCAGGAACCTCCGCCGTGTTGCTCGGTAAGGAAGAGCGGTATGCTATCGTCAAACTGCCTTCGGGCGAATCCCGCCGTATCCTGGCATCCTGCAAGGCTACGATGGGCACTTGCTCGAATCCCGACCACGGGCTTGAGACACTTGGCAAGGCCGGTGCAAAACGCTGGCAGGGCCGCCGTCCCAGAGTAAGGGGCGTTGCCATGAACCCGGTTGACCACCCCATGGGCGGTGGCGAAGGCCGTGCATCCGGTGGGCATCCCCGGTCGAGGAAAGGGGCCATGGCCAAAGGAGCCAAGACAAGGAACAGGAAAAAGCACTCGACGAAACTCATCATTTCACGTAGAAAAACGACCAATTAATTGCGGATTGCGAGCAGCAGCTTAAGTATCGGTATCGCCTGGTGAGCGGCGCTGGCAAACAACAATCAATTACAGAATATGCCTCGTTCAATTAAAAAAGGACCTTACGTTCATCATAAATTGATGAAAAAGGTGGAATTGGCAAAGCAAAGCAAGCGCAAGCAAGTGATCAAAACCTGGTCACGCGCTTCCATGATCGTTCCCGACATGGTGGGAGAAACCATTGCGGTTCACAACGGCAAAAATTTCATCCCCGTTTTCGTGACGGAACCGATGGTGGGGCACAAGTTGGGTGAATTTGCCCCCACGCGCAATTTCCGGGGCCATGCAGGCCACAGGAAAGGTTAATGCGGGCAAGTGCCCGAATTTCCGCAGGCAAGTCCTCAACATGACAGCCGGTGGAGCGACCCAATATTTTGTTAGATAACTGTACAAATCATTGAATATGGAAGCAGTTGCAAAAATCAAGAATTGCCCGATGTCGCCACGCAAAATGCGCTTGGTGGTGAACAACATTCGCGGCAAAAAAGTACAAGACGCTTTGAACGTACTGCGCTTCACGAAAAATGAGGCAGGTGAGTGGTTGCGGAAACTCCTGATGTCGGCTATTGCCAACTGGGAATACAAATTGGATGGCATCGAAAGCGCTGACGATTACGACCTCTACATCAAGACGATTTTCGTGGATGAGGCTTCCATGCTGAAACGCTTCCGTCCTGCAACACACGGTCGCGCTGCCCGCATCCACAAGCGCCGGAATCACGTGACCTTGATCGTCGAGAACCGCATTCCGCTCGATAGGGACATGTCGCAAGACGTTGCAGAGGAAGAAGCAGAGGAAGTGACGGAAAGCTGAATCGAACTACAGTAACGCAATAACGGATAATTCTTCATTAATCATCAATCATAATGGGTCAAAAGACAAATCCGATAGGTAATCGTTTAGGAATCATCAGGGGGTGGGAATCCAACTGGTATGCCAATAAGGATTATGCTGAAAAAGTAGTGGAGGATGAACAAATCAGGATATACCTGAAAGCCCGAATCGCTAAAGGTGGTATTGCGCGGGTCATCATTGAGCGCGCCCTTAAGCGCATCACGGTGACCATCCATACCTCCCGCCCAGGAATCGTGATCGGCAAGGGAGGACAGGAAGTTGACAAAATCCGGGAAGAATTGCGCAAGCTGACAGGAAAAGAAGTGCAGATAAATATCGTTGAAATACGCAAGCCAGAACTGGATGCCTCCATTGTAGGTGAATCCATCGCCAAACAGATCGAGGCCCGCATCAACTATCGCCGGGCCATCAAAATGGCCATTCAGTCCACCATGCGCGCCGGAGCCGAAGGCATCAAAGTTCGCATTTCCGGTCGCCTTGCTGGCTCTGAAATGGCTCGTACCGAAGAATACAAAGACGGAAGGACACCCCTTCACACTTTCCGTTCCGATATTGACTATATCTTGTCAGAAGCCATGACAGTTTATGGCAAAATCGGCATCAAAGTATGGATATGCAAAGGCGAGGTCTATGGCAAGCGGGACTTGTCGCCCAACGCAGGCCTCCAGAAAAAGGAGCGGGTTGGCGGTGGCGGTGACAGGGAACGTGGTGGAGAAAGGGGTGACAGAGGAGAAAGAGGTGACAGGGGCGATAGGAGAGGAGGTGGCCGCAGGGATGGCCGTGGAGGCGGCAGGCGCAGGTAATTTTTCCTGCGGTCTGTGAAAGCGAATTCAGAATTTTCGATGTACCTTCGCACCCGCTTTTTCGGGGAGGTTTCCCAATAATCCTGTTTTGCACGAAAATACCAAGAGTTTTATCGTTCCCGGCAGGTTTTTCCGTCGGGCGGCATAAATAGAAAAAACATGTTACAGCCTAAACGCACCAAATACCGCAAGCAGCAAAAACCAACTGTCAAGCGACTTGCGGTCAAAGGAAGCACGGTAAGTTTCGGAGTCTATGCACTCAAAGCAATTACCGGCGGTCGCATCACGAACCGTCAGATTGAATCGGCTCGTATCGCCATGACCCGCTACATGAAAAGGGAAGGCCAGGTTTGGATTCGCATTTTCCCCGACCGGCCCATTACCCGTAAGCCTCAAGAGGTGAGGATGGGAAAGGGCAAAGGTTCCCTTGACCATTACGTGGCCATGGTGGAACCGGGCAGGATCATGTTCGAGATTGACGGCGTGAGCGCCGAGATCGCCCATGAAGCACTCCGGTTGGCCGCACAGAAACTGCCCGTGCTGACGAAAGTAACTGTTCGCCCTGACATGGTGCAGTTTTAATAAGAAACAGTATCCGGCTTTAACATCTATCATTCTTAATTTTTTTTGAAAATGGCAAGCAAAAAATTTTTGGAGCTAAAGGACTTTACGGATACCGACTTGTTGTCGGAACTGGAGGGCACGGAGGCTTCTTATCAAAAAATGCGCTTCGACCACGCCGTGAAAGGGTTGGACAACCCCCTCGAACTTCGGGAAATGCGTCGGGACGTCGCCCGCATCAAGACGGAAATCCGTCGCAGGGAACTGGCCCAAATGACACCTGAGCAACTTGCCAAACGCTCCAAAATCCGGGAAAGGAGGAGGAGAAACGGGTAAAAAATGACGAGCGGTAATCGGGCAGGTGATCGTCACCTTAACACCCTTACCGACTGCAAATAATCAACAATGGAAAGCAGAAAAATAAGAAAAACAAGGGTCGGGGTGGTCGTCAGCAACAAAATGAACAAGACCATCAACGTCAAGGTCGAGCGCCGTTTGCGTCACCCGCTTTACGGCAAGTCCGTTAAGTTGTCCAAGAAGTTCATGGCGCACGACGAAAACCAGGATTGCAACATCGGCGACTTGGTGCGTATCATGGAAACCCGCCCTCTCAGCAAGAACAAGCGCTGGCGCTTGGTCGAGATCATTGAAAGGGCGAAGTAAGCGATGTATCTTACTGCTTGCTTGCTTCCATCTTTTTTAAATGAAGGAAGTAGGCACGGAATCAGAAAAATTCCACAGCGATACATTCCTTTTGAAGAGACCTTTTTCTGACCAGGAACGATTTGGTTCGCACGAACAATCGAAAACCAGGTCTTTTAAATTGAAAAAAATAGGTAGTTATGGTTCAGCAGGAATCGAGACTCAAGGTTGCGGATAATAGTGGAGCAAAAGAAGTGCTCTGTATCCGCGTGTTGGGCGGCTCGCACCGCCGCTACGCTTCCGTAGGCGACAAGATTGTGGTCGCCGTGAAAGACGCATCGCCCGGTGGGGTGAAAAAAGGAACCGTGTCAAAAGCGGTCGTCGTGCGCACTAAAAAGGAAGTCCGTCGCAAGGATGGCTCCTATATTCGCTTTGACGACAACGCCTGCGTACTCCTGAACAACCAAGACGAGCCGAGAGGTACCCGCATTTTTGGTCCTGTCGCTCGTGAACTCAGGGAGAAAGATTATATGCGGATCGTTTCCCTCGCACCCGAAGTCCTCTGAATACAGATTAAATAATCCGAGCCGCAGGAAGCGTGACTCGAACCCGATAATTTATTGGTTATCATGGCAAAGCAAACAAAAAAAGTAAAATTCACCGGTAAGTTGCACATTCGGAAAGGCGACAAGGTCATGGTCATTTCAGGCAACCACAAGGGTGAAACCGGCGAAGTGCTCGAAGTGTTCCCCGCCAAGTACAGGGCCATTGTGGACAATGTGAACATGGTGAAAAAACACCGCAAGCCCACACAGGACAACCCCGGTGGCATTATCGAGATACCAGCATCGCTTCACATTTCAAACCTGATGTTGATTGACCCCAAAACGGGCGAACCGACTCGCATCGGCAGGAAGTTAGTGGATGGTAAACTGGTACGTTATTCCAAAAAATCCGGTGAATTATTTAATTGATTTTCAACTATTTTGTGATGAAATATACTCCGAAGTTACAGACAAAATACAGGGAGCAAGTGGTACCGGCTATGCAGGAGCAGTTCCAGTACAGAAATCCTATGCAAGTGCCAAAGCTGGTCAAAATCTGCCTCAATCAGGGCGTTGGCGCAGCCACACAAGATAAAAAGCTCGTGGACGTGGCAGCCGATGAAATGACCTTGATTGCTGGTCAGAAAGCGGTGGTCACAAAAGCAAAACGCTCCGTCTCCAACTTCAAGCTCCGTGAAGGTATGCCCATTGGCGTGCGCGTTACCCTGCGCAAAGACCGTATGTGGGAGTTCATGGACAGGCTCATCAATGTTGCATTGCCCAGGGTAAGGGACTTCAGGGGCATCAACGACAAGAGCTTCGACGGTCGCGGCAATTATTCCATGGGTGTCACCGAACATATCATCTTCCCGGAAATTGACCTCGACAAGGTATCGAAGATAACAGGCTTGGACATAACCTTTGTCACCACAGCCAAAACCGACGCAGAGGCCTTCGCCCTGCTCAAAGCGCTGGGATTGCCATTCAAAAGCAAAAACCAGTGATCAAGAGGAATTTTGTTTGAAACTAACAGCTAAAATATAATGGCAAAGAAATCTATCATAGCAAGGGAAAAGAAGCGGGCCAAAATGGTCGCCAAGTACGCTGCTTTGCGCAAAAAGCTCAAAGAAGAGGGCGATTACGACGCACTGGACAAACTGCCCCGCAACGCGCTCCCGGTTCGCCTTCACAACCGCTGCAAGCTGACGGGCCGTCCAAAAGGCTACATACGCAAGTTTGGCCTTTGCAGGGTGAAATTCCGTGATATGGCCCTCGAAGGCAAGATTCCGGGTATTACGAAAGCCAGTTGGTAATTTTTAGAAATCAAATAAAATGATAGTAACGGATCCAATAGCAGACTACTTGACCCGCATCAGGAACGCCCAGCAGGCTGGCCACAGGGTCGTGGAAATCCCCTCGTCGAACGAAAAAAAGGCGATTACGGAAATCCTTTACGAGAGCGGCTATATCTTGAAGTTCATGTTTGACGACGAGGCCGGCAAGAACGGCATCATCAAGATCGCTTTAAAATACGACCCCGTTTCCAGAAAGCCCGTCATCAGGGAGCTCAAGCGCGTGAGCAGGCCCGGCCTTCGGCAGTACCGTAAAGTTACTGATCTGCCGCGGGTCATCAACGGTCTTGGCATTGCGATAATCTCCACCTCGAAGGGTATTATGACCGACAAAAAAGCGAGGGAAGAGAATGTTGGCGGAGAGGTGCTCTGCTACATACTTTGATTACCATTTTTCAACCTTAAGAACACGGAAAAAATAAAACGGAATTTTATTTTTTGAAAAGCCCTCCATTTACGGTGCTTTAAAAGTTCAAAAAGTAAATTTATTTTTTCACCGTTCCAAATAATACGAAGCAAGATGTCTCGGATAGGAAAAATGCCGGTCCCCATCCCACAGGGTGTGGAAATAAAAATCAGCGACAAGAACTTGGTCAGTGTCAAAGGCCCAAAGGGAGAACTGTCCCAGCAGGTTGACCCCGATATTATTGTTTCTGTTGAAAACGGGGAATTGAACGTTTCCCGCCCGACCGATCAAAAACGTCACAGAGCGCTCCATGGCCTTTACCGTGCCCTTATCAACAACATGGTAGTAGGTGTGTCTGAGGGTTTCAAAAAAGAACTCGAAGTCGTGGGTGTCGGTTATCGTGCATCCAACACGGGACAATTGCTAGAACTGACACTGGGATATTCTCACCCGGTTTACTTCTATGTGCCGGATGAAGTGAAGGTTTCCGCTGGTCAGGAAAAAGGTAAAAACCCAATCATCAAATTGGAAAGCGCCGATAAAGAACTGATTGGTCAGATCGCTGCCAAGATACGTTCCTTCCGTAAGCCTGAACCTTACAAAGGGAAAGGTATCCGTTTTGTCGGCGAAATACTCCGCAGGAAAGCGGGCAAAGCTGCCGCCAAGAAATAAACCGCATATACTTCATGCAGTATTTGTCCTGGGTTTGGACTACGTGCGCCTTTCACTAGGACCAAAACACACAAAAAATGAAATTCAGCAAGGAAATCCGTAGACGCAAAATTCACTATCGGGTCAGGAAATCAGTCAAGGGTACGCCCGAACGCCCCCGTTTGAATGTTTTTCGCAGCAACAGGGCAATTTACTGCCAGTTGATTGACGACCGTCGAGGCCATACAATTGCTGCTGCTTCTTCCCGGGATGCCGGGATTGTCGAAGCTGGCAGCAACAAAACCGAACAGGCTCGCAAAGTGGGCAAGGTCATCGCCGAAAAAGCGCTTGCTTCCAATATACAGGCCGTTGTTTTCGACCGGGGCGGTTACCTCTATCACGGCAGGGTTAAAGCACTTGCCGACGGAGCTAGAGAAGGAGGCCTCAAATTTTAACAATCAGGAAAGTACCCCATGTCAGCATGGGATAAAACATATTTTCAATGGCAAATAGCAACGTTCAAAAGGTAAAGACCGTAGAATCGGAAATGAAAGAAAAGCTGGTCAACCTTAATCGGGTGGCCAAGGTGACCAAAGGTGGCCGGACTTTCAGTTTCGCGGCGATAGTTGTGGTTGGCGACGGTAATGGTACGGTTGGGCAGGGACTTGGCAAAGCCCGTGACGTGACGGAGGCAATCACCAAGGCAGTGGCCGATGCCAAGAAAAACTTGGTGAAAGTGCCCGTTCTCAAAGGAACCATTCCCCACGAGCAAAAAGGCAAATTTGGCGCTGGCCGTGTTTTGATCCGCCCTGCTGCCGAGGGTACGGGCGTTATTGCCGGCGGGGCCATGCGGGCTGTGCTGGAGATTGCGGGTGTTCACAACGTGTTGGCAAAGTCCATGGGGTCTTCCAACCCCCACAACGTCGTGAAAGCCACGATAGATGCACTGACCAAACTCAGAAGCCCCTACGACGTGGCCAAGCAACGCAGTATCACCGTCGAACGGGTTTTCAATGGCTGATGCAGTAAGCCACTTCGAACCAGAATTATTGAACCGTATAACGCTATATAAAAATGGCAAAGGTTAAAATAACACAGATCAAAAGCACGATTGACCGTCCGAAGCGCCAGAAAGAAACCATGCGCTCGCTCGGCATTCGCAAGATGAACCAAACGGTGGAGCACGAGGCCACCCCCCAGATTTTGGGCATGATAGCCAAAGTGCAGCACTTGGTAAAGGTGGAGCACGTTTGACAGTTTTCTTTTGCAAGGGATAGCATGTACTGACCAGAGAATGTGGTTGTACCCCTTCGGTAAACTGCCCATAGCCAATTGAATCAGTCTAAAAGCGGAACGAAGGCGTTCCCTTATGAAAATTTTCAACCGTCAATTGATAAGAAAAATGGAACTTCACAATCTAAGTCCGGCAAAAGGTGCCACCCACAAGGACAAGCGGATCGCAAGAGGCGAAGCATCAGGTACTGGTGGTACTGCCGGGAAGGGCCACAAAGGGGCCAAAGCCCGTGCGGGTGACAAGCAGAAGCGTGGCTTCGAAGGTGGTCAGACTCCTTTACAGCGCCGCTTGCCCAAACGCGGTTTCAAAAGCCCCAATCGGATAGCGTATGTGCCCATCAACTTGGGAAGGATTCAGGAAATCGTTGAAAAGTACAACATCAGCGAAATCAGCCCTGAAATCCTTTGCTCGCACAAAATCGTCCGCAAAAACGACCGCATCAAGATTTTGGCAAAAGGTGACTTGAACGTGGCCATCAGGGTGACCAGCCACGCCATATCCGCTACTGCAAAACAGGCTATTGAGGACAAAGGTGGCAGCGTAACGCTGCTTTGATCTATTCGTGTCTTTCATGTTAACAGCTACCCGCTGTTTGTGAATACGTTTGACCAATGCTGAAACGGCTGCACAAATACACAATAATTTCAGCACCGGAAAAATATAAGGGGAGAGGCTAAACACAAGTCGAAGTTTTGCGTATCGAACATTCCTTTCTTGGCCCCTTTTTTCAGTGGTCAAGTATCATCAAGAAATTCCGATGAAAAAATTCATTACGACTATCCAGAACATCTGGAAAATCAAAGAGCTAAGAGAGCGTATTGGTTGGACACTGCTCATGCTGTTCATCTTCCGCGTTGGCTCTTTTGTTGTTTTGCCCGGGGTCAATCCTGCTGCCCTCGATCGGGCACAAGGCGCACCGGCTGGCGACTTGCTCGGCCTTGTTAACCTTTTCACGGGTGGTGCTTTCGAGAATGCATCGGTCATGGCATTGGGTATCATGCCCTACATTACCGCCTCCATCATTGTGCAGTTATTGGGTTTTGCCATGCCCTACTTCCAGCGTTTGCAACAAAAGGAAGGGGAAAGTGGTCGTAAAAAACTCAACCAGATAACGCGTTTGCTCACAGTGGCCATTACGCTCGTGCAGGGCGGTGGTTATTTGACCTACATCAACTCGATGGATGCCATTGACCCGAACATGCCGAAGACCATCTTCTGGATGTCGAGCACCATCATCCTGTCTGCGGGAACGGTGTTTGCCATGTGGCTCGGTGAACGCATCACCGACAAAGGTATCGGCAACGGAGCATCCCTGCTCATCACCATCGGTATCATTGCGGCGCTGCCACAGGCTCTTGCAAGTGAAATCGCATTGCAAATCAACGCAGGTGGCCTTTTCAAACTTATCATAGAGTTTGCACTGCTCTTTGTGGTCATCATGGTCGTTATCCTGGTTATTCAGGGTGTCCGGCGAGTGCCCATCCAGTTTGCCAAACACATGGTACAGCGGGGCGGAACAGTACTGCCGGCAGCCGGCGTGAGGGACTACATCCCCATCAAAGTAAACGCTGCCGGGGTGATGCCCATTATCTTTGCCCAAGCGCTTATGTTTGTACCTGCCACGGTTGCCCAATTTGCCGGCAGTGCCGGTGCTGATGCGGCTCCGACGGGCATGATGCGCCAATTGATCGATCCTTTTTCGCTCACTTCGTCCATTATTGTGTTTGTACTTGTCGTGGGCTTCACCTATATCTATACGGCATTGTTGGTGAATCCGACTCAATATGCCGAATATCTGAAACGCCAGAACGCATTTATCCCAGGCATTAAGCCCGGCAAGCCAACGGCTGATTTTATTGATGCCGTGACGACCCGCATCACGCTTCCCGGCTCTGTGTTCCTGGGCCTCATTGCCATCCTGCCGGCCATCGCAAGGGCTTTTGGTGTAAACCCTTCCTTTGCAATCTTCTTCGGTGGGACTTCGATCCTCATCGGTGTCGCCGTAGTTTTGGACACTTTGCAACAGGTTGAAAGCCATTTGCTTATGCGCAGATACGACGGTTTGGTGAAATCAGGCAAATTGCAAGGCCGCTCGAAAATGCAGGGCATCGGTTCGAGTATGTAAATCTATTCTCCTTTTTAAGGAGGAAGCAGCATAACAGAGAGAGGATGCTTTAGGATTCTCTCTCTGCTTGTTTTCCCAAATGTCCTGTCCCAGAGTACGTGTTAAGGAACACCAAAAGAATAAAATGCAATTTTATTCTTGTAAAAAACCTTTATTTCCTGTGCTTTCAAGGCATTAAAAAGGAAATTTATTTTTTTACTGTTCCTAAGCAAAGACAGGTTGAATTGAGATAAAATTTCAAACAATCGTGCTATCAGGCAATCGAGGTTTTTTTTAAAAAACCGAGAAAGAGAAATTGCCGGACAGCACGATTTTGCATTTTAAAAAAAACTGGGTTTTGAGAAGTATTCTTCAGCAGCAACCGAAATCGAATCTGATTTTTTACAAAACGGATGAAGAAATAGAGCGCATCAGGGAAGCCTGCCTGCTCGTTTGCAAGGTTTTGGCCTATATCGGTGCCAATATAAGGCCCGGCATGTCAGGGGCTGTTTTGGATGCACAAGCAGAGGAGATTATTCGTGATCATGGAGCTGTACCTGCATTCAAGGGTTATCGTGGCTTTCCCGCCACACTTTGCGTTTCTGCTAACGAGGTGGTTGTTCACGGCATCCCATCAGAGGTCATTTTCAAGGATGGGGACATTGTATCTGTGGACTGTGGCGTGTTCTTGAATGGTTTCCATGGTGATGCTGCCTACACATTTGCTATCGGCGATGTACCTGAAAAAGTGATGCAATTGTTGCGTGTTACCAAAACCTCTCTTTACAAGGCAATCGAGTGTGCCGTACACGGCAAACGCATGGGGGATTTGAGTTTTGCCATCCAGCATTATGTGGAACGGGAGTTCGGTTACTCGGTCGTGCGGGAACTGGTTGGTCACGGTATCGGCAAATCCCTCCACGAAGACCCGGAAGTGCCCAATTATGGAAGGCGCGGCAATGGGGTTATGTTGAAAGACGGCCTTGTCATTGCCATAGAACCTATGATAAACTTGGGCCGCAGAGACGTAAAACAAAGTAAGGACGGTTGGACAATTTTCACGAAAGACCTGCAACCTTCGGCTCACTACGAACACACGATTGCCGTTCGGAAAACTACCGCCGATATACTCTCTGACCATCGTCCGATTGAGGCGGCCATCGAGAAAAACCCCGAACTGCAAATGGTCGAATTGATGGAGGAGGAGTTGGTTTGAGGTTGTTGAGGTTGGAAACATCCTCCATGCCTCAAAGTCAGGCAGATCAACAGGTTAAAATGATTTTTTTTATGCCAAAGGTGAAACTTTGATCCAGATTCGTATCTTTGCGCTCCGAATTTTGAAAGCATGGCAAAACAAGATTTGATCAAGCAAGATGGGACGATTGTAGAAGCACTTTCCAATGCGATGTTTCGGGTGAAACTGGAAAACAACCACTTGATAGTCGCAACAATATCCGGGAAAATGCGCATGAACTATATCAAGATTTTGCCTGGCGACAAAGTTGCGGTAGAAATGTCACCTTATGACCTATCCAGAGGAAGGATCATTTACAGGTATAAATAATCGGATTTTTATTTCAATCAAAAAACTGAGAAGTTATGAAAGTCAGAGCTTCCGTGAAGAAACGCACCACTGATTGCAAAATAGTGCGGAGGAAAGGAAAGGTCTTCATCATCAACAAGAAAAACCCGAAGTTCAAGCAACGCCAGGGTTAATGGACAACCTTTGGAGCCTTAACTCAAAATTGTAAACAAATTTATATGGCACGTATAGCAGGTATCGATTTGCCAAGAAACAAAAGGGGAGTCATCGGTCTCACCTATATCTTTGGTATCGGCTCGTCCAGGGCGAAAGAAATTCTGGACAAGGCAGAAATTGACGAAAACGTGAAAGTGGGCAACTGGTCGGATGAAAATGTCAGGGCCATTACCCAAATCATTCAGCGGGATTACAAGGTAGAAGGGGAATTGCGCACAGAGGTTCAGATGAGCATCAAGCGCCTGATGGACATTGCCTGCTATCGCGGCTTGCGCCACAGGAAGGGCCTGCCACTCCGGGGCCAACGCACTCGTACAAATGCCCGTACCCGCAAAGGAAGGCGCAAAACGGTCGCCAACAAAAAATTGGCTAAGAAGTAATAATGGCTTCCCGCCTTTTTTCCTTTTCGGGACAATTCGGCGGTTTGTCGTCAACCATATTCAGAAATAATGGCAAAGGTCAAATCAAAAGTCAAAGTAAAGCGCAAAGTAAAAGTCGAACCAGAGGGTTTTGCTTATATCCAGGCCTCGTTCAACAACATCATCGTATCGTTGACCAACAAAAAGGGCGACGTAGTGAGTTGGGGGTCTGCTGGTAAAGCTGGTTTCAGGGGTTCTAAAAAGAACACCCCCTACGCTGCACAAGTGGCTGCGGGTGATGCTGCAAAGGTGGCCTACGAGGCTGGCCTGCGCACGGTGGAAGTTTTCGTGAAAGGCCCCGGTTCCGGTAGGGAAGCTGCCATTCGTGCCATTGACCAGGCAGGTGTGAAGGTTTCCCGGATTCAGGATATAACGCCCATCCCGCACAATGGCTGCCGTCCTCCGAAGCGGAGGAGGGTATAATCGCTGCGCTTTTTTTAATAGATAAAACGTAATCAAGAATAATGGCAAGGTATAACGGACCTAAACAAAAGAAAGCCCGTGCATTTGGAGAGCCGATTTTCGGCTACAGCAAAGCATTTGACAAGAAAAAATACCCGCCCGGCCAGCATGGCAATTCCCGTAGGCGCAAACAACGCTCCGACTATGCTATCCAGTTGATGGAAAAGCAAAAGGCCAAATACACCTACGGGGTACTCGAACGCCAATTCAGGAACATGTTCGAGAAGGCGAGCCACAAACATGGCGTAACGGGTACGGTTCTGCTCCAATTCCTTGAAGCCCGTTTGGACAATACGGTTTTCAGGCTGGGCATTGCCCCAACTCGGCGGGCCGCTCGCCAGCTTGTCAATCATCGTCACGTGGTTGTCAATGGTGTTTTGACCAACATCCCGTCTTACCATCTTCGGCCCGGCGATGTCATCGAGGTTAGGGGCCAATCCAAAGATTTGCCCTACATCAAAGAGCAGGTCGCCAAAAAGAACGATTTTAAAAAATTCGGTTGGCTGGAGTTCAACCCCGATAAAATGCGGGGCGTATTCTTGGCCTACCCGGAAAGGGAACAAATACCGGAGAAGATCAACGAGCAGTTGATCGTCGAACTTTACTCTAAGTAATTCCGGGACGTTTGGCAAGCACCATTATTTGGTTGCTTGCCAAACGCTTTTATATTTGTCACCCTATACTTGTTTCTAGCTATCCGTATTATTTGCTGCACCCTTTGCGACGCTCGTTTTCCTTCATCCTTTCAAAGTTTTCTTCAATAATATGAGCATCTTAAATTTCCAAAAGCCTGAAAAAATCATCATGCAGAAGGCCAATGATTTCGAAGGCATCTTTGAATTCAGGCCGCTGGAGCCTGGTTTTGGTCAAACTATCGGCAACTCCCTTAGAAGGATACTACTGTCTTCCTTGGAGGGTTTCGCCATTTCGGCTGTCCGTATAGCCGGTGTTGACCATGAATTTGCAACCATTCGGGGCGTTGTTCAAGACGTTCTCGATATTGTGCTCAACCTCAAACAAGTGCGCCTCAAACAGTTGATTCAAGGTGAAGACCTCGGCGCTGAAAAAATATACCTTACCATCAGCGGAAAAGAAGAGTTCAGGGCCAGGGACCTGGAAGAACATACCAACGTGTTCAAAGTAATGAACCCCGACCTGCTCATCTGCCGGATGGAGCCTTTCGTTAACCTGGAGATGGAACTTACCATTACCAAAGGCAGGGGCTACGTTCCCGCAGGTGAAAACCTGCCCAAGGATGCACCCATCGGCGTTATTCCGCTCGATGCCATTTACACCCCGATCAAAAACGTCGCTTACAAAATCGAAAATACCCGCGTCGGACAACGCACCGACTACGAACAACTGACCATTGAGGTGAAAACCGACGGCACTATCCACCCGGAAGATGCCATCAAGGAAGCCTCCCGCATCATGATCCATCATCTGATGCTCATTACCGACGAGTACATCAGCATACCCGATGATACTGGCCGCCGCGACGATGTGGTGGACGAGCACGTGCTGCACATGCGCAAACTCCTCAAAACCTCGCTGGAAGATCTCGACCTTTCCGTGAGGGCATACAATTGCCTCAAGGCCGCCAAGATCAACACTCTGGCGGAACTGGTGCGGTACGATACCCACGAATTGCTGAAATTCAGGAACTTCGGTAAAAAATCACTTGTCGAAATCGAAGAACTGCTCCAGGATAAAAGCCTGACCTTCGGCATGGATCTGTCGAAGTATAAACTGGATGAAGAATAAATGCCCTTTGGCAAAAGCTGCCCTGAAAGACAGGGCAGCTTTTTTTTGAAATCATTTTTAAATTGCAATTACAGGGCTGGAGCAGAATTGCACCGCCTCGTGTTGCGAAGATCACCTGCCGTTCATGTTGAAATCAACATGACGGTTTTCAAAAAACACTGAGCGATGAGACACGGTAAAAAAGACAACCATCTCGGAAGGGACATACAGCACCGCCGGGCGCTGCTGAGCAACCTCGCAAAATCCCTTATCGAACACAAACGCATCGAAACAACCCTGGCCAAGGCCAAAGCACTCCGCCGCTACATAGAGCCGCTGGTGACTCGTGCGAAATCCAACACGACACATTCCCGAAGGATTGTGTTTTCATACCTCCAACACAAAGAAGCCATTAAAGAACTTTTCGGCCCCATTGCCGAACAGGTGGGCGACCGTCCCGGTGGTTATGTCCGTGTCATCCGCACTTCGTTCCGAAAAGGTGATTCCGCTGAAATGGCACTTATAGAATTTGTTGACTTCAATCCCGAATACAACGTCAAATCCACGACCGAAGGTGCTGTCGGGAAGAAGCGCAGGCGTAAAAGGGGTGGCTCCGGCGCTGGCAAAGCTGCAAGTGTCGCTACCGCCGCCGCTGCCGTTGCAACGGAAGTTGAAGAAACTGCTCCTGAAGTCACTTCCGAAGCAGATGCATCCGCTTCCGAGGAACAGGTGGGCGATAACACCTCTGAAGAAAAAGCCTAAACGAACAGTTACATATCCGAAAACCGAACGGGCGGGGTCTTTGCTGACCTCGCCCGTTTTTTGCAGTGCCTTCTACACAAACTTCAAGGTACTGCCGCCAATAAAGGCTGTTCGTTTTGCTGTGAACGCAGGTACCTGTCCCAAGCACTTCTGGGAAGGGTGAGGAATATACCACCTGGTTTCATGGGCAAAAAATTGCTTTTGAATGCCGGATTTAGGGTACGGATAATGCATAGATCAACCCCGGTCGCCAGCGCAACCTGTTGCAGCGAAATGGCTTTATGGACCCTTGCCGCCATGGCATCCGCCCGGACTGCATCGGGTGGGGCAGGCGACAAACCGTGCAGTTGGTGGTACGTGCCCGCATAACAAGCCGCCAGGAACCTGGCCAGGTAACGCTGTGTCTCTTTCGGCAAACCCGCCTTTATTTTGTTGAAATCCTTGCTGCCATACGTTCTTATCGCCCGGTTCAGGCGGGTTGGGCCGCAGTTGTAGGCTACAAGTGCAAGTTCCCAAGTGCCGAATTTCTCATAAAGGTGCTTCAGGTATTTCACGGCGGCCTCCGAAGATTTGCAAGGGTCTTTCCGTTCGTCCAGGTATTCATCAATGGACAGCCCCAAATAGGTGGCCGTTGCCGGTACGATTTGCCATAACCCCGCCGCTCCATTTGTCGAAACGGCGTAAGGGACATACCCAGACTCTATCATCGGGAGGTATTTGAATTGTACGGGCAGGCCAGATGCTTCCAGGTAGTGTTCGATGATGGGAGAATATGTCGCTGCCCGCCCCAGCATTTCTTGTGTTTCTTTTATGCCATAGAGGAAGTACCCCTGGAGATAGGCTTTGACATCGTCATCGAAAAACGGGGTGATGGGGCTTTGCATAAATTGGAGCCTCGGCTTGATGTCGGCCTCCCGGAACATGTCCACACCGAAAAGGTTGGTATTTTCAATGGAGGCCAGGTGGGTAGAGAGGGGATTTGCCAGGGTGCAGGCAATAAACAGCCAGGCTACCGCCAATGTACACGGGATTTTTCTCATAGTTCTTGTGTTTGGTGAAAGCCCGCAATCACACATCCAGCCATTGAAATTCAGTAGCAGCGGATGCACGAAGTGCGAACCCAATTGTTCATGGTAAACCGCAATGTAGCCGTAGGGAAAATAAAGGGAGGAAAAATGGTTTTCCGGGTATTGGGTAGAAGTGCGTCAAAACCATGCCATTTTGCTGGAATGGATGTTTTAACGTCTTGACAAAATCACCCCTCCACAAAGTACATATCCACTTCCTTGTCGTGTTTTGCCTTGATTTTACCCCTATAAATGCAGGTGAAATGGTCTTTCACTAGTTCATGCGTGGACTTTGAGACGTTCACTTTGCAAGCCTCCCCGCCCGACTGAAGGCGTTCGGCAATGTTCACGGTATCGCCCCAAATGTCGTAGGCGAATTTTTTGATGCCGACAATCCCGGCGACGACCTGCCCGGTGTGAATACCTACACGGGCTTTAAAACAGGAGCGCCCCGATGCTGCTCTTTCCATGGCCAGTTTGTCGAGGAATTTCTGGAAATCAAGCCCTGCCCGCACCGCTCTCACGGCAGCATCCTGTTTGTTTTCTTCTCCGTTGAGTCCGCCCGCAAGGAGGTAGGCATCGCCCACCGTTTTGATTTTTTCGAGGCCGTGCAGGTCGGTTATTTCATCGAACGCACGGAAGCAATGGTCAATTTCGGCCACCAGTTCTTCCGGCGACATTTCGCTGGCCATGTTGGAGAATCCGATGAAATCCGAGAACAGCACCGTCACGTTTTCGTAGCGCCGGGCCTTGGCAGCGCCGAATTGTTTCAACTCGTCGGCGGTTTCGGCGGGCAGTATGTTCAGCAGCAGTTCTTCGCTCTTGTGTTTTTCCGTTTCGAGTTCCCGGGTGCGTTCCTGCACTTGCACTTCCAGTTCGTGTTCGTGTTTGCGGGCGAGGTAGAGCCGATACCGCATGATGCCGAAAACCAGCAGGCTAAACAGGCCAAGTACCAGAATATTGAACCAAGCTGATTTGTAAAACGCTTGCCGCACTACCAGCGGCACCATGAGTTCGTCCTCCACCCACTCGCCTGCACTTTTGGCTGCCCGTACCCGGAACAGATATGTTCCCGCAGGGATGTTGAAATAACGGGCGAAATTTGTGGGGGACTCCTGCGACCACTCCTTGTCCCAACCCTCCAGGATGTAACTGTACAGGTGTTTGCGGGGATCGGTGAAATCGGCCAGGGCAAATTGGAAGGAGAACATTTCGTCCCGGTACGACAATTCGATTTGCTGCCCTTCCCGCAGCCCACACTTGTGGCGCACATCACGTTCGCCGTCGAATTTTGAAAACTCCGTAAAAAGCAGGCGGCTGTTGGCCACGTCTTGCCGGTGGCTGTAACGGGGGCCGGGGTAAAATGCGTTCACGCCGTTGATGCCGCCGAAATACATCCGACCGTCCCTTGCCAGGTGAAAGGAGATGCGGTTGAACTCGTTCTTGGTCAGCCCGTCGGATGCATAATAGTTGGTGAAACGCCCCGTGCGGACATCGAGCCTCGACAAGCCGTTGTCGGTGCTGGCCCAGATGGCCGAGTCGCCTTCCGGTAGCAGACCGTTGATGAAATTGTTCGGCAGCCCGTCCGCTTTGGTGTAGCACTTCACCTTTTCTTCGGCCATGTTCATGCGGCAAAGCCCGTCGGCTGTGGCTGCCCATAGGTAGCCGCCCGATTCGAGCAGTGCCAGGATGCGGTCATGGGCGAGGCCGTGCAGTTTTTTTGTGTTGAAATGTTTTACCATGCCCCCCTGTTTTTTGATACTGAAAAAACCGTTCTCCCGTGTGCCCACCCACACAAGACCCTCTGTTTTTCCCTGGTGGAGATAGGTGATTTGTTCAAAAGCAATTTCATCCAACCCGCTCGATTTTTCACCGATAACAGTGGTGGCTCCGGTTTCGGGGTTCAGGATGCAGATACTGCGCTTGCTGCCGAACCACAAGTCGCCCTCCCTGTCGAGCATGACGGCTCCTTCGGCATGGTTAAATGCACAGTGCAGGGTATCCACTTGAAGGGTTCTCAGGTCAATGCGCAGACCATCGCCCGTCCATAGTGCGCCTTTGTGGGCCAACAAACCGAACGGGATACTGATTTCCAGGGGTTTGGGAGAAAAAAGCGGCGTGAGCGAACCCGTTCTCGGGTTGAGAACGTGTATGGAGCTGTAATAAGCGAAATAGATGTTTCCCCGTTCGTCCTCGGCGATCCCCCTCATGCTGCACACCCCGTCGCGGCAGCAATCGTAGCCGTCGGTCATATATTTTTCAAACAGGCGATGCTCGGTCATTTGTATCATTCCAAAAACGGAGGCAATCCACATCACGCCCGTCCTGTCGGCAAAAATCTGGCGGGGCGGCTCGGAATAGGGTAGGGCTTTTTTGAGGTAAAAACTGAAATCCCGTGTCTGCTTGTAGTCGGTGTCGTAGTGGAGCAGGGTAGGGCCTTGCTGAATGCTGCTGCAAGGCTGATTGCCCGTAGCTGTTCTGTAGGCCACGCCGGCCAGCCAAATATCCTGTCGTCCATTCACATAAAAAGCAGTGGAGCGTATTTGCCCCAAACCAAAATCCGTGATAGGGTGCCGGGTGAAGCTGGCAGCGCCCTTTGGCAGGAAAAACACCTGTCCATTGTCCAGCAAGGCCCAAAGTGTACCGTCGTCGGTGGATTGGAAACGCACGGCTCTGGAGAATGCCTTGTTTTTTTGGGGTGCGGGCAGTTCATAGCGGGCGGCCATGCTGCCATCCTCCCGCAAGGCCCATATTTCGTTCTCGTAAGCCCCCACGTAGAGCAGATCGCCCAAGCGGGCAAGGGGCCTTCCTTCGTACTTGCCGGGCAGCCGCATCATGTCCGTGAGTGTACCGTTCCTGTCGGCCCGCTGCAAAATGCTCGAACTGTCTTTCAGGGAAAATGCAATGGCACATATACCACCATTGCCGTTGGCAATCAGGCTGCCGTAACGAATGTCCTTTCCCCTCATTTGACTATTACCGGCCGGTTTGGTCGAGTCCGTCCTGTTTGCGGCATGGTCGAATATCAGGATGTTTTGGCCGGAGGCAAGCCAGAGGCGGTCGTCGTCGGCAAGCACCATGTCGTTGATAAATTCGGCGGGGAGACGGAAGTTCGAATCACTGGTCGTCCAGGGCAGAAATTGGTGCCCATCGAAACGATTCAGCCCTTTTTCCGTAGCAATCCAGAGGAACCCCGTGGTGTCTTGCTGAATTTTGAAAACGTTTCTGTGGGACAAGCCATCCTCAAACCCGAAACCCCGAATACGGAGTTCTTCCTCTTGCGCTTGGAGGCCGTGCGTCCCAAGGAGGCATAAGCCGGTGAGGACAAATATTTTTGCTATAAAGGACATTTGTTGCTGGAAAAGCATTTTAGAAACTGTATTATCACCCTTGACGAGACAGAAAATGCCAGATTTTGAGCGGCAGACGAAGGGAAATTTTCAAGGGATAGTGGCTCCTATCGCTTGAAAATTTGCCAAAGTATGCCGCCAAAAGATGGCNNAAGGGTGATAATACAGTTTCTCCGGGCGGCAATTTACGAATTTTGGGTTTGCCAGTGCTTTTCAGCCCAGTGCCGATGAACCGGACTGCGAGCGAACTACCCAACAATGCAGTATCTTTGTTTTCCTTTTGTAAAAAACCAATAACACAATGAACCACTCGTACCCGTTTTGCCTGTTTTTTTTCTTTTGTTGGGCTACTACTGCCGCGCAGGACACCCTTGTTTTTGAAAACAACTGGCCCTATCCGGCACATGTCCTGTTCGATCAGCCCAGTGAAATCATTTTCCGCAAGGTGGGTACCTTTGATACGCTCATCTTCACGATTGAAAAACGCTACGTTACCGAAATACGCTACAACGACCCGGCGAAGGGCAGGCAGCCCGTAAAACCAGCACCTGTGCCCCTTTCAAAACCCCTCGATATATGGATTTCTCTTACCGATAGCACCGGCACTTTCAAGGGGAACCTTTACAGCCTGGACGACACCACGCTTTATTTGAAAAAAAAACACAAACTCCTCGAAGCCACGAAGGGCCTGAACGTGGACGTGGTCTATGTGCTGCCCTGTGAAAAAATCCAAAATATCCATGTCAGGCGACGAAACAAAGTGCGGCAGTATGCGACCATCGGGGCCGTCGGTGGTTTTGTGCTCGGCACATTGACGGGACTGGTCGTTTTTGAAAGCGATCCGCCCTGCATTCCCCTCGGCCCGGACGGGCCAACCTGCGACAACAGCCTTTCCAGCCCCCGTTCCAAAACTGAGAAATCCCTCCTGCTCGGCTTGGGTACAGGCGGTGTGGGGTTCCTCGCCGGCGGCATCACCGGCTCTATTCGCATCAACATTCCCATCGGCGGCAAACGGGATGCCTTCAAGATGGCCGTGCCGAGATTGAGGCGGTGACATCGCCGTTACTTCCCCCGGCTTTTTCGTCACAATGCTGCCTGCAAAACATTCGTTCAGTTCAGGTGTTATTTGCTGGCTTGTGTTGAAATATCGTACTGCGTGGGTTGAGGTTTTTAGAGATATATTTTTACGTTGGGTTTTCTTTTTCGGAAAAAGAAAAAACGGCAACCTGTGAAAGCGCTACCCTGAAATGCAGCGCCACCATGACAGCCATCCCACGCCCGATCTTCCGGCACTTGCCACATAAATTTTTATTTTTGCGCCGCTATGCTGCTAACGATGTTCAAATCCAAGATTCACCGGGCCGTGATAACGGAGGCCAACCTCAACTATGTGGGGAGCATCACCATTGACGAAGCCCTGCTCGAAGCCGCCAACATCATCGAAGGGGAGAAGGTGCAGATCGTGAACAACAACAATGGTGAGCGCATCGAAACCTACGCCATCCCCGGCGAAAGGAATTCCGGCACCATCTGCCTCAACGGGGCCGCTGCCCGCAAGTGCCAGCCCGGCGATGTCGTCATCATCATTTCTTATGCGCAAATGACCCCCGAAGAAGCCAAAACGTTCAAGCCGGTCACGGTTTTTCCCGACGAAAACAACCGGCTGGCCTGAAAAGTATGTTTTTTGTACAGCCCTTCCGGGCCATGTTGTGAAATAAACCTATAGGTTGCTTTTCATCTTTTCTCGCTGTTGCCAAAACGTAAACCAGGCCGCTTCTGGATTGCTTTTCCGGTAAACGACACCTTGTTGTGCCGCTTGGATGCGGCTTCATCCAATTTGACAGCCCCAACGTGGGCACGGGTGTTTTTTATCCAAAACAGCTTTCCTGCATGGGGCCGCAAAACCGAATATTGAAATATGGATAGTTTGCTCAAAAGGATCAAGGACATCAACGCCGAAGCCTGCGTGACCATCATCCTCAACACCCATCGCACCCATCCCGACAACGAAAGAGACCCGCTCTTGCTGAAAAATTTGGTCAAAAACGCCGAAGAACGG
>JRYF01006686.1_pt1 | contig 38183 bp, 36 predicted proteins | sample 235331 | NCBI WGS metagenome assembly JRYF01 (sample SAMN03074217, study PRJNA261475) | activated sludge metagenome | biome: Wastewater Treatment Plant; feature: Wastewater; material: Activated sludge; isolation source: activated biomass of a wastewater treatment plant treating hydrocarbon... ... | reverse complement strand
AAGAGTTGGTCAATTGTGATTTGGCCGGCGGGCAAAATTTTGTTCTTGCTCTTTTGGCTTCAGGGATTGGAGATGCCGGATGGGTTTTTAAAGATGGGATGGATATTGATGAATCTCTTGCAGGTTTCGGAGTAATTGAAATAGAATTTTTCAGAGATCCGTTTGCCCCTTCCATCCTATACCTAACCAATCGAGAGCCTATTATCATACCTGCCTGCTCTCAGCAAATACCTACTACAAGCACCTGGGGACTGATCATACTGTGTATAGGCTTCATGATATTGGGGGGCCTGTACTACCGAAGAAGATGGGTTTCATTATCTTTGTAAACTTTAATAGCACACTCCTTTTAAATAATCGATATTCAAAATGAAAAAAACACTTTACTTCTTTATCCTTGGTTTTTTGTTGCCTATCATTCTGATGAGCCAATCAAGACCAAGAAATCCAATCATGGTTATCAATTGTGAAATTGATGCTGCAGCTTTATTTCAGTATTGTGAAGATAATGAAAATTGTGGGGAGGGATTTTTATGCTTCAATGGATACTGTTATCCTGTATGTCCGGAAGGAGAGTTACCACCTGGCACTATATGTTATGAATTCGGGGAAGGCCTTGAAGTGCTTCTTCCTGATTGCTCAGTCAATTCAGAATTTTGTGATGATTGTGATGGAGAAGACAGGGTTTGGAATCCTGTAACTTTGACGTGTGTATGTGAATCGGATTTAGAATATTATAATGACAATATAGTTGCAGGGCCATGTGTCTGTCCCGATGAAATTTTCTTAGTTAGTTGTGAGAGTGGTGTTGATTGTCCTGATGGATTTTATTGCTATAATGGGAAATGTTATCCGGGCTGGGAGGGAGATTGTAATACACCGCCACCTGGAACTATATGTATGGATATAGAAACATTTATTTTAGTTCCTGACTGTGACGGAGTCCAATGCGGAGATTGCACTTCATTGTTTCAATACTTCATTTTTCCATGTGATGATGAAATTTTTGAAAATGGCTGCCCAGAGGGATTCGCACCTGTGGATGACGGGGAGGTGTGTAATTGTTATCCGGAATGTCCTGAAGAAGGAATGCTTCCCGAAGGGTTCATGTGTCAAATGTTTTATTCCTATTATGAAGATTGGGTTTCAGTTGTTGTTCCGGATTGTACAACCGGAGATGTTGAGTGTGGAGGTAGATTTTGTTACTGGAATACTTTATCTTTAGAATGTGACTGTTACGAGCTCCCTTGTTGCCCGGAAGGCCTGCTTGGGGATGAAGGCACTCCACCAGTATATGAAGGAGGGTCTTGTATCAGCAGAGAAAGGATTCCATGTTATGATGGAGAAATTTCAATAGAAGAAAGAGAGCCCAATTGCTTTATCCCTCCCACCGGAGCATTAACGGTTATTGACTCTATTATAATCCGAGGAGGTGCACCCGGTCAGGCTATCACTCTCCTTGATTTGCAAAATTGTGAATTTGTTGGTAATGATCCTTTTGTATTGACTTTAGCTGGAATTTTTGGTGCGGAAGCAGGATGGATTTTTCAAGACGATGGGGAAGGCAACGGAATCATTGTGATTGAATTTGAAAGAGATCCGACTCAAGAGACTATCATCTTGCTTTCTCCTGGTGTTATATATGAAGGAGATGAAATAGTTGATACCTATGAGCGAAGGATTGTCATACCGGCATGCCCAATTGAACAGCCTATTCCTGCCATGGGAACATGGAGCATCATCATCCTTGGCATGGCTTTGCTGATCTTTGTTCTTTTATTTTACCAAAGAAGGAAAAAACATGCTGTTATGATCACTTCACAGATTTGATATAATATATCTTTTAAATCAAGTTATTATATCAACCGATAGGAAACTTCAATTTCTGTATCAAGGAGTTTTGATATAGGGCATTCATTTTTTGCCTCTTCAACCAGCGGTTTAAAAGTGTCACTATCCATGCCATCAATGGAAGCCTCTAGCTCCAGGTGGGATGCAATGATTTTTCCATTTTCTAATGAAATAGTACAGGTAGTCGTAAGTTGATTGGGTTCAAAACCTGCTCCATTCAGTACAAAACTCAATTTCATAGAAAAACATCCGGCATGCGCAGCCGCAATCAATTCTTCGGGATTAGTGCCAATCCCTTCTTCAAAGCGGGTTTTATATGAGTATTGCGTTTGATCCAAAACATTACTTTGCGTGGTGAGATGGCCATTTCCGGTTTTTCCACCTCCTTGCCAAACGGCTGTAGCTTTTCTTTTTATCATAACTTATATTTTTTTGTAATAATAATGAAAATAATGTGAATTGTGTTCAAGTAATTATAATCTATGGGTAACATAATATTGAGACTGAATTTAAAAAATTGAAAGTTATTCACTACCCCAAAAACTTTTTGACCAAATTTGTTAAGGGAAAGAAAACGGGTCAATAAACGCCACTTTTACAGGAATTTCTAATTGAAACTCGTTATAAAAGCTGAAATTGACAGGTGGTTTTTTAACCACAAAGAGCACAGAATCAACCACAAAGTTCACAAAAGCTTTTCAATCAAAGATTTATTTATACTTACGACAATAATGTATAAGAAAATAGAGAATAATTAAACTAGTTTTTCTTTTTCAACAGAATATNNNTGGCCCCCAATGCTTTGGGGGGAAGAAAATGAACAATAATTCAATGGAGACGACAAAGCTTCAATTTCAAAATTGCATTTTATTCATAAATGCTTAAGCATTATTCATGTTAAAATAATAAAAAACCCCGGACTTTTAGCCGGGGTTTATCAACCGGATGCTCATAGCGAATCTGGTTGTGATTAAAATGAGTTTTCATTAAATTAATCCATGCCTGTTTATTCTGTATATCTCTCAACAAAGTTTTCAATAGGGGTAACAGTCCTTAAATAGGCATAAATCGCTTCCAGATCTTCCTCCTTCATGCCGGCATACATCAGCCAGGGCATTACAGTTTGGAAGTCGTCCCTGCCTACTTTTGGCGCTACATAATTACTGTCAGCATGCATTTTAAATCGTTGAACGAATTGCTCTTTTGTCCAGGTTGCTAGCCCCGTTTCATGAGGAGTAATATTGCTTGACCTTACTATGGCACCATGGGGAAATTGAAACTCAAAACCCCCTGCATAAGGTTCACCTATTACTTTACCATCTTTCTGATTGGTATGGCATTCGCCGCAGCCAGCTGCAGTGATCAGGTATTTTCCGTAAGCAATTTGATCAGAGGGATCCGGCATTTTGCTCAGATTGGCTTTTTTGGGCATGGTATTGATAATAAAATTGATGGGAAAATCAGGCTTTGAAGGGATATTTGGAGCTTCTACGGGCGCCAATTGTCGAATGTAAGCAATCACAGATACAATATCCTCTTCATCCAACTGACCATAAAGAAGATAGGGCATGACCGGAAAAAGGGCTGAACCATCTTTGGATACTCCGGTAGTAATGGCACGGAACAATTCTCCATCTGTCCAGTCTCCAATCCCTGCCGGTGTAATGTTTCTTGAGAAGAAGGCGCCTGGAAAACCCATCGATTGATCAAAGGCATCACCTCCCGCTCCTTCAGTTCCCGGCTTGGGTGGTCCGGAATATATAGTAAAATCTCTTTGGGCATGGCAATCCATGCATAACATCACATGATTGGCCAGATATTCTCCTCTGGCGACTCTTTCGGGGGTAATTTCTACTGTCAAATCAGGTGCAGGTCCTACGTTAGGAAGTAAAAAAGATAAATAACCCAGAAACGCAACAATGACTATCAGTAAGATTGCCAGTGCGTATAAAATGTACCGCTTCATAATGTGCAAAATTTTGTGTTGTTTGTTTAAAAAAGTTTCGTTTTGTTTTGACTAAAAAGGAAATGAACTCTGTTGAAAGTTTACAGGGCTTTCAAAATAGTCTAAGGAGGCGGTGTATGAAATGCTTTAATGGTTCCTGTTTGAAAAGGAATAAGTAAATTTAGTTAATTTAATTCTTCTATCAAAAGAAGTTCAGGAAAATGTGTGTGTATCAAAATGCAAATTACCTTTTGGAGGCATTCAACGTTAGGGTTTTGAGCGGCTGAGGGCTGCTATGTGCAAATGCAATATCGCGATGTCACATTTTAATTCGCCAACTGACCCAATCTATGCTTTGCAGGGAGCCACCCGACATATATGGCTTCAATTTTTTGGATAACCAACGGTAAAATATTTTACAAACACCTTTTAGGGGCCCGGGGCAAAAAGAGCTTATGCTAGTTTCCAGACTATAGATTTTTATTGAATTTCCGTTGATCATCTCTTCGAACAGATTATGACTGATTTTGCATATTTAGTACCTAAAGGCACGGAGGGGGATAGCTATTTGAATGTTCTGCCGAAATCAAGTTCCTGGAGGGACACATAACCCCTATCGCAAACGATCCATAGATTGAATCAATTGCTCGTCTTTTTTAACAAATCGATTGGCAAGAACGGCTAAGACAATGGCAACGACTGGAAGAAACATGCCCAAACGATCCTTGATTTCAACCGTTCCATTAAAGGCAGTCTCTTCACTATATAATAACCACACGGATAAACAGGGGATCAAAACACTGATCGTAATGATCAGGTATCCCAGACGAAGTTGCAATGTTCTGTTTTTATAGAGAAATACAGCTATCAATCCTCCCAGAATGCCCATTACTGTTAATGTAGCGAGGATGGGGTGATCGGAAACAGAAAACAATTGATCATTGAAAAATCCCTCAATGGGAGTGGCGCTTTCCGCAAAAGGCAGAAAAAACAAAGCAGCCAGAGTCGATGCAGACAGGAAGTATAACAATGTTTGTAATCTTTGAATCATTGCATAACCAATTGAATACAGTATAATTGATTTTAAAACATTAAGCAATATTACTTATTTGAAATGAAATATTTTTGCTGCAAAAAGAAAAATAGACCATGTAGTTCGAAATTTTTATCTTACACAATCTTTTAAACAGGCGTTATGAATTGAATAAATTAACACATAATCTGAAAGCGAATCTTTCAGACTTCTATGATTAAATTAATACCACATAATTAAAGGCAGTATTGAATCCATGAAAAGCAGCCAAACGTTAAGCTATTGGGAGCAGTTGATCATCAATGATCCCGGAAAAATTGTTATAATAGGAAGCGGGATAACGGGTCTTACTACAGCCATTTACTTGAAGGAGATGGATCCTCTCCAGGAAGTGATGATTGTGGAAAGAGGTGTACTTCCAAAAGGGGCAAGCACTAAGAATGCCGGATTTGCCTGTTTTGGCAGTGTGTCAGAGCTCCTTGATGATTTGAAAAAGGTACACCCGGAGCAGGTAGAGAATGTCATCAGGATGCGATACAAAGGGTTGGAAAAATTGTTTTCATTAATTGACAAGGACGACATTGATTATATGGAAGAGGGTGGGTATGAGGTGTTTTTTAAAGGCGACGAGAAAACCCTTGATAAATGTCTGCACAAGATTGATTTATGTAATGAAATGGTTCTTCAGGCAACAGGCCTTGAGAATGTTTTCAAAGTTAAAGATGGCAACCAGTGTCCCATTCAAACGCCATTGCCCTTTATATATAATCCCTATGAAGCTAAACTGGATCCGGCAAAACTCATTAAAGCTTTACAGAAAAAGGCAGTATCCATGGGGGTATTTATTTTGACAGGAATAAACATTGTTAAAATAAACCGTAGTGATAAGCAATTACTTACTGAGGATCATTGGAATATTCCCTATTCAAAACTGGTCCTGTGCAATAATGGCTTCGTGAAGGAATTGCTCCCGGATATAGATATTTATCCGGCAAGGAATCAGGTGTATGTTACTGGAGTAATTGAAGACCTTCATCTTCCTGGATGTTATCATTACAATAAAGGCTATGTATATTTCAGAGAGATTCATCAGAGAATTTTGATAGGCGGGGGCAGAGATAGAGATATCTCCGGAGAGACAACCTCAGAAATAGGAAATACGAAGGTCATTCGGGATTATTTGGAGACTTTTTTAAGACAGAATATACTCCATAACAAACCCTATACTATTACCCATTCCTGGAGTGGTATATTGGGATTGGGCCCTGTTAAGGAACCGGTTATTGCACGCTGGGATCACTCAATATATGCAGGAGTGCGCCTGGGTGGAATGGGTGTTGCCCTGGGCAGTGAAGTAGGTAGTAAATTGGCGAGATTAATACTATCATAGCATGAAAAATGTAAATAACTACGTTATTGAGTTATTAATGCGCTTCAAATATTGAGAATCCTTATTTCTTTATTTTTTTTGATTGTGTCTATGTACCAGGTAACAGGTCAACAAAGACTTGAAAGGAACCCATTGCCTGGCCAGGGGCAAGATATTGTCAGCCAGCGGGATACAATTCCAGGATTAGAGCGTTTGCAAATTCGTAATTTTGATCGTAGTGTTTTTGAAGTCAGGGATAGTGGTAATGTTCAATATCTTTATGGAAATGTAAGAGCATTTCAGGATAGCACATTCTTTTTCTCTGATACTGCCATGTTGACGGATGGAGCTTTAACCGCCTGGGGTAATGTTACTATTTTGCAAGCAGATACGATCAAGATCTTTGCCGATTCTTTGTATTATAACAGGGATTCTTCTTTTGCTGAATTGCATAGGAATGTAGTTTTTATCAATGGTGATCAGCAATTGACTACCCATGTTCTGTATTATAATATTAAAGAAAAAATAGCCTATTATACCGGAGGTGCCATCCTCGCCCGCGGAAACAGTAAGCTTCAGTCCAGAAGGGGCAGGTATGAAGCCAATAGTAAGATGAGTTTTTTTGAAAGAGATGTCAGAATGATGGGACCGGATTTAGTTCTCAGGACAGAAGCGCTGATTTATATGATGGAGGAAGACAAAGTAATATTTGTCGCTCCTGTGAGGATGCAAACCAGTGATGCTACTATTTATTGTGAGAAAGGATTTTTCTTTATGGGTGAAAAGAAAGGTGAATTTGAAGTGAATGCGCAATATACCGGAGATGACAGAAAGGTGACCGGGGATAAAATTGTATACAACGATCAGACCAAAGACGTGCTGGTAGAAGGGAAGGCGGTGTTTATCACAGAAGATGGCTGGGGCAGCGCTGAAATATTGGAATATTCTGAAAATAATGCCGATATTATTCTGCTGGGTGATGCATATTTTTTTAATCAGGAAAATGAAGTGAAGGGAGAAAGAATCATTTATAATGATGAAACAGGGGATTTATTTGTGGCTGGAAACGCATATTTATCCCGGGAGCAAACCACAATAGAAGCCTATAATATTCAATACAATGAAAAATTGGGAATAGGGAACATTGAAGGCAAAATAGTCTGGACTGACACGGTATCAAAGATTCAGGTCATTTGTGATTTGATGGACATATTGGGTGGTGAATACGATGAAGTAAAAGCTTATAATTATGTCTCAAAACCACTGATGATGGTGTTTTTAGAGAAAGATACTATGTTTATTACATCAGACACTTTGACCAGTATAGAATATAAAGACAGTTTGGAAAATGTCAACAAATTGTTGATTGGTGACAACGATGTGGTTATTTACAAGCACGATATTCAGGCAAGATCAGATTCCATGACGTATTTTATTACGGATTCTGTATTTGTATTGACACAAAATCCTTTTATGTGGTCAGATTCTACACAGTTTTCGGCAGATACGATTTCCATCTTTCTGAAAGATGATAAAGTGGACAAGGTAATCATGAGTAGAAATTCTTTGATCATTAACACGGAAGATCTGAAATTTTTCAATCAAATTCAAGGGAGGGAAGTGGTAGCTTATTTTGTTGACAATGCGATCAATAATTTTGTTGTGCAGGGAAATGCCATGTCCATATATTATGTTAAAGAGGGAGATGCATATTCCGGAGTCAATGTCACAGAATGCAGTACATTGCGATTTGATTTCAGGAATAATGAGATATCCGATATCAGAGGCTACAAAGATGTTAAGCAAAAAATGACTCCAATGTTGAAGGCGGATCATAATAGCCTAAAGTTGGATGGATTTATCTGGATATTTGACAAGAAACCTCAGTTACTCAAGGATTTTAATGTACCGCAGTATGTTTATTAGAGAATATTTAATAGCGATTACAGTAGTTTTTGCCGTAAGGGCTTATGCCCAGCCGGATAAATTTGGAGTAGCAAATGGTATGGCTGACAGGATGGAGCACCATAATGCTCTGGAAGTCTACAAACAAATTGAATTTTCCGGCAATATATCCGCAGAGTTATATTTTAATATGGCCAATAGTTACGTGGCATTGGATAGTATGGCTCTTGGCATATTATATTATGAAAGAGCTTTAAAGATCGATCCTTCTCACCAATCTGCCAAACACAATCTACAGATAATTCATCATATGCTGGATTATGATATCATTGCTATCCCCGATTTTGTTTTGATCACTTTTTGGAAAAACTTCTATCAGAAATTTAGCGCCAATAGTTGGGCATGGATTAGTCTGATTTTTTTTTGGGCACTATGTATTTTTATATATTATATTTTATTCAGGGAAGGAAGAAATTTGAGGATGAGGATAAAAGCATCTGTTGTTTTAATAATTTTAACCGGCTTTATAATTGCTTTAAGTGCTGGATTGATGAGAAAGAGACAATTGATTAAAAGCCGTGAGGGTATAGTATTGCGAACCGCCATGCTTAAATCCGGACCCGATCACCGGAGTGATGATATAAAATTATTAAAACCAGGGTATAAGCTTTTCATTCAGGATCAACTACAAGGGTGGTTTAAAGTGAGGACGGAAGACAGGGAGACAGGCTGGGTCGATCCGGACGTGTTTGATGAAATTTAAGCATAAAAAAACCTTTCCAATTTCTTTTGGAAAGGTTTCAGCCTTTTTTGAACTCATGAAAATATCTGAGCGTTCTCTTATTCTTCTTCCTGGTTCAAGGTCGAAATTTCTGCTACGGTTTCACTCACTTCTTGTAAAGGAATAATATGAACAAAAGTTCTGTTTTTCCTTCCTTTTTTAAATTCTACTTTACCAAACTCAAGGGCATGCAATGTAAAATCTTTTCCCATGCCTACATGGTTGCCTGGATGGAAGCGGGTACCTCTTTGCCTTACCAATATATTTCCCGGTTTGGCAAACTGCCCACCGAATAGCTTGACACCTAAGCGTTTGCTTTTGCTGTCCCTGCCATTATCTGAACTACCTACACCTTTTTTATGTGCCATTTTTTAATCTTTTTAATTTATATAATCAACCATTTATGCGTTGATATGATCAATTTTTAGTTTTGTAAATCTCTGCCGGTGACCATTTTTTACTTTGTAACCTTTACGACGCTTCTTTTTGAAAACTATAACTTTATCCCCTTTCACATGGTCGAGGATAGTGGCTTTGATTTCAACACCATTTAAAACCGGGGTGCCAATCAAGGTTTGATCTTCTTTATTGATCAGATGGACATCATTCAATACAATTTGTTGTCCCTGTTCTGCACCCAGCTGGTGTACGAAAATCTCCTGACCTTCGCTTACTTTGAATTGCTGACCAGCTATAGATACTATTGCAAACATATGGGTATACTTTTATAAATTTTTAAAGGACTGCAAAGGTAAAACTTTTTTCCAAAAGGATAATACTATTGGCGGTATTTTTTCCACGAATTGATAAGATACATGGATTTTTTTAAATTACACTTTCCAGGAAGATATTTTAACCAGAGCACATGTTCATATCATTGAATTACAGTCATACTACCCGGTCATTTTAATTTAAATTTTCAGGAAATTTTATTGAAAAAATATTTATAACATACATTTTTACAATATTTTATATATAACAGTGGTTTATATTGAAAAAAAATTTATATATTGAAACTAAAATAGTATCTTTGTGTTTGATGTTTAGGAAAGTTTTGAATTTTCATAAAGATTGCTAACTTTGGGTTGAATCGTATGGGAAGCAATTTATTGGCACAAATTTAGCATTGTTTGGAATGTTATAAAGTCGATACTTATCGATAAATTATAAAAGATGTAGTTTTCTTATTTTGAGACCTTAGTCGAAAGAGCCCGGGATTGCTTGACTTTCCTGGGCTTTTTGATTGTATATAGGATGGGTTTTAAACTTTTTATGTTTTTTAATGTCTATATACTTAGTCGGAAATTTTTGTATTTAAAGAATTTCCATTTACCTGGATACTTCGTTTCTTTTGGATAAACATTTCAACCGGAGTGACACTTATGATTAAAAAACTTTTCATTCTATATATCCTGGCGAGTGGGGTATTTACAATCAATCTTTTTTCTCAGGAATATCCTTTTTCCATTTATAAGAGCTTCGAAGAGTTGCATAAGAATCATATCCAGGTTTCTGACGATAGAATTCACGTCATTAACTTTTGGGCTACCTGGTGTGCACCCTGTATTAAAGAGATGCCGTTCATAGATTCTTTAACCTCAAAATATGGGAGTCTGGTAAAAGTTACTTTTGTTTCATTAGATTTTCCCAAACGCATTGATACAGCTTTGATACCATTCCTGGAGAAATCGGCCTTAAAATCTGAGGTGGTTTTACTGGATGATGCGAGAGCTAACCGTTGGATAGATTGGGTTGATCCGGATTGGTCGGGGGCAATTCCCGCTACTTTGATCATAAAAAATGAAAAAAAGGCGTTTTATGAGAGAGAGTTTCATTCGTTTGAAGAAATAGAATCAGTTGTCTTAAAATTAAATCAATAAATAATGTTAGTATGAAAAAGAATGTATTCACTTTTCTTGCCATGATTTGCTTTTCTGTATTCCAGTTGTTGAATGCAACGGATGGTTATAAAATTGGAGACAAAGCGAGTGATTTTACACTCAAAGGTACCGATGAAAAAATGTATTCACTATCCGATTATCAGTATGTGAATGGGTATATAGTAGTGTTTACATGTAATCACTGTCCTTACTCTGTATTATATGAAGATCGTCTGATCGAGCTGGCAGAGCAGGCCAAAGAAATGGGATTTGCAATGGTGGCTGTTAACCCCAATGATCCAGACATGCAACCAGAAGATAATTTTGAGAACATGAAAATCAGAGCAAAGGAGAAAGGTTTCAATTTTCCTTACCTCCAGGATGTCGGACAAAAAGTGTATCCTGCTTACGGTGCGACACGAACTCCCCACGTTTTTATCATGGACAAAGATATGATTGTTCAATATATTGGTGCTGTAGATGATAACAGTAAGGACGCTTCGGAGGTCAAAGAGAAATACATGTACAATGCAATGAAAGCCATAAAAAAAGGCAAAACTCCAGATCCTGCGACCACAAAAGCCATAGGTTGCACTATTAAAACTAAAAAGGCAAAGACAGAAGGGTAAGTTACTTTAGCTGATCTAAAAAGGATAAAAAAATAGCCCGGTAAAAAAGGGTACTGATAAGCCCGGCAAACGATCTTATTTTGTCGGGCTTATTTTTTACATTTGTAAAAAAAATATGCAAAAGAGCTTTTTGTCATTTCTGCTAATTGTGTTTTTCATCATTTTAGGTTGTAAGTCTTCACCTTTGGATCAATGGGATGATCTCAACTTATTGGGGCATGGCATTCCTGTAACCATTAAAGCGCCTCCCGGATCAGAAGTGGGTAAGGATGATTTTGGCTTTATGCAAGGGGTGTGGATCAAGGGAGAAAGTTATCACGTCCAGATATACAGCAGTGCAAGTAATACACTGGATATTGACCGGGTAAAGCAACAAAAACTTCGGGAAGTAAAAGCCAACCGCTATTTTTCAAAAATCATTGAAGAAGATAAAGATGGGTTTTTATATGAAAAGGACATCGATGGGGATATCCGTGTAGATTTCATTCATATAAAAATAATTGGTGATAAAGAAATCACTTTCCAAAAAGGGCTTACCAGCACCTTTTCAGAAAGTGAAATTAGAAACATGTACGCATCTGTTCAATAGATCGTCACGATGCTTCCTTCAAGATCTTATCTCCAAAAAGGAGTAGGATCATCATTGCAAACGTGAAAATGATCATGGGTTATGGATTATAATTGTTACTAAATTACTTATTAATTGGAATATTGTCAATATCAACCCAAGAGTTTTTTTGGATTTTGATAAATATTAACATATTTCAGTTATTTTTAATAAGTGCAAATACCCTGCCACATTTCCCTAATGAAACGGAGATGGTTTAAATTTTTTTTTGTCATCTAAATCGTTGGCTTTGAAGAACTCATTTAACTTTTTTTTAATCATATTAAGTTTTTTTATACATAATTGAAATTTGTGATTATATTAGCATATTATAATATGTTTTCCCAAAACCGAATCGCAGATAAGTATTCACATTTAAATTATTGAGTTATCAAAACATCATTTTACGGACACGGAAAATTGTTGATAACAGGCGAGTATGCCGTACTGGATGGAGCAGACGCCCTGGCTATTCCAACGAAATGGGGACAAAGGATGACCATCAGGAATCACCGGGGAAGTGACCTTTTGTGGGAAAGTTTTGACGCGGATGGTACTGAGTGGTTTTCAGCAACCATATCATTGTATGACTTTTCATCCTTGCGCACATCAGACCAGAAAGTATCAGACCAGTTGCAGGAATTACTCAAAAATGCTGTTCGGTTAAATCCTGAGTTTTTGGATAAATGGAATGGATTTAAAGTAAGTACATTTCTTGAGTTTAACCGAAATTGGGGCTTGGGAAGCAGCTCCACACTAGTACACCTGGTTGCCCAATGGGCAGATGTTCACCCATTAGAATTGTATTTCAAAACTTATAACGGCAGTGGATATGACGTCGCTTGTGCCGGAGTTGATACCCCCATCGTCTACTATAACGATCAGGATGAAATTGGATATACACCCGTTGAATTTGATCCGCCCTTTGCAGAGCAATTGTATTTTGTTCATTTAGGAGTGAAAAAGAATTCCCAGGATGCTGTGAAGCACTATTTAAAGTCAGGTCAAAACAGGAAGAATCTGGTAAAGCAAATAACTGAAATCACGGAAGAAGTATTACAAGCGCTCAGTCTGGATCATTTTGTTGATTTGATACAAAGGCATGAGTCATTAATTTCACAATCTATCGGCGCGGATCGTATACAAAATACTGTTTTCAAAGGCTTTGAGGGAGGGGTTAAATCTTTAGGCGCCTGGGGTGGTGATTTTGTGTTAGTTGCAAGCAAACAAAGTGAAGCGTATGTTCGCTCCTTTTGCGCCCACAGAGGATTGAATACCATCATTCCTTTTCAGGAAATGGTGTACAAGACTGGAAAGATAAGAAAAGTTACTGCCTGATTTGATGGGTCTCATCTTTTTGTCTCCCCAAATCTTCATGGCCTCTCATACTGTTTCGGGAACCATCCAAAATTATGGACAATGTCTTTAGCCGTTCTACTTCTCACTCTAACGAATACTATGGGAATTCCTTGAATGAACTAAACATTGCGAATATCGTCAAGACAATTGAATAAAGGTAAAGCAAAGTATATGTTATCTATAAATTTAGATAATTGTAAAATAATATTTAGAATTGTCTAAAAAGTTTGTTTTATTCCATGTTTTCTTTATGGAAGTGAAGCATTTCAGCATTATTTTTGTATCCGAATTGCTGATGGTATAAAACCAGGCATACTTCCATGTTTTTTATCTTTAATCAAATTCATATGTCATGAGTATTATTGAAATGAAAGTACCCACCATTGGTGAGTCCATTACTGAAGTTACTTTATCACAATGGTTGGTACCTGATGGGGCATATGTTAAAATTGATCAACCCATTTGTGAATTTGAATCTGATAAAGCCACATTGGAATTTCCTGCTGAAGCATCAGGCAAATTAATTCATGTAGCTTCAGAAAATGATGACCTGGAAATTGGAGCTTTAGTGGCCAAAATTGATACCAGTGTACAAGAAGAAGGGGAGAAGGAAGTGTCCACTACGGAGCAAGAAGACAAATCTGATGCTAAAAGGGAGAAATCTGAAGCAGAATCCAGTCCTCAAAAGAGTGCTCAAGAGCCCACACCTGAGGATCATTATGCAAAAGGGCATCCATCGCCGGCTGCTTCGAAGATTTTAAGAGAAAAGGAAATCGACCCGGATACATTACAAGGTACCGGTAAGGATGGAAGGATTACCCGGGAGGATGCCATCAAGGCAGAGAAAAAAACAGAAGTGGCAATAGATAAACCTACCCGTGAGTCTGTTTCTATAAATGAAAATTACTCCAGGTCATCACAATTAATTTCAAGATCAATTCGTCGAGAGAAAATGTCTCGAATGCGTCGAACCATTGCATCAAGACTCGTTTCAGCCAAGAATAATACTGCGATGCTTACCACCTTCAATGAAGTAGATCTGTTTGAGGTGATGGAGTTTCGCAAGAAATACCAGGACAGGTTTGTAGAAAAGCATGGAATCAAATTAGGTTTTATGTCCATTTTTGCAAAAGCATGTGCTAAAGTTTTGATGGAGATGCCAGAAGTCAATGCTATGATCGATGGCACCGATCTGGTCTATCATGACTATGCCGATATTTCCATTGCGATTTCTACTCCCAATGGATTGGTAGTACCTCCGGTACATAATGTTGAATCTCTGGACTTTCATGAAATTGAATACAAAATCAAAGCACTTGCCGATAAAGCCAGAAAAGGAACACTGACTTTGGAAGAGATGAAGGGAGGGACTTTTACAATTACGAATGGTGGAATATTTGGTTCCATGTTGAGCACACCCATCATCAACGAACCACAATCTGCCATCCTTGGCATGCATAATATAGTGGAAAGACCTGTAGTCATTGGAGGACAAGTAGTGGTCAGGCCCATGATGTATTTGGCTTTGTCATATGATCATCGTGTCATAGATGGAAGTTCATCGGTCACATTTTTGGTTAAAGTGAAAAAATTACTGGAAGATCCGGTTACACTCCTGTTGGATCTATAATGTTTATTTTGTTTTTATTTTACTGAATCTCTGTAAATCCTGAGTGAGGCTTGTGAGAAGGCCTAACACCTGCCTGGGCAATGTTATAAGTCTTTTTATTCAATCCTTTGCTCGAATGTTAAGTATAAAGTCCTGGTTTTATAACCACAAAGTGCACAAAGTCTAACACAAAGTGCACTAAGGCAGAAACAAATTTTATGAGGTGAAACGCAAAAGGAGCCCAAAGGCTTCTTAATCAATGATTTATTTAAGCTTACGTCAATAATGAATAAGAAAATAGAGAAGATTCAAAACAACTTATTTCAATGATTTCTTTTTCAATAAAAAATAGTAGATTGCATATAACAAGAACTCTTATATTCATTGCTTTGGAAAGATAATTTACAGTATAAAGTTACACTATGACGTTAGGGCAGTTTTTGGACAACATCAGTCGGGAGCCTATTATTATTCTTTTTTACTTTGCATCTTTATTACTGATTGCTGTTCTTGCCGGTATACTATCTGGAAATCAAGGACACACTTCCCCCTGGAAATTTATTTACTCCATGTTGATTTATCTGGTTTGTATTCCAGGAATTTTTGCCGCCTCACTCAGTATATATATGATGCTTTTTGAAAAGCAAAAGATCCTCGATATAAATATTTATACACAAATTCTTCCATTACTTTCAATGATAGCCACTATAGTCATCATTCGAAAGAAAGTTTCTCTCGATCATGTTCCTGGCTTTGACAAACTCAGTGGTCTTGTCATTTTAATTGCTTGTATTATCACTTTGCTATGGATAATGGAGAAAATGAGGATATTGGTGATCACATATATACCCATAGTATATTTTCTGTTGTTTTTATTGGGTATTTTGGTACTGTTACGATACGCTTTGAAGAAAATCTCCGGCCGTTGATTCAAAATCTATTAACAGTTTACAGAGAAAAGTCGGAAGTTTTATAAACTACTGCGGTTACCACCTGTCCGGCTACCTTTAAGGTGCGTCTGCTTATAATTTGGATATCGTCTTTATGGGTATGATGGTAATGGCCAAAGCCTCCCCCCGGAGCAGGTGTATTGATGATATCAATAGTTGGAATTCCCATATTGACATTGATGTAGTAATGATCATCTGTGATTTCGCCGACATTTACATTTTGAAAATAGTCACCATACCCCATGGCTTGAGCCAGATTCCAAACCTTGTCAACGATTTCGCCAGCATACCTTCTTGACCAACCTTCTTTTCCAAAACGTACACCTTCCGCACCTACCATATCCAGAAGAATTCCAAATTCAGCCTTGTAACCCCGTATGTGAGGATTTTTGCTCCAATATTGTGATCCCAGGCACCAGGTATTCATGGGGCCGTCATTATCTCCCTGGTCTTCAGCGTCGAAAAAAACCATATCTACACCTAATTGAACAGGGTTTTGGCCTATGATCCGGGCAATTTCAAGAAGGACAGCAGTACCTGAAGCTCCGTCATCGGCACCCATTATAGGCTTATTTCGCATTCCCTGATCGGGATCTTTTTCTGCAATGAGCCGGGAATCGTAATGTGCGCAAAGAAGGATTCTTCTTTTCTCTGTGGGGTTAAAGGAAGCGATGACATTAACAGCTTCCACATCCTTCTGATCCAAAAAGTTGGCTCGGAAAGGTTGCAGGTGCATGGATGCTCCATATGATGTCAATAAGTCGGTCATCCAGGTACGCATTTCAACTGATGCATCACTTCCAGGTATTCGGTGACCGAATGAAAGTTGTTTTTCAATAAAATAGTAGGCCGTATCTTCATTGAATGATGGAACTCTGACTCTGGCAGTGGGTGTAGCTTCACTCTCAGATGGACGGGAGTCCTTACATGCATTTATCCACAGTGTGCCTACTGCGAAGATACACATTAGTAAAAGGGATGAAAAACGGAATGACCTGATTACTGGGTGGTCCATGTTGTACCTTCTTTAGAGTCTTTGATTTGGATATTTAATCCGAGCAATTGATCTCTGATTTTATCTGCAGTTGTCCAGTCTTTTTTATCGCGTGAATCCTTTCGGAGATCGATGATGAGATTCATAAGTCCATTTACCCGGTGGAATTGTTGGTTTTCATCGCTCTCATCCTTTAATCCGAGTACATCATTCACCAGGGCTTTTATCTTCAGGTTCAATTTTATTACAGTGGTTTGGCTGATGTTGTCTTTTGAAATGTGGCCATGGTGCAGCGCGTTGATTTTGGATACAAGCTCAAATAAACCGGCCAAAGCTTTTGGCGTATTAAAATCGTCACACATATCTTTGTCGATTTCATCCATGATGGTGTTCAACTCATCATCCAATGGCGTAATTTCCCGGGCTTCTCCATTGATTTTTTCAAGGGTATTTATGGCTTCCATCAATTTCTTAAAACCTTTTTCTGATGCCTGCAGTGCTTCGTCGGTAAGGTCAAGAGTCGACCTGTAGTGACTCTGCAATATGAAAAACCGAATGACCATGGGGCTATAACCCTTGGTAAGGTGTTCACTTTCACCGGAAAAAAGCTGAGCGGGCGAAATGGTATTTCCATCACTTTTCGACATTTTTTTACCGTTGAGCAGTAACATATTGCTGTGCAGCCAATACCGTGCTGGAGAACATTTACAAGCCCCAAAATTCTGAGCAATTTCATTTTCATGATGTGGAAACTTGAGATCATTTCCGCCCCCATGTATATCGAAGTGTTTGCCAAGATACTTGGTACTCATTGCACTGCACTCAAGATGCCAACCGGGAAATCCTTCAGACCATGGACTATTCCATTTCATCAGGTGATCATCAGATGCTTTCATCCAAATAGCAAAATCAGATGGATGTTTTTTTTCATCCTGATTTTTTAAGTCAGACCGGGATTCAGCCAGCAATTCATCGATGACTCTACCTGATAATTTCCCATACTCACCAGATTCTTTAGCAAACTTTACTGTATCAAAATATACAGAACCATTCACTATATATGCCAGGCCATTATCGAGGATATTTTGAACCATTTCTATTTGCTCAACAATATGACCGGTAGCCCGGGGTTCAATACTGGGGGGAAGATTATTGAATATCCTCATCATGTCATGAAAACCATTGGTATATTTTTGTACGACTTCCATGGGTTCCAGTCTTTCTAGTCGGGCTCCTTTTAATATACGATCTTCTCCATCATCTAAAAGATGGCCTACATCAGTAATGTTTCTTACAAATCTGACCCTGTAGCCGAGATGCAACAGGGTTCGGTAGATCACATCAAAATGAATAAACGTCCGGCAATTGCCCAGATGTACATCATTGTATACCGTGGGTCCGCACACATACATTCCGACAAATCCGGGAGTGATGGGTTCGAATAATTCTTTCTTACGTGTTAAAGTATTGTATAGAATTAATTTTTCATTCATGGCGCAAAAATAAAACTATACTTCTTTCCAAGTATAAAAGTTGTAATTAAGTCTTTTCTTTTCTCAGATGCAGCATGGCCGTCACTGGAAAGTGATCAGAAATATCGATTTGATGTGTTTGAAGATCATTTACAATAAAATGATCAGAAACGAAGATGTAATCGATCCGTAGAAATGGTAATCTTCCCCCATAGGTGCTTCCTACCCCTCTGCCTCTTGATTTGAATGAATCATTCAATCGCTTCGATACTTCTCTGATCAGGTTGGAATTGGGTGGTTCATTCAGATCACCTGCCAGAATGACCGGAGTTTGAGTACTTTCTATGTGTTGAAGAATTTTATCCATCTGATGATAACGCGTAATGGCTCTTCTGCGATATCGTCTTAGGATGTCGATAGATTCACTCCAGGTTTTTTTATTTCTGAATTGCAGATTGTCCAATACATGATCTGCTCTGTCGGTAATGCTGTTGCTTTGTAAATGTACGGAATATATTCTGACAATTTGATCACCGATTTTGCAATCAGCCCAAATACAGGAATTGGTACTGGTTCCGAAGTCAATTTCTCCTTTAGCAATTACTGGATATTTAGTAAATAACACTGCTCTTTTGTGTTCATAACGGACTATATCAAATCCTTTTAATCTTTCCAATACAAAGTTTTCATATTTGAAAGGAAATTCCTGAAGTGCAATGACATCTAAAGAAGGTATGGTATTAAGAAAGTTCATAAAAACATTTCCTGCATTGGGACCATACTTATACTCAATATCTTTGAAAAAATGGGTATTTAATGTAAGTATGCCCATATTCGTTTTTAAATTGGAGGTCTTATTCCCGGCCAGTCCAATAAAGCCGGCAGCATGATTCCAGCCGAGCAATATGCATAAAGTACTCAAAATCATCCATTTAACATCTTGAAACAACCATAGGACCACAAAGAAACAATGCAAAAAAAACAGAACTGGGAATATGAGTCCTAAAACGGGAAATATAAAAATTTTATACGGAGGGATATAGTAGTTAATATAAACTCCTAAAGTAGCGATGGCTACAATGATATTATAAATTATCAGTAGTTTTTTGATGAGTCCCAATTATTGTTTTTTACTGGCCTGAAATAAGAACTCCTTTTCTTCTTCCGTCAAACTTTCATACCCATGGGCTTTGATTTTGTCCAAGATATGATCCAATTTTTCCTGAAAGGATAGGTCATGATCACCTTGACCACCTGTTCTTTTGCGGCCTACAGAGGCTTTATATTTTACTTTTAAGGGGGATCGTGGCATTTTTACGGAGGATGTCCTTCCGGCCAGAAAATCGAATATATTGTTTATCCATTTTTCCAAAGGGTGCAAAAAGTCAACACCTTGTTGTAATTGTCTGACGAATATGAATCCCAGAACGGCTCCTCCCAAATGNNGAGTTGGTATTGCCTGCAGCACCTATTATATCAATAAGAATTACAAACAGAACAATAAATTTGAGTTTGACATCACCTATCAATATTAACCGGATAATATAATCCGGCGCAACTGCCCCTGCAGCGACAACAATGGCCATGACTGCAGCAGAAGCACCCATGGCCTGAGATCCGATACCTGGAATGATCTGAAAGGATAGAATGTAAGCCAAAGCACCGGCAAAACCACCGGCGAAATAAAGCGGTAAGATTCTTCTATCTCCTAAAAGATCACCGGTAATCCTCCCAAACCAGTATAAGAAAAGCATATTCCAACCTACATGGAAAAAACCACTATGAATAAACATATGAGTGATAAGTGTCCAGGGTTTGAACAATAATTGTAAAGGATTACCAGGAAGGGTGAAAAAATCTCTGAAACGAATAAAAAATGTACTTCCTGCAGGAGTAAAAGCTTCAACGAGCGCAAAAACAAAATATAAAGATAAGTTAATGATGATCAACCGGGTGATCATATTTCCGGTTCGGAAGGATTTTTGGATTTCATCAATGATGGATTTCAACATAATCTTATCTCAAGTTTAGTTTTCTCCAATATATAACAAGTCCAATGCCTACAAAAGCTCCAAAAACATGAGCAAAATGACCAATACCTGTCCTTGTTCCTGTCATTCCTGAAAAAAGATCAATGGCAATCAATGCGATGGCCAAATATTTAGCTTTCACGGGAATCGGGGGAAACAAGAGCATCAATCTTAAATTGGGAAACATACCTGCGAAAGCAGCCAAAACACCCATAGTGGCACCGGATGCACCTACAATGGAGGCATTGCTTGAAAGCAACATTTGTCCTGTACCTCCTGCTATACCAGCTACCAGATAGAGCAATAAAAATCTTTTTGGTCCTAAAGCAGATTCTACGAGCGGCCCGAGAAAAAATAAAACCAGCATATTGAAAAGAATATGATAAAACTCGTAATGAGTAAACATATTAGTGAGGAGTTGCACCGGCTTGAAATAGCCGGTATCGGGGGTAAACAAAGTAAACCACGGGCGTACATCGATATGGGCTTGCAATAAAACCTGTATGCCAAAAAATACAATAAAGTTGACAATCAACAAATGCTTGACAATTTCTGTAATTCTCATCATAGTTTATGCGCTAAATCTTTTTAATAATTCTTCCATTTCTATGCTAATAAAACACTTTTTTCCTGAAGGACTTTTATAAGGAACACTACAAGCGAATAATTGATCAATCAAAGACTTCATTTCGAGTTCATTCATAAAATCTCCACTTTTGATTTGGGTAGATGTCGCCAGTGAACGAGATAAATTTTCTTTTATCCCCAGTTGGAATTCAAGGTTGTTGTCGAACTGCTCCAACAAAGTTTCTATCAGCTGGATTGGATTTATTCCCTTTTCGAGACCGGAAGGAATGCTATGGATCACAAATGTATTTTTTCCAAATGGGATAATTTCAAATCCCAATGTATTGATTTCTGGCAGTATGGACTGGAGCGTTGATGACCGGGATGGGTTAAGCTCAATGGTTTGGGGAAACAATTGTTTTTGTGCGGGAAGCCCATTTTTATCAAGCGCTTTCAGGTATTTTTCATAAAGAATTCTTTCATGAGCGGCTTGCTGGTCAATCATTAAAAAGCCGGATCGAATTTGAGACAGGATAAATCTTTGATGGATCTGATAGGGTTTTTTTTGGTGGATTTCAGTGAGTGATGCCAAATCGTCACGTGATTGAGAAATTTTACTTTCAACCGTAATAGGTTCTGATGTTTCGGTCTGGAGATCTTCATATAGGGATTGCCATTCATTTTTTAGCATACGTCCTTGCAAAACAGGGGATTCAATCGGATTATTATGGAGGCCGGATGAAGGCGAATTCATTCCCACTGGCCTTGCAAAATTGTAATCTACCTGAAAATCTATTGCTGGGGTAACATGGTACTGTCCCAATGCATGGCGAATACTTACTTTAATATAGTTGTAAATCAATCTTTCTTCTTCAAATTTTATTTCAGTCTTAGTGGGGTGTACATTGACGTCGATTTGTGAAGGATCAAGATCAAGAAATAGAACATAAAAGGGTACAGATTGATCGGAAATGATCCCGTCATAACAGGATCGGATGGCGTGGTTGAGATAGGGACTTTTTATAAACCGTTGATTGACAAATAAAAATTGCTCTCCCTTGGTTTTTTTTGCTGCTTCGGGTTTTCCGGTGAACCCATAGACTTTTACCTGATCAGTACTTTCCTGGACTGGAACTATTTTTTCATTATAATTATTACCAAAAATATTGGTAATGCGCTGCCTCAAATTACCTTTTGGCAGGTGGTACATTTCCTGATCGTTGTGATGAAATGTAAAAAATATTTCAGGATGTGCCAGGGTCACCCTCAAAAACTCATCAATGATGTGTTTAAGTTCGACAGGGTCGGATTTGAGAAACTTTCTCCTGGCGGGCACATTATAGAATAAGTTGCGAACGGAAAAACTGCTTCCTATGTGCATTTGTATTGCTTCCTGTTTTTTTAGAACAGATGCTTCCATTTGTATTTTTGTACCGATATCGAATGCCTGATTACGTGTAGTTAATTCAACCATGGCAATGGCTGCTATACTGGCTAAGGCTTCCCCTCTAAAGCCTTTAGTGGTGATGGTAAACAGGTCTTCACTTTTTTTAATTTTAGAAGTAGCATGCCGTTCAAAAGACAATCGTGCATCTGTGGCTGACATTCCAAACCCATTGTCTACCGTTTGTATTAATGTTTTTCCCGCATCTTTAACAATAAGCTTAATCTCTGTAGCATCAGCATCTACAGCGTTTTCAAGCAATTCTTTCACCACCGAAGCAGGACGCTGGATCACCTCACCTGCTGCGATCTGGTTTGCAATGCTATCCGGTAAAAGCTGAATGATATCAGCCATGGGCTAAACTTGGATTAATTGATGGCAAAAATACAATTAAAGACACAATTTCTTTCTTATTGTCCCAGAAAGAAAAAAGGTAACCCCTGTAAGAGGGGTTGCCAAAAAATAAATAAATCAATTCTTTTTTATTGTCCCGGAAAGAAGAAAGGAAACCCCTGTAAGAAGGGGTTGCCAAAAAATAAAGAAAACAATTCTTTTTTATTGTCCCGGAAAGAAAAAAGGTAACCCCTGTAAGAGGGGTTGCCAAAGAGAAGAGTTCGATTCTTTTTTATTGTCCCAGGAAGGTCTCCAACATTCTAAGTATGGTTTCAGATCTCAAAATCATATAGCTGATAAAGAATAATATAATAATAATACTGGCTAAGCGAATATTGGATGAGCGGTTTTGTGATTTTTTATAACCCTGATCCCCTCTGTATTTATTTCTTAATCCTGAACGTATACGTTCTCTTGTGGCTTCTGAATCATCTTTCTGTTTGTAAGAATCAACAATCTTATCCAATTCTTCCTTTTTTGGATCATAATATCTGGGAATGTACTCAAATTTCCTGTGTTTTGGAACTCTGTTAAATTTTAAAAAACCCATTCAAAAGCTTGTTTTATAAATTTTGTCAATGAAAAGTGGTATAGAATATAATCTAAAAGTAAAGATTTTTCATTTGAAATCCAACGCTTTTTGATGCTTGAAAGTTTTTTATAAATGATTTGAATGCCCTTTTGCTTTATTTACCTTACTCCACATCATGTTATTTAATCTCTAATTAATCTCTAAACATATCTTTATATCAAGGACGGACGGCCTTCCAGGTGGTGGTCTTCTTTCTTTCGCATCAACAGTTGGTCTTCCGGAGTTTTATCCTGGTATCCACACAAATGCAATATTCCATGAATGATTACCCTGTGCAGTTCTTCATCAAAGTTGCTTTTAAATTCATTTGCATTCTCTCTGACACGGTCGATACTGATAAATATATCACCTCCAATGGTTTCATCTTCGGAAAGTGGAAATGTAATAACATCAGTGTATGTATCATGCCGCAAATATTCTAAATTTAGGGCATGAAGGGTGGCATCATCACAAAATATAAAATTGATATTGGACCCTTTTTTACTCTCTTTTTCTAAAACGGTTTGAATCCATATCGAGAGCTGGTCGCTTGCGGGATAAATAAAATTCGTGTTTTCTGAAAATAAGGATATATTCAGAGACATTCAATTTTCTTGTTAAACATGGAAGCACATTTCCACGGTGCTTCCGTTATTTTGGAAGTAAATATTGTCGCAAAGCTTACTCATGATGTACACGCCACGGCCACCGCAACATTCAATATTATCGGGAGTCGTGGGATCGGGTAACTCCTCCATATTAAATCCGCATCCTTCGTCGGAAACTACAAAAATAATAGAGCTGCCATTATGTTTCAGACTAATTCTGACTTTCTTTTTCCTGTCGCTTTTGTTGCCATGTATGATGGCATTATTGACTGCCTCGGTGAGGGAAATCAATATGTCAGGATACCTTTCTGAATTGATTTTGTTTTTTTCCAGAATTTTCTGAACAAATGTCTCCAGTTGAGCTATGGAGGCAGGTACAGATGGAATCGTCAATCTTTGATGAGTCATATTTTTCCTATTCTGTTTATCAATGTGAAATGTTTTACTTTTCACCTTTTAAAGCTTTATGATACTCATTGACCAGTATCTTATAATTAGGCTTCAAATCGGGTGAAATGGTTCTATACATTTCAATTTCAGCTTCTCTTTGCTTTAAATAATCCTGCAAAGAAGGAGGAAATTCTCTTCGTTTTTCCTTGGCTTGTTCAGCCTTCCTTTTTTCGTCCCATTCACGTTGCTGGTCGGCTTTTTCTGCTTCAAGGAGCCGGGTAATAATATCTTGCTGGCGCATCATTGTTTCATTATCAAGTTTTTTATTGACGAGATCAATTTCCATTTTGTCCATTTGATCTATGATGTCCTGAAATTCCTGACCTCCTTTGCCTTCTTCCTGTCTTTGTCGTTGCAGGTCTTCCAGGGCTCTCCGCAAAGCAGCCTGACGTGCGGCAGCTCTGGCATAATCCTGAGCGCTATTCCCCTCGCCATTTTGCATTTTTTCCTTCATTTGTTGAAGATCACCTTCCATCCCTTGTTGCCCTTCGGTAATCTTATCAACGGGGACATTGCCTGTATCTCCTGCACCTCCAGGATTGGTACACATCTGATTGCCCGGCATCATACTTGCCATTTGCATTTGCATATTTTGAAGTGATTCGCTGAGCATTAAAGCCAGATCATTTACATTTTTCATGGTATTTCTTTGGCTTTCCATGGCTTCAGGAACAAATCTTTCCTCTAACTCTCCAATGCTTTTATCAACAAAATGCTTTATCTCCAACGTTTTATCAGTTACATACGTTTCAATTTCAGGTCTTCTGAGACTTAATGCATAAAGGCTGTCTTCAATCAGCTTAAAATCACCTTTAAGTTTAAACTGATCCTGAATCAATTTGACATATTCTGGAGTATTGGCAACCGTACTTCTTAATTGAAGAGTTAAATCCTCCTGCGAAAAAGAAACATCAATTAAATTTTCTAAAAGTTGACGAAGTGCTCTGATATCTTCTTCCACTTGCTCCATTTCGCCACTTTGCATTTGTTCCATCATGCTGGAAGCAGCGCTTCTCATTTTCTGTGCAGCATTTTTCTGATTTTTTGATGCATCTTTATTTTTTTCATTCTGCATTTTCTCTTTACTGTCCTGCATGTCTTTTCCGATGTCGTCCATACGTTCATCCATATTGGGATCCATACCTTTTGGGGGGCTCAGTGTTTCATTTTTTTTCTGAAGTTCTTCCATTTTCTGACTGACCTTGTCAAATTCCTCATTCAGTTTTTCCTGTTCAGAAATCAACTCTTCATTTTTGCCTTCCGCTTCTTTGGTTTTATCGGACAATTCATCCTGGCGATCCGCTAATTTTTCTAATGCTTTGGCCTGCTCGGTGATTTCTTTTTCCATCTCCAACTGCTTATACAAATTCATAAGCCGGTTCATATCCATTTGCTGAAGCTGCTCTTTTTGCTCCATTTCGCCAAGCATTTTCAACAAATCATCTTTTTTCAATTCCTGCATTAATTCCTGGATTTTATCCATCAATTCCTGCATTTCCTTGTCCATGACTTTATCAAAAAGTTCATTGATTTTGTCCTGTTTTTGTAGTAAGTCTTCAGTCAATGGGTTAAACTCCTTTTGATTGTTGAGATTTTCATCAAACTTGTCTCGTGCGCTGTTTAATTTCTGCTGTATTTCTTTTTGCCGTTCCAAAAGCTTTTCCAGTTCTTTTTTGTCCTGCCAATTTACGTCCTGCTGTTGGAGTAGCTTTTCACGTAATTTTTGAAGTTCTTCTTTTAGTTTTCTGGTCTCTTCAATGGATTTAAGCAATTCTTCCTTGATTTTTTCTTCATTCATTTGCTCCAGTTCACGAAACTCTTCAAAAGTAGGTTTTGTATGCATCATGATAGCAGAGCGGGAAGATTTACTTCCATTGATAGCATCATTGTCCCATACTTCAAAATAGTATGTCAATTTATCTCCCGGCTTAAGCATAAGGTCTTCTATGTCAAGTATATGGTTAAATTGTGCTGCAGTGGTTGCCGGAGTTAATACCACCTCATGGGTTTTCTTTTTTTCCATTCCATTTTCTCCTGTAATGTTCAAATGGAATGTAATTTCTTTGATCCCATAATCATCTGAAGCTGCACCAATAAAATAAACCAACCGGTTATCCAGGCTGTCTGTAATTGCTTCTATGGTTATGGCGGGATATTGATCTTTGATCACACTGACTGAATAGGCAACAGAATCAGGATGCGCAAGGTGACTATTGGAATAATAGATTTTATACCATTCATTTTTAGTCATCATTTTACTAAAATAATATTGACCCTGACCTTGTCTGTTAGCGGATTGTATGGTTTCACCTGAAAATGAAAACCCTAATTCATCTGTATGCTTTGCATCAATATTCCAGGCTATACGGGTACCTTCCGGAACAACCAGGTCGCCGGTATTGCTTAGATTTTCATTTTTTCTACCCACATAAGCGGGGTATCTCAATTCAACTTGCATATTGTTGAGGTGAGGTTTAGACAATACCTCCAGTGAATAGGGTTTAGATATCACCTTGCCGGCACTCAAACGGAATGGGGTATCTTTTTGGACGTTTTTAAATGTATAAGTAAACTTTCCAGGAGCCGATTTTTGCAATTTGTACTGGAAGTTATTGATTTCAATATAAGCCTGGTCTGGAATCACCTGACCGGATGCGTCAACCTGAAGGATAAAATCTGAAAACTGTATGGTCTTCAAATCCTGATTTTCAATAACAAAATGAAAGGGAGCATCTTTTTCGAAATCCCGGTTATTGTTCACAATTCGATAGGTACTGTCAGTAATAATACTGGGGGCAGCAAAAAGAAGAAGAACAAAAATCATTGCGGGAGGGAGGGCATAGCGCAGATATTTTCTGTTTTTACTCAGATCAATAGCTCTGTTAAAAGGAACCGGTTTGATTTCGGATGATTTTTGTTGAATACTTGCTTCTATCAGAGAGCGATCTTCTGCAAAGCCGGCCTGCTTTTTTAACTGTAGAATATTCAGTAGTTTGTCCTGGACATTTTCAAAGTGCTTTCCAATAATCAGAGCAGCTTGTTCATGAGAAATGGTTTTCCCCAATTTAAAATAACGGATGAGCGGATCCAATACCCATACAACCAGTAATGTGGTTGTGGACAAAACAAACCCAAAAAATAATAGTTTTCTGATTCCTTTTCCAAAATAGAAAAAGTACTCCATCAAATTAAAGACTAAAAAAAGTGCAATAACAACACCTACTGTGTAGAGTACACCTTTGATCAGTTTGTTGATGTAGTATTTTCGGATGAAATGGTCTAATCTTTGTATCAGCAAATCATAATTTGATTGTTCCAACATAAATGCTACTTGAGTTCGAAATTTGCTTAACGGGTATATCTGAAAATGAAATTCTTAAAAAAACCAGAAAACTAACCATATTTAAAGAATTAATCAATAGCTTTAGTTCCAAAGGATAGCTATTTTATAAATAAAACCAGCAAAGTACAGGCCATAAAAATGAAATTTTCCTGCTAATTTGCCTTTTCTATCATTTTATTGACTTTAGCGATGGTGAAACCATGAGAATTGGAGTGAATACACGTCTTCTATTACCCAACTTTCTGGAGGGTGTAGGACGATTCAGCCATGAGGTTTTGAAAATCATGGTTCAAAAGCATCCAAACAACCAATTTTATTTCTTCTTTGATCGTCCATTTGATCCCGTTTACTTGTATGGGGACAATGTTTTCCCAGTTGTGTTACCTCCCCAATCCAGACACCCGATTTTGTGGTATTGGTGGTTTGAGATAAGCCNNNATGTATGGTTCCCTTTCTACCCAAGTACCAACGCTAATGTACATGCATGATGTTGCTTTTCTTCATTATTCTGATCATATTGGCTTCACTTACAGAAAGTACTTAAAATACTTTGTTCCCAGATACCTTGAAAAGGCCAGGAAAATCGGAAGTGTTTCTGAAACAACTAAAAAGGATATTATGAGCTTTTATGGTGTTTCTGAAGAAAAAATATTTGTCGCTGGAAATGGCCCTACCCCTGGTTTTTCTAAAATTCCTGCACATAAAAAAGCTGAAGTTCAACAATCGATTTCTAAGGGAAAGCCTTTTTTTATATATGTAGGTGCCATGCATCCGCGAAAAAACATTTCTGGAATTATCAGGGCATATAACCGATACAGGGAAATGTGCAATCATGAGTTCAGGGTATTGGTATTGGCTGGAAGATTGGCATGGAAATACAGACACATTCAAAATGAATTTGAAAAGTCTCCATTTAAAGACGATATTATTTTTACCGGCCATGTTACAGATCCCTCCACATTGATGGGATCGGCGGATGCACTTTTATATCCCAGTTTGGCTGAAGGTTTTGGTATTCCTATTTTGGAAGCTATGAGTTGTGATATTCCGGTCATTACTTCCAACTTAAGTGCCATGCCAGAGGTTGCAGGCGATGCTGCGCTTTTAGTTGATCCTCATCATATTGAATCTATAGCTAACGCAATGCTGTCCATTTCTAAAGATGAAAGATTGAGATCTGTTCTGATTGAAAAAGGGAGGAAAAGGGTTTTGTCCTTTTCCTGGGAAAATACTTCTCAAAAAATATATGATGAACTTGTCAAACTATGCCCTGATAAGTGGGAAAGTCGTTAAGTCTTTGCCTTTTTTTTATGGATATGCCATAAATAGAAGATTCCGGCAATTCCGGTAATAGCAAACAGCACTGAGATGTATTGCGCTTGTGACCAATACAATCCTGCAAAGTCATATCTTTCATTGACACGAATTTCCTCAATGAAAAATCGTTCAATTCCATTATAGACCATATACATAAAAAACAACATTCCTGCAATTTGGATACGCTTTCGCAGAATCCATAAAATCCCAAAACCTGCAAAGGAAAGTATAGTCTCATACACTGGTGTGGGGTATACAGGTGCCGAAAGATGATGGCAATATCTGATTCCACAGGATTGTTCGCAAAGGGTTTCTATGTTTCTGATGCCTTGCTGTCTTAATTCTGAAAACTTTGCCGAATCGCAATGCGCAAGGATTGCATCTGTATTGGTTACATTATTCGGGTAATCATATGCCCACAACCAGTCGGGCAGGAACCACCATTCCGGTTGTGCTGCCGCCATGATTCCCCAGTCACCATCTCCTGAAAACTGGCAACCCAATCGACCAATAGCATAACCTACTAAAATAGCCATCCCGGATATATCCATCATATGAATTGGCTTTATTCCCCACTTTTTTATATACCAGTATACTACCACAAATGCCAGGATTAATCCTCCATATATAGTGAGTCCACTTCCTGAAAATATATTTCCAACCGGATCCCGGATAAAGGCGTCAAAATTTTCAAATATAGAAAACAGCCGCGCCCCAACGATACCGGAAATGGCTGCCACGATCACTATGTCCCCTGTTTTTTCATAGGGATGAATGGTAACCTGTTGAACTTTTGTACTGGATTTTTTCCCTTTTTGAGTCATGTAATAGTAAATAACATAGGCTGCTGCAGCAACGAACCCTATAAGCCAAATTCCGGAGGACGAAAAAATGACAGATGCCGGATCTGCTTTCATTTCACTGAAATTGTTGATGATATAAGGAACTTTTCCACCGGCAATAAACAGGAGCAGTCCATTAATCAGTAATTCCTGCAGGTTAAAACCTTCTTTGATCTGCACCTTTTTTTTGACTGATGATAATTTTCCCTCATTTTCATATCTCTTTAATTCGGATCGAAGTACCCAACCACTACCTAGAAATGCCAATGCCAGAAAAAATCCAAATGTTTTGATAATGGATGTCCAGTTGTCTGGAGAAGTGCCGAATATATCATGAAGAAAATAGGAAAGATCCGGATACATGACCTGATGATTTAAGATATTTAAAATGCAAATGTAAAATAAATCGCATGCCTGAAAACAATGAAATCAATAAATTGCTGTAAAGTTTAAAATACCAATTACGTCAAAATCTATCACATAAATTTTTGCTGATTAAATAAAATGATCTCATAAAGAATCATGTTATAAGAGTAACCTTTGATAGATAGTTATGAAATGGAAATGGATTTTTAATGGAGTTGTTCTTATTTTAATAGCTCTGGTGATCTTTTTTTTGTGGCGTAAAGCCGGTCAATCTTCAATTTTTCAGAAACATGAGGTGGAATCTTCTGCCGTTTTGCTTGAAAAAATAGAAAGGGTAGTGAAATTGGTGGCTGTTGAAGCCAATATTTCAGAAATATATGATTATAAAGATTATTACGGTATGGACCTTTCGCCGTTCAGAAAGAAGGTGTTGGTTAGAGTTAAAGCCAGGGTTTCTGCCGGTTTCAATATGGAAGCCGTAAAAATAGAATTAGATGAAGATACAAAAACGGTATATATTAGGAATTTTCCATCTGCAGAGATCTTATCGGTAGATCATGATCTGGATTATTACGATATTACCCAGGGTACATTTAATCGATTCTCTCCTGATGATTACAATAAAATCAATGCAAGAGCCAAACAGTTTATTGTAGAGAAAGCCAAAGACAGCCGGATATTAGCCGAAGCCGAACAACAGAAAGAGGAAATCATAGCCATGATTCAGTTTCTGGTGAAAGCAGGTGGCTGGCAACTCAATTGGGATCAACCCAACCTTCAGGGATAATCAGCGGAGAGAATGCTGACTCATTTACATGAGAAGGGACAGATGGAGAATCTGCCCCTTCAGAAAGAAGCAGGAATCGAAAATCGTTTATTCTGTATCTGCTTTTTTGGAGATCTTAAAGAACTCGTTGGCTACTACTTCGGTAACATAATTAGTTTGCCCTTCCTTGCCTTCATATGATCGATGGACAAGCTTTCCCTGGATGGCTACTTCATTACCTTTTTTAAGAATTCCTGCCATGTTCTCTGCCAGTTTTCCCCATGCAATGATGTTATGCCACTGCGTATTCTTGACTTTTTCTCCATCACCGTTGGTATAAAAGTCATTGGTTGCCAAAGCAATTTTTGCCATCTTTGAGCCTGAGTCAAATGAAGTCAATTCAACATCTCTGCCTAAATGCCCTATTAATTGGACATGGTTTTTTAATGTTCCCATTTTTGAAAATTTTTAAAATCCGGAAGTTTTTAAAGGTACTTAAAGGAATATTTCCGCCGGAATTAGGTTTAACAAATCTAAGTATCACTACAAAAATGGTAATTAATTTTGAATAATACAATAAAAAATATAATTGTAATCGTTTGTAAATGTTTTATTTAGGTCGGATTGTTTGTGTTGTATTGATTTCTTTGATAAAATAATACAAATGCCTTGATCCGAGTGATTATAAGATAAAATAAAATAGTAAATATGAAATATTTCATTCTCGGCCTTGTCCTAACCCTAATGATGATTGGATGCTTAGCTGAAAAGGAAGAATTACCTGAAATCGAAGATCACTCATTGTCTGTCCGGGCAGCGGATCTTTCTTTTTTACCACTTATCCGGGCGTCAGGTATCGAAACGAAAAATCGGCAAAGCCAGGTAGAGGATATGCTCCTGACCTTAAAAAATGCAGGGATGAATACTGTGAGGTTAAGAATATGGCACCATCCTGAAGATGGGACATCCGGTCTGGAACAGGTGAAATTATTTGCATCTGAAATTCATCAGGCTGGATTGGATTTGTGGCTATGTGTGCATTATTCAGACACATGGGCTGATCCTGGAAATCAATCCTTACCCACATTATGGAGAAATATTTCAATAGAAGCGTTAAAGGATTCTGTTCGCAATTATACGTCCAGATTGGTTAGAACGCTTAACCCAGCCATTATACAGATTGGCAACGAAATCAATGGAGGTTTTTTATGGCCATTGGGCAGATACCCTGAACAAAGAAATGTTTTCTTTTCTCTGCTTAAGGAAGGAGTAAAAGCGGTTAGGGAATACAATGCCAATACCAGTATCATGCTTCATTTTGCAGGGGTTGAACAGGCAACCGTTTTCTTCAATGATGTGTCCGAAATGGATTATGACATGATGGGTATTTCCTATTACCCCTGGTGGCATGGCAAAGATTTGAATCGCCTCGAATCCACACTCGACCTCTTGAAAAGGCTACAAAATAAAAAAGTAGTAATTGCCGAAACGGCATATCCTTTTACCCTGGACTGGAATGATTATACCCATAATGTTGTTGGACTTCAGAACCAATTGATTTACCCTGAATTTCCTTCCTCCCCAACAGGTCAACACTTATTTATGGAGCGGATCAGAGATATTTGCAGTCGTTCAAAATCAGAAGGATTTGCATATTGGGGGGGAGAATGGGTTGCCTTCGATGGCGCTCAATCTGAACAAGGATCCAGTTGGGAGAATTTGGCTTTATGGGATTTTGAATTTACTGCCTTGCCTGCCATTGAAGTTTTTCGGAAAAATTAATGTTCACTATAGGAAAATCCATATATTCATCGTAATATTGCAATGAAATAATTAAAACATCAATAAATCGATAAAAAATGGAGAAGGATCAGGTTTTGAAAGAAATTGTTAGAGAAAAATACGGGAAAATTGCTCAACAGGAAATCAAAGTTAATGCATCATCATGTTGTGGTGCAACACCGACTTCTGATTCAGTGTATAATATCATGAGTGATAATTATACCGAATTGGAAGGGTACAATCCGGAGGCGGATTTGGGATTGGGGTGCGGTTTGCCTACTCAGTTTGCTCATATTAAAAAAGGGGATACTGTAATTGATCTAGGTTCCGGTGCCGGTAATGATTGTTTTATTGCAAGGCATGAAACGGGACCGGAAGGTAAAGTCCTGGGCATAGATTTTACACAGGCCATGATTGAAAAGGCACGAATGAATGCAGAGAAACTGGGATTCAATAATATTGAGTTCAGATATGGAGATATTGAAAACATGCCTGTATCCGATGAAATAGCCGATGTGGTGGTCAGCAATTGTGTTCTTAATCTTGTACCTGATAAAAATACGGTTTTTCATGAGATTTTCAGGGTATTAAAACCAGGGGCGCACTTCAGCATATCCGATATAGTATTAATGGGTGATTTACCGGAGTCATTGCAAAAAAATGCTGAGATGTATGCCGGTTGTGTGTCAGGTGCTATTCAAAAGAGCAGTTATTTACAGATGATTCAAGAAACGGGATTCATCAATATTTCAGTTCAGAAAGAAAAACGGATTGAGCTGCCTATTGATATTCTGAAAAATTATTTAGAAGACAATCGCATTCAGGAATTTCTTCAGGGGGATATAGGTATATTCAGTATTACGGTTTATGCAGAAAAACCTTTAACTGTTGAAAATTATCCCACTAAGTCCCGGCAAAGTATTCAATCGGAGTGCGAACCCGGAAAGGGTTGCTGTTGACCCAAAGTATGGGAAGGAAGAAGCATAAAATTTCTACCGGTTTTTCTTCAATCCGTATAAATATCAAGACTTTAAGATTATCTTTGCGACCTTAACAAAGAATAATCCTTAATTTTTATGGCAAAGAAGATCGGCATTTTATTTGGAAAGGAAAACACTTTCCCCTACGCATTTATTGACAGAGTAAACTCAAAAAAGGTTGATGGGATCACCGCAGAAATTTTAAAGGTTGAAGAAGTGATTCAGGGTAAGGCTACAGATTATGCTGTTATAATAGACAGAATATCTCAGGACGTACCTTTTTACAGAGCTTTTTTAAAAAGTGCTGCCATCAAAGGCGCGCATGTCATCAATAATCCTTTCTGGTGGAGTGCTGATGAAAAGTTTTTTAACAATTGTCTTGCAGAAGAAGTGGGTGTACCTGTACCAAAGACGGTCTTGTTGCCCAGTAAGGATATGCCAGAAGATACATCCGCCGAATCGTTCCGAAATCTGAAGTTTCCTATGGATTGGGAGATGATTGTTCAGCATTTAGGCGGATTTCCGGTATATATGAAGCCCCATGCCGGAGGTGGCTGGAAGAGTGTATATAAGGTTCGAAATATGCCGGAATTATTTAAAGCTTACCATGAAACCGGCAGATTAGTGATGATGATTCAGGAAGAGATTGTATTTGATGCCTATTTCAGATGTTATTTTTTGGGTGGAAGAGTGCACATCATGCCTTATGAACCAAGAAATCCCCACCATCTAAGATATCTGAAAGAGCCTGTAATAACAGATGAGAAGTTTCTGAAAGAAATTCAAGCCCTGGTTATCAAACTAAACAAAGCCTTAGGATATGATTTTAATACAGTGGAATTTGCCATTCGCGATGGTATACCTTATGCGATCGATTTTTGTAATCCTGCACCGGATGCCGACGTCCATTCAGTGGGAGAAGCTAATTTTGAATGGGTAGTTGAAAATGCTGCTCAAATGGCCATAGAATATGCCAAAAACCATAAAGAAAATGCCATCAACCTCACATGGGGAACATTTATTAAAAATGGAGCAAAAGGAAAACTACCGGTTTAATGAGAGAAGCGCCGTCCTTAGATTGGCCATTCTGGATATGTACGATGGGACTCCCAATTTGGGAATGAATAACATACTTGAAATTTTAACATTATTCCCGGAAATAGCGGTAGATTGCTTCGATGTACGTGGCAAGTGTGAAGTTCCCGGATTGAATTACGACATTTACATTTCTTCAGGGGGGCCGGGTAGTCCACTTCAAGGGGATGGCATCTGGGAAAGAGCTTATTACAGCCTTTTGGACAGGCTTTGGTTACACAATCAAAAATCAAATGACAAAAAGTTTGTATTTTTTATATGCCATTCTTTCCAAATGGTTTGTTTGCATCTTGGTCTGGGGGAAGTAATGCGCCGAAAAAAAGAATCATTTGGAATTTATCCGGTTCATAAAACTGAGGAAGGCAAAAGTGAAGAATTATTTTCCGGCCTTTCAGACCCATTTTATGTTGCAGATTTCAGAGAATGGCAGGTTGTCAAGCCTAATTATTTTAGAATCAACAAAATGGGTTTTAAAATTATGGCAATGGAAAAATTAAGACCCCATGTCGATCTGGAAAGGGCTATAATGGCTATACGGTTTTCGCCCGAGTGGTTTGGAACGCAATTTCATCCAGAAGCGGATCCTGATGGCATGTTATACCATTTTTCAGAAACGCCTAAGAAAGATGTTGCCATCGCCAAAAAAGGGTCGAAAAAGTATGAAATCATGATGCAATTGCTTAGGGATCCTGAAAAGTTGGTGAAAACCTATGATCAGATTATACCCTCTTTTCTCAATTATGCGATACAAAATCTATCACAACAAAAAATATCTGTCAACATCCAAATATGATTAATTCATACAGAGAGCAATTTAATGCAGCTTTCACGGAAGAAAAATATCAGCAATTTTTAGATGAAATAGCATCCGCTTATCAGCACAGGCCTTTGTTTCGAATCAGTGAAACCCCGGTTTTTGTGGGTCATGCCATGAAATCCAAGTTATTGGAAGCCTGTGAGCATATCAATCAGGTAGTTACTGCCCACGATTTCAAAGAGCGCACCGAACGATTTATACGTCCGGAATATTTTACTCCCGGTGAAGGTCAGCACAATCTTTTTATGCAATATGATTTTGGTATTTGCGTGGATGAAAATGGAAACCTGGTACCTAAGCTGATTGAGATTCAAGGATTTCCAACCCTGTATTTTTATCAGGATTTTGTAGCACAGATGTATAGAAAACACTTTCCGATACCGGACACTGTTTCTCACTTGTTCAATGGATTGGATTCCGATAGTTATAAAGATCTTTTGAAAAAGATGATCCTGGGGAACGAAGATCCCCGGCATGTGATTTTGCTGGAAATTGAACCTGAGACTCAGCCCACACGCATTGATTATCTCTGCACTTCGCAAGCCCTTGGAATCAAAACGGTTTGCATCACGGAACTGAAGAAGAGCGGTAGGGAGTTGTATTATATCGATGATGATGGGAAAAGGGTCAAGGTACATCGCATCTATAACCGGATTATTTTTGATGAATTGGTGGGACGTAAGGATTTGAAAAGGGAGTTTTATTTTTCCGAAGAAGTGGATGTACAATGGGCGGGGCATCCCAATTATTTTTTCAGGATCAGTAAGAGTACATTACCTTATATTGACAGTCCCTATGTCCCCAATACCCGATTTCTTTCCGATGTAGAAAATTTGCCTCAGGATCTTGAAAACTATGTTTTGAAGCCGCTGTATTCTTTTTCCGGGACAGGGGTAGTATTTAATGTGAGACCTGAGCACATTGAAGTAGTCAAGGATCGAGATAATTATATTTTGCAGGAAAAAGTCAATTATGCGCCGGTTATAAAGGGGTTGGACGGCTTCATAAAGTGTGAAATCCGGATGATATTTGTATGGGAGGAAGATGAAGAGCAGCCGATCCTGGTCAATAATCTGGCTAGGCTAAGCCGGGGTGAAATGATTGGTGTGAAATACAATAAAGACAAAACCTGGGTAGGAGGGTCCATTGGTTTTTTCGAAAAATAAAAGAACAAACCCTTTATTCTTTCAAAGGTACTGTAGTGTGGTATTCCTGCCGGATCTTGTCGGTATATTGATCCAGTAATTCGAGGATTCTATACCGGGAATCATCTCTGAATATCAGGCCAATATGATATTTTTTATTCATTCTCCAACAGATTGCCGGATCATCAAAAGAACTATAGTCAGGATATTCAAATCGGGATAAAGTAGTCAGAATTCCGGCATTTTGATTTTTAATGTGTGGCAACACATATTCTTCTCCAGTTAGAATGGAGGCTTCCAGTCTTGCCCATTCAGCCCATAGATTAAGTCCGGTGGCTGCTTCTACCATGTCTGCCAGATGCGCCCCACCTACACGGGCTGATGTCTCAAGAAAATAAAACTCACCATCGTCATTATTTCGGATAAATTCTGAATGAGAAGCACCAAAATTGAGCTTAAATGCTTTGAGCAGCTGGTTATTGAGTTTTTCCAAAGCTTTGCTTTCTTTGTCATTTACATCCAGTGTATGGGATCTGAACACACCCCCGCCATGAGCGACGTCATACGGTGGTTGGAGATATTGAGATGACCGGGTAAATATGGACTTGTAATTTTTGAAAAGTGCATCAACATGATATACTGCACCCGGCTTATATTCTTCAATTAAAAACTTGTGTCTTCGTTCGTAGTGGTCGGCATTCCAACGCCAGAAATCCTCTTCAGACTGAAGCTTACGAATCCCCAAAGCGCCTGCATCCATCCTTGGTTTGACTAACCATGGACCTTCAGACTGATTAAAGAAACTTCGAATGTGATCATCATTAAATATTCCTGTAAACCGGGGTATTCTGATATTATTTTCTTTGGCAATCATTCTCATGGCCAGTTTATCAAAAAAATGTCTTCCGGTGGTTTGGCCCATTCCGGGTGAACGGAATTCTTCCCGCAACAAAGCTACCTTAGAGACATCATAGTCATCCAGGGCGATGATTTTATCAATATAATGCTGACGGAAAATATGAGCGGTACCGCTGATCAGAAATTCAATGTTCCATTGTCTTCCATCTTCGTCAGGCATATAAAAAGCCTCTTCAATGTGTTCATATGGCCAGTTTTCATTCCTGAACCTATCGGCAGTGACTAAATAAACACGATGACCCAGGGCATGCAATGCCGATATGAATTCTTTTCCTTTAAATTCACAACTGATGCACAGGAAGGTTAATTTTCTAGTCATTTAATGGAGCTGTTTAAATTATTTTGAAGACATCATTGAAACAATC
>JRYF01000178.1_pt1 | contig 38678 bp, 23 predicted proteins | sample 235331 | NCBI WGS metagenome assembly JRYF01 (sample SAMN03074217, study PRJNA261475) | activated sludge metagenome | biome: Wastewater Treatment Plant; feature: Wastewater; material: Activated sludge; isolation source: activated biomass of a wastewater treatment plant treating hydrocarbon... ... | reverse complement strand
CGGGATGCCGCCGGCCGTCGGGCCGGACGTCGGATTGATGGAGAGAATCTGCGGCGCACTGTAACTGAATGCCGCGCTGTTGCTCGTGCCGCTTGTGGTCACGATCCGTACAGGTTTGTCGAGCCCCACTCCCGGTGGCGTGACTGCCCGCACGGTCGTGTGCGACCAACTCGTGATGGTCATGGAAACGCCGTCGAGAGTGGCTAGGCCCGGACTCTCACCATAATTCTGACCGATGATCGTGAGCGTCGTACCTCCGGAAGTCGGTCCGGACGTTGGGTTGATGCCGGAGATCGCGGGCGCATCGTAATTAAAGAACGCCGAGTTGCTCGTGCCGCTGGCGGTTAGGACCTGGACGGGTCGATCCAGCCCGACACCAGCCGGCGTCGTGGCGACGACCATCGTGTGTGACCACGAGGTAATCGTCATATTGGTCTCGCCGAGCCGTGCGACGCCGGGAGACGGACCAAAGCTGAGACCGTGAATCGTCAGGAGTGTGCCGCCGGCAGTCGGGCCCGAAGTCGGATCGATACTCAAAATGGAAGGCGCATCATAGCTGAAAAAAACGATGTTGCTCGATAGACCGCCGACGCTGACTTGTACCGGCAGATTCAGTCCGACGCCTGTCGGCGTGGTGGCCAGGATGCGCGTGTCGGACCATAACAAGATCGACATGGACAAACTATTGAGGGTCGCAACGCCCGGCGCGATGCCGAAGTTCTGACCGTTGATGGTCAGGACGGTGCCGCCCGATGTCGGCCCTGAAGTCGGAAAGACGTCAATGATGTTCGGCGGGGTCGCCGACGCAAGACCAGCATGAAGAAAGAGCAACAAACTCGCCAGGACCGCCTGCGTGAATCGCTTCATGGGAATGCCTCCGAACACATCGACATCGTAGCAAAAAAGAATGCGCAAATAAACCCCTTGAACGTTTCCGGTCCTTGTATCAGCGTCGGATAAACGGTGCGGATCACTTCGACTCGCCGGACGCGATGACGGCCCGAACGATTTGCAGATTCTTCGCGGCGGCGGCGTGATCCGGTTTGAGCGCGAGCGCGAATTCGTAGCGATCGATGGCCTCGGACAGTCGCCCGAGATGCGTGAGGATCACGCCGTAGTTGTATTGCCACTCGGCCGCATCCGGCGAAAGCTCCACGGAGCGCGCCGCAAACCCGACGGCTTCGTCGTAGCGACCTTGATGACTGAGCAGGTTCGCCAGATTTGCGTGGGCCGTCGCGTAATCGGGCTTCGCATCAAGTGCGGCGCGATACATTCGCTCGGCCTCGTCGAGGCGACCGGACAGCTCGCGGCGCACGCCGAGGTTGACCCAGGCCACGTGAAAATCAGGTCGGAGCTCAAGGGCCCGCTTGTAGTGCGCCACGCCCTCATCCACAAGACCGCGCTCGACAAGCCAGAAGCCGAGATTGTTATGCGCCAGACTGCTCTGCGGATACACACGAAGCGCGTGCCGGAAGAGAGTTTCGTCATTCTCCCAGTGGGCAAGTTGCCGACCACTGACAATCGCCATGCCGATCGCCAGCGGAAAGAGCAGCACCAGCACGGCGCGAAGCGACCAGCGCAGCGTCAGTGCGCTGACGACCAGTGCCACACCCAGCATGGCCGGATAGACGTAACGATCCGCCGTGGTGGAGATTGACTGGTGGTCAAAAGGGATAAATCCGAGAACAGGAAGCAGAAACGCCGGAAACAGCCAGACGCCGCATCGAATCGCGCGCGGCACGCGGCGGATGCAGCCCGCAAGCAGGATCAGCCACGGGACTGTACCGGTCAGCCAGATCGTGTGGCTGTTGAGGACTACGTCCGGCGTGCGACCGTAATCAGGGCCGAGCAGTGCGGGCCAGAAGAGTTTGCGGAGATAGAACGAAATCGCATCGCCGGCGATTAGCGGTCGCGACCAGATCGGCACGGCCAGCGAAGGATCGCGCAGCGGTTGCAGGGCACGGGTGAATGCCAGCAACGCGATGATAACGATCATCCAGGGGGCGACGAGTGCAATCGACTGCCGCAGCGGCCGATTGAGAATCACCCGATCGATTATCAGGACGACCAGCGGAAGTGCCGCCGCAGACGGCTTGGCCAGGATCGCAAGCAGAAAGGCCATCGTGGCAGCCGCGTAACCCCACCAGAACCGCGACGAGGTCAGCGGTGTGTTGTTAACTGAGGTTGCATCGCCGGATGTGGGACGAAGACGAATCAGCCAGATGGCAAGCGTGATGAATGCGAAGAGCGTACTGAGAAGGCCGCGGGTTTCTGAAATCCACGCGACGGCCTCGACCTGAATCGGATGGAGGGCGAAGACGGCGCAACCGAGGCAAACCGCGGGACGACCCGGAATAATTTGATGGAGAATGATGAATACGAGGACGACCGTGCAACCATGCAGGAGCAGACTGCCTGCCCGAAAGGGCGTCGAACGGAGCGGGCCGTCGGGACTCGACCACCGTGCAATCCAGGCCTCGGCAGCAAAGAACGTGTAGCTGACGGGGATGTAGAGATTGCCGATCTGCCGGGTCCATGCGCGGGCGACGCCGGACCAGGTGGGCGGGTGAACCGCCGGATTCTCAACGACATGAAAGTGATCGTCCCACGCGAGAAAGGAGAATCCGGAGATGCGATGGAATGCAGCGGCCGCCAAGAGGATGCCTGCAATTCCGAGGACGATGGTTAACGTGCGATCGGAACCACCGGTGCGAAAGGGCGATGCAACCGCGGCGGCTGGTACGCGGCTCGTGCTGGGTCGGCTGGTCTTGCGTTTCACGGTGCGGACCGATGCGGCCGTTGAATGCAGGGCGTTTGAGACGATTCTTCAGTGCAAGCAAAGTACCGCGCCCGGAGGGACTCGAACCCCCAACCTTCTGATCCGAAGTCAGATGCTCTATCCAATTGAGCTACAGGCGCTCGCAGTCGATGGGCGGACGTTACACGATTCAGCCGGTCCCCTCAAGTATGCCGCTCCGACACAGGCGTGCGACACGCATCGACGGACCAGCCGGCGGTCCGATACGACCGGCGTTCGGGTCTGCGATCTTAGTCCGTTCGTGTTCAGGTCGCCGATCTGGTGTGGTTGGGCGGATGATCTGAACCCCCCGACCGGAGCGGCCGTATCTGCACATCAGGCGGAGGGTGTTTTTTTCGCCCGGTTTCCCCGTCCGCGGCGCGAATGATTGCGCTTTGCCCCCCGCGGCGTCGAACCGATAAACTACCGTGGAACTGCAAGCGGCCCGGTGATGGTAGCAAGGATCACGTGAGCGGATCCATCCGGGCTCGGGAGATACACATGTGCGGAATCGTGGGATACACCGGCTTTCGACAGGCACGACCGATCCTTCTTGAAGGCCTCAAGCGGCTGGAGTACCGCGGGTACGATTCCGCTGGAATCGCAATCCAGTGCAACGGTGGAGTGGAGGTCAAGAAGAAGGCGGGCCGGATCGCCAATCTGGAAAGCAACATCCGCCCGGACACGCTGAACGGCACCTGCGGCATCTCCCATACGCGTTGGGCCACGCACGGCGATCCGACAGATGTCAATGCCCATCCGCATCTTGACGCCTCCGGCCGAATCGCCCTGGTGCACAACGGAATCATCGAGAACTACCAGTCGCTGCGAACCTACCTCGAACACCGCGGCGTGGAATTCAAGAGTGAAACCGACACCGAGGTGCTCGTTCAGCTGATCGGGCACTTTTACAGTGATGATCTTGAAACCGCGGTGCGCGCCGCCCTGCGCGACGTGCGCGGCACCTACGGCGTCGCCGTGATCTGCAGCGACGAGCCGGGCAAGATCGTCGCCGCCCGCAAGGGCAGCCCGCTGATCCTGGGCATCGGCGACGGTGAATTCGTCGTGGCGTCAGACGCAGCCGCGATCATCCAGCACATGACCCAGGTGATTTATCTCTCCGACGGGGAAATGGCTACGCTCTGGGACGACGGCTTTCGCACGACGACGCTGGATGCTGTCCCCGTGACCAAGGAAGTGACCGAGCTGGAGATGACGCTCGAAGACATCGAGCTGGGCCAGCACGAACACTTCATGCTCAAGGAAATCATGGAGCAGCCCGTCGCACTCGAAGACTGCATGCGCGGTCGCGTGAATGTGCAGGACGGCCGCATCCACCTCGGCGGGCTGGCCGCCATGGCTCGCGAGCTGGCGCAGACCAAGCGGCTGATTCTCACCGGCTGCGGCACGGCCTGGCATGCGGGCCTTGTCGGCGAATACCTGTTCGAAGACATTGCCCGCATTCCTACGGAGGTCGAGTACGCCTCCGAATTCCGCTATCGCAACCCGGTGCTCAACCCCGGCACCGTGGTCATTGCCATCAGCCAATCCGGCGAGACGGCCGACACGCTGGCCGCCCTGCGCGAAGCGCGGGATAAGGGAGCGATCGCGTTGGGCATTGTGAACGTGGTCGGCTCGACTATCGCCCGCGAGACCGACTCCGGCGTCTATCTGCACGTCGGACCGGAGATCGGCGTGGCCAGCACGAAGGCATACCTCGGCCAGGTGCTCGTACTGGCGATGATCGCGCTGTTCCTCGGGCGTCGAAAAGACCTCTCGCAGCCGGCACTTCAGCACTATCTTGAAGCGCTCGATTCGCTTCCCGAGAAGATCCGCCAGATCACGGCACAGAGCCAGGAGATTCGCGTCGTCGCGGATCGCTTCAAGGATGCGGAAAACTGGCTGTACCTTGGCCGCGGCTACAACTACCCGACGGCGCTCGAAGGTGCCCTCAAGCTGAAGGAAATTTCCTACATCCACGCCGAGGGGATGCCCGCCGCGGAGATGAAGCACGGCCCGATCGCCCTGATCACCAAGGACATGCCCGTGGTCTTCATCGCCACGAAGAACAGTCAGTACGACAAGATCATCAGCAACATCGAAGAAGTGCGTGCCCGCAAGGGCCGAGTCATCGCCGTGGCCACCGAAGGCGATACGGAAATCACTCGGCTGGCAGAACACGTTTTCTACGTGCCCGACGTGCCGGAGGCGCTGCAGCCGATGGTGACCGTCGTCCCGCTGCAGCTCCTCGCGTATCACGCGGCCGTTCTGCGCGGCTGCGATGTCGACAAGCCGCGAAATCTCGCCAAGAGCGTGACCGTGGAGTAAGCCGCAACGGGCCGGCACAACCAGGCACCCGAGCGCAGGATTCCATTGATATATCGAATCAACCGAGGCAGTCGGCCGCCTCTCAGTTCGCACCGGGCAGGACGGTCCAGTTGACCTTCTGCTGCAGATCGCGAACATACTGCGCGCCGCTCGCTTCACCGTACCATTGCCACTCACGAATGCCGCCGCGACCGACGACATAATCGGCATGGCCGTCGGCGAAGGCCACGACCCCCGCCGGCCGGAAGGTGTCGTGCCAGCCGGGGCGGATGGCGGTCCAGTAGCCGTCGTAGGTCAGACCAAAGGCGACGTGATCCGCGACCAGCACTTTCATTGACGGCTGGATGATCTGACTCGTGCCGATGTCGCGGTTGCGATACTTCCAGTCGGAGACGCGACCCTGGCACAAAATGGGATTCAGCGGATAGCTCGTTCCCAGCGCATCATAAAGACGATCGCTTACACCGGTCTGCCCCGGAGCACCGGCGTCGCCGGGACACTCGGCGATCCGGGCATCGTCCGCATTGGGCACGACGGATTCCAACCCCAACTCGCGATTGAGCAGGCGCACCCAGACATTGCCGCGCGGATTCAACAGGCGACCGTTCCAGCCGAAGTACTGATGCCCGTTCCAATAGACGCAGCTTCCGCTGCTACAATCGCCGCTGAGCGGAAACCGGTCTTCGTTCTGGCTGACGTAACGCAGCGCCGCGCTACCCAACTCGCGCAGGTTGGCCTGGCATTTGGTGATGCGTCCGCGATTCCGCGCGCCGGACAGCGAAGGCAGCAGAATGGCGATCAGGATCGAGATGATCGCCATGACGGTCAGCAGCTCGATGAGCGTGAAACCCCGCAGCCCGTTGCTTCGCGTCGGACGTCTCATGAGCGGCCTCCTGAGTCCTTGCGCGATGCCCGCTTCGAACGCGGGCGCTGCTTGCCGTCCTGAGACTTCGCCGAATCAGCCGGCGCGACGGACGACTCCGCTGCCGACGGCGACTGCGGCGCGCTCGTGGCATCCTCTGCTGCGGTCGCTTCGGTTGCGCTGTCGCGCCCGACTTCCGATGCTTCCTCGGGCAGCGGCGGGTGCAGCGGCTCTTCCTTGTACTTCAATTCGCCCACGCATCGCTGGCCGCACTGCGGGCAGATCGGCGCGCCATGCGCAACCGTCCAGGTGCCGCGAACCACGTTGCCGTCCACGGGACAATAAAAATCCGTCTCGCGCGGCATCTCCTCCGACAACGCCGGCCAGAGGAAATTCCTCGCCAGGAACAGGCCCGCCGCAAGGATCAGCACGACGCACAATGCCACGCGAATACGTTGGCCTTTTGTCCATCGGCCGTCTGCGTCCGGTTCGTCCGACAGGGCAATCTCGTCCTCTGTCTCTTCTTCGACGATGACCTCCGGCCCGATCTTCTTACCGCGCCATCGGCCCCGCGCGGAATCCGAGGGCTCAGCTTCGTCGTCGCGTGCATCGACCTCGACGATGATCTCCGGCTCAAGCCCGGCCGAGGCCGCATCCTGCACCTCGGCCTGACTCAGCCGCCGCAGGATGTACGGACCGACGCGGAGTTTGTCCGATGGTCCCAGCACGCCGGTAATGATCCGCGCTCGGTTGATCCAGGTGCCGCTGTCGCCGGAGAGATGTTTGACGAGAAGCCGCCCATCCTCTTCCAGGCGCAGTTCGGTCTGCGCTTCTTCGATCTCCTCACCCGGCAGCGCGAGAAAGCCGGATACTGACCGTCCGATGCGCAGGGCCTCGCCGATCGGTACCGGCACGGCAAGCCGCGGGCCGCCGGTCTGTCCGCCGAGGGTCAGCCAGACGGTGTCGTCGATCTTCCTGCCCTTTGCGAGGAAACTCAGGGTCGCCTTGCAGGCATCACATCGCAGCGATCGCTTGAGCTTGGCCGGCTCCAGCGGCCGCCGATGTCCGCATGTGCAATGAAACTCGATGAGCATCCGACACCCGAGAGCACGACACCGTCTGATGAGACCTGCGTGTCGCCGAGAGATCCATGATAACGCAATTCTCTCAGGGGGAGGTCGAGTCCGCTGCGGCCTTCAACACGGCCGCGAGTTGCTCACCGTGGACCTGGTCGTTCGATTGAAACCAGAACGACAGTTCTGTGCCGCTCGAACCCGGTCGGGCGAACTGCTGCTGGATACCGAGGTGCTCGACCTGCGTCGGCGTGAATCGACCGCGCGGCACACTCACATCCACGCGGATCGCCCCGCCCTGATCGGTGACGATCTTCCCGATCCGCCGGCCGCCAGTGGTTTGCAGCTCCACGAAAACCTTGCCGCTCCAGTCGACCTTAAGTTGCGGCACCGCTTTCGACGCCCGCCCGATGAACGCCAACAGCTCCATCGGCTTCCATTTCTTGTCCTGCGAAAGCGGGATCGACTTCTGTGAGAGATGCCACGCCTTGCCGTCCACCTTCCACGGCGCGGCCTTTGATTCATCCTTCGCCATGCTTGCAACATGCTTGAGATACGCCGCGAGCGCCCCCTTGAGAAACTCGCGAAACGCAGGCGTGTCGATCTCCCTTCGATCATGCACCAATACGCGGACCTGATCCATCCCCGCGCCGGCCGGTCGTATCTGTACCCGTGCTGTGCTGCCGTAGGCCTTGATATCCTCACGATCATCGAGCGTCTTGAGCGCCAGTTTCGCGTTCAGCGTCCGCGCGCTGAACGTCCCATCCGGCACGCGAAACAGCAGATCGAGCAGCCAGCGCCCTCCGGTCAGGGCGTGCAGAAACCACGGCACCGACGACTGTGCAAGACCATCCGGTGCATCGGCCGTCACCTCCACGCGGGCCCGATCATTCCAGTTCGTCGGTTGCAGCTTACCCTTGCCGAGCTTTTCGATTTGTTGGATCACGTAACTGAGCGCGCGACCCTCCCACTCCACCGGCTTGCCATCACGACTCAGGCGCTCCTGCGTGTGCCACTTCTCGCCGTCGCGCTGCCAGGGCATCTTCGCAGGGCCGATCGCTTCCGGCACTTCGAGCTTTTCCACGGCCATCGCTGCCGCGGCTGCCATCTTCGGATCGAAGACTTCGCGCGCCGCATGCGGACCGGCAGCAATTACCTTTCCGAGCAAGCGCCCGGTGTGCGACCCCGCGGCCCGCGCCACCTCCTCCGGCGTACCCTCGGCGACGATCCGCCCGCCTTCGTCGCCCGCCTCGGGACCGAGATCAATCAACCAGTCGGCGGTCTTGATGACATCCAGATTGTGCTCGACGCAGATGACCGTATTGCCCATGTCAACGAAGCGGTGCAACACATTGAGCAGCTTGCGAAGATCGTCGAAATGCAGGCCGGTCGTCGGTTCATCGAGTATGTAGACCGTCTTGCCGGTGGACGGCCGGGCCAGCTCCGCGCCGAGCTTGAGCCGCTGCGCCTCACCGCCGGAGAGTGTGGGCGCCGACTGCCCGAGCGGCAGATAGCCGAGCCCCACGTCTTCAAGCGTCTGAAGAACCCGCCGTATCTTCGGCACGTTGCTAAACAAAGCCCTCGCCTCGCTGACGCTCATCGCCAGCACGTCGGCGATGTTTTCCCCCTTGTAGCGCACGTCCAACGTCTCGCGCTGGTAGCGCGTCCCGCCGCAGGTCTCGCACGGCACCCAGACATCGGGCAAAAAGTGCATCTCGTGACATACCTGCCCCAGCCCTTCGCAATCGTCACATCGCCCGCCAGAGCGGTTGAATGAAAACCGGTTCGCCGTGTAGCCGCGAATGCGACTGTCGGGCAGTCGCGCGAAGACCTCGCGGATAAGGTCGAACACCCCGCAGTAAGTCGCCGGGCTGGACAACGGCGAATAGCCAATCGGCTGCTGATCGACGTTGATGACCTTGTCGACGTGCTCGATCCCGCGGATTTCATCGTGCGCCCCGGGTGTCAGCCGCGCGCGATGGATGCGGTTGGCCAGCGCGGGATAGAGAATCTCCGTGATGAGCGACGACTTGCCGCTGCCGGACACGCCGGTGACGCAGATCAACCTGCCCAATGGAAAGGCCGCGTCGATCGACCGGAGATTGTGGTGCCGCGCCCCAGCCACGACGAGCTGCTGCCCGCCGTCGGCATCGACACCACGACGATTCGTCGGAACGGCAATCGCTGTGCCTCCGGAAAGATATTGCCCGGTGAGCGAGTCACGCAGAGTGCGAACTTGTCTCGGTGTACCTGCGGCAACGACGTGTCCACCGTACGCCCCCGCCCCGGGACCGAAGTCGATCAGGTGATCGGCCGCCTCGATGACCTCGCGATCGTGTTCAACCATCAGCAGCGTATTGCCGAGGTTGCGAAGCTTGTGCAGCGCGGCGATCAGCCGGGCATTGTCCCGAGGGTGCAGGCCGATGGTCGGTTCGTCGAGCACGTACAGCACGCCGGTCAGCCCGCTGCCGATCTGCGAGGCAAGACGAATCCGCTGCGATTCACCGCCCGAAAGCGTTGGCGCGGCGCGGCCGAGGGAGAGGTAATGCAGGCCGACATCGAGGAGAAACCGCAAGCGTGAGCGGATTTCGTGCAGGAGCTCGCCGGCGATTTTCTGTTCTCGGCGATCGAGCTTGAGTCCATCAAAGAACTCCGCCGCGTCCGCCAGCGACAGGTTGCAGATTTGCGTGATCGTCCTGCCGCCGACCTTGGCCGCCGCCGGCTCCGGCCGGATTCGTCCGCCGGCGCACGCCTGACATGGCACATCCGTTACCATCTCCTGCATGGCCATGCGATACTGCCACGACACCCGCGTGGCATCGTCGATCGCAGGATAAAACCCGCGCCACTGAAATCGCAGCGGCAGGTACTGCGAAGCGCCTCCTTTGCGCTCCGCATTGCCTGACGGATCAACAGCAATCCATCGCTCCCCCAATCCCCACAGCAGCGCGTGCTTCTGTTCCGCTGTAAGCTCCGCGACCGGCGTCTGCGGGTCAAATCCGATCGCGCCCGCCAGTGCCACCAGCATGGCCTCCAGAATCGGCCGATCCCGCGCATCTTCCCATCCTCGCACTGCGCCATCGAGGATCGACGCGGTCGGCCTGATGAGGATGCTCTCTGCACTCGTGCCGCGCTGAATTCCCAGACCTTCGCATCGTGCGCACCACCCCAGCCGCGAGTTGAAGCTGAAATGATGCGGCGTGAGCGGCTCATAGCTTGTGCCGCACCGTTCACAGGAGAGGTGCTGGGAGAAGCGCATTACGTCTACGGCCAAGTCACTTCTGGATTTTGGATTTTGGATTTTGGATTGTTCTGTATCTGCCGCTACTGCCAGCATGACGCCATTGCCCAGCGCCAGGCAATGTTCCACGGAATCGGCAATGCGGCTGCGACTGGCCGCTGCGATCGAAATACGATCGACCACCCACTGCACCTCATGTCGGCGTCTTGCGTCTATTCTTGGGGTATCACTCAGCTCGACAATCTCGCCGTCGATCCGCGCGCGGACATAACCTTGCGACTTGCCGCGTTCCAGTACCTGCTGCCACGTCTCGCCAGGCGACAGCTCAATCGGCGCACAGAGCAGCAGCCGCGTCCCGTTCGGCAGGGCCATCAGCTTGTCAACGATTTCGTCGCTCGTCTGCGTGCCGATCGGCCGTTCGCACTTCGGGCAGTGCGGCCGCCCCACCCGCGCCCACAGCACGCGCATGTAATCATAGATTTCCGTCACTGTCCCCACGGTCGATCGCGGACTCTTCGTCGCCGCCTGCTGCTCGATGGCGATCGCCGGCTGCAGGCCATACACATGATCGACCTTCGGCTTCTGCAACTGCCCGAGGAACTGTCGCGCATATGCCGAGAGCGATTCGACGTATCGCCGCTGACCCTCGGTATAGACGGTGTCGATGGCGAAGCTCGATTTGCCGCTGCCGGAAACGCCGCTGCAAACCGTCATCGCCCCGCGCGGCACCTGCACGGTAACGTCCTTGAGATTGTGCTCCCGCGCCCCGACGACCGTGATAAAGTCGGCGGCAATCTTGGATTTGGGATTTTGGATTTTGGATGGTTTCGACTTTTCGACTGTTCGACGTTTCGACGTTTCTTCCCCTCGGCCTCTTGGCCCCTCGGCCCCGAGACCCCTCTTAGGGCTCTGAGGCAGCACTTCGCACAACGCCTGTCCCGTGTACGACCGCTCGCACGCCGCCACCTGCTCCGGTGTTCCCGCGACGACCACGTACCCGCCCGCGTCGCCGCCTTCGGGGCCAAGATCAATCACCCAGTCGGCCGTCTTGATCACGTCGAGATTGTGTTCGACGACCAGCACGGTGTTGCCGGCATCGACGAATCCATGCAGCACGGTCAACAGCCGGCGGATATCCTCAAAGTGCAGCCCCGTCGTTGGTTCGTCGAGGATGTAGAGCGTGCGACCGGTGGAGCGGCGGACCAATTCGCGGGCCAGCTTGATGCGCTGGGCTTCGCCGCCGGACAGCGTCGTACTGGACTGGCCCAGCTTGAGATAATCCAGCCCGACATCGTGCAGTGTCGCCAGCATGGCACGAATCTTCGGGATGGCGTCAAAGTGGGCCATCGCCTCCTGCACGTCCATCTCCAGCACGTCGGCGATGCATTTCCCTTTGTAAGTGATCTGCAACGTCTCGCGGCTGAAGCGCCGCCCCTGGCACACCGGGCACGTCACCCACACGTCCGCGAGAAAATCCATCTCCACACGGTTGGAGCCGTTGCCCTCGCAGGCCTCGCACCGCCCGCCGCCTGAGCCGCCGGTAGCAACGTTGAACGAAAATCGTCCCGGCGCGTAGCCGCGCACCTTGCTGTCCTGCAACCTGGCGTACAGATCACGGATTTCGTCGAAGAGTTTGATATACGTCGCCGGATTGCTCCGCGGCGTTCGTCCGATCGGCGACTGGTCGATGTCGATGAGTTTGTCCAGATACGTCCGAAGATTTTGGATATTAGATGTTGGATTCCGGATTGCGGATCGCCGCGATTTCAGCGTGTACGCGCTCGATACCGTTCGCTTCATCGTGCCTGAAACAATTTCAAGATCATCATGCACTCCAGGGTTCGCGTTCGCCGCGCCGTTCAGATCGCGCGCCAGGCGCTCGCGGATGATGTCGTTGACCAGCGAACTCTTCCCACTGCCCGAGACGCCGGTAACACACACAAACCGCCCCAGCGGTATCTCCACGGTGATGGTCTTGAGATTGTTGTGTTGCGCACCGCGGACGACGAGTGAGTCCGTACGCGCAGCTTCAGTCACCGCATCGCTGACACACTTCTTTCCCTCGCCGCGTCCGCGCCGCATCTCGTTATCGCCTCTTCCTGCGGCGCGTGCCCGTCAATTCGACGGGGCGTCGTTGACTCGGTATCTCAATCTCGCGCTTCCCGCTGAGGTACTGCCCGGTCAGCGATCGTTCGGCGCGAACAATCTCATCCATCTTCCCTTCCGCCACGACCTCCCCACCGCGCACGCCCGGACCTGGGCCGAAATCCACGATGTGATCCGCCGCCCGCATCGTCGCCTCGTCATGCTCCACGACGATCACCGTGTTTCCCATGTCGCGCAGCGCGAGCAAACTGTCGAGCAGCATTTCGTTGTCGCGATGGTGCAGCCCGATCGACGGTTCATCGAGCACGTACAGCACGCCAACCAGCCCCGCGCCGATCTGCCCGGCCAGCCGGATGCGCTGCAGTTCGCCGCCCGAGAGCGTCGGCGCCGTGCGATCGAGCGTGAGATAGTGCAGCCCGACGCGCATGAGAAACTCCAGCCGTGTCCGCAGCTCCTTGAGCACCTCTTCAGCGACGATCCGCTGAACAGGCGAAAGCGTCAGGCGCGAAAGCGCCTCGGACACAGCCGCCACCGACATCGCACACAACTCCTGAATGTTCGGCCCGAACTTCCCGTGACCCTTCATGGGAAGCCGCACACCCAGCGACTGTTTGTTTAACCTCGCCCCGCGACACTCCGGGCACGGACCGCGGCGCATGAACTTCTCATAATACTCGCGCACGAACGCCGCTTTCGCCTTGCGATGCTTGTCGCGCAATTCGGCAATGACGCCCTCGAACGTGCCGCCGTGCTTCCACAGTCCGCCAGACCATCGCCATTCATAGGTAATATGCCGATCGCCGGTACCGTAGAGCAGCGCCTCTCTCGCTTTGGCCGGAAGGTTCTTCCACGGCTTGCGAATATCAAACCCCACTGCCTTGGCCACGCCTTCGTAGATGTGCCGCCGCCACTTGCCGACTTTCACCCGCATCGGTGCGATGCACGGTGCGTAGAAGTTCAGCGACGGATCGGGCACCAGCAAATCGGGATCGAAATCGAGCAGCTCGCCCAGCCCGTCGCAGCGCAGGCACATCCCCGTCGGCGAGTTAAAGGAAAAAAGCTGCGGCGTCGGTGGTTCGAAGGAAAGATTGCAATGCGTACAGGCATACTTCGAGGAGAATACTTTCTCATCGCTGCCGGCGCGCTGCTTGCCCGCGCCCTCCCCGGCCGCATCTCGTGCCACGATCAGCGTCCCGCCGCCGACGCGAAGCGCACTCTCCACCGCCTCGGCCAGCCGCGTGCGAACATTCTCATCCAGCGTGAGCCGGTCGATCACCACCTCGATGTCGTGCCGACGGTTCTTCTGCAGCGCAAGGTCTTCGCGCAGCGCAACGATCTCGCCATCCACCCGCGCCCGCACGTAACCCGCGCGCAGAAGATCATCGAACAGATCGCGAAACTCCCCCTTCTGCCCCCGTGCAACCGGCGCAAGCACCAGCACGCGGGCGATCTTGGATTTTGGATTCTTGCCCTCGACGGAGCGAAGTGCGGTGAAGGGCTGGATTTGGGATTCTATCGAACGTGGAACACCGGCCGTCTGAGATTTCAAATCTGAGATTTCAGATTCCCCGCCGAACGCACTCATGACCCCCGCCGCGATCTGCTCGCGCGACTGCGCCGTAATCGCCCGGCCGCACTCGGTGCAATGCTGCGTGCCGATCCGGGCAAATAGCACGCGCAGAAAATCGTAAATCGCCGTGATGGTCCCCACCGTCGACCGCGGGTTCCACCCCGTCGTCTTCTGCTGGATGGCGATCGACGGCGAGAGACCGGTGATCTGATCGCAATCGGGTTTCTGCATCTGCCCCATGAACTGCCGGGCATACGACGAGAGCGACTCGATGTATCGCCGCTGCCCCTCGGCGTAGAGCGTGTCAAACGCCAGCGAACTCTTCCCGCTGCCCGACACGCCGGTAAAAACAATCAGCTTCCCTCGCGGCAGCGTCAGCGACACCGACCGCAGGTTGTGCTCCCGTGCGTTCCTGATCTCGATCGTCGTGGGTTCCATGGCGACCTGTTCCCCTCGAATGGTGAGATTCTATTGAAGGATCGTCACTCCGGCCAACGCACAACCTGCATGCGATTGCCCCGCAGCCGTCTCCCGCCATAATCCACGCTGACATGCACGACACCACTCGATCGCCATCGACTCTGCCGTGGGCGCTGGTCATCCTCGCCGCCGTGCTGATTGTCTTCCTCCCGATCCTCGACAACGACTTCGTCAACTGGGGAGACCAGGCCGAACTCACCGGCAATCCGCACTACCGCGGGCTCTCGATCGGTCGGCTCGCGTGGATGTTCACCACCATCCACATGGGCCACTACCAGCCGCTCAGTTGGATCACCTTCGCCATCGACTACAAGCTCTGGGGACTCAACCCCCGGGGTTATCACCTGACCAGTCTGCTGCTGCATGCCGCCTGCGCCGTCGCCGTCTTCGTTCTGATTCGCCGTTTGCTTCAGCCGGGAGGCACGACTGCAAACGCAAACTCACCGGCGGTGAATCTCTCCGCGCTCTTCGGCGCGCTGCTCTTCGCACTGCACCCACTGCGCGTGGAGAGTGTCGCCTGGGCGACCGAGCGCCGCGGACCGCTCTCCGGCCTGCTCTACGTCCTCGCCGTCTGGTTCTATCTGCGCTACGTCGATGCACGTCGACAGGCCCATGACAAGCACGGCGCCCTGCGACTGCCTGCCGGCAGCGCTTCTGCCGCACGCAATGCCTATTGGTCGGCGGTGCTCTGTTTTCTCGGGTCTTTGCTGTCCAAGGAGTTCGGCGTCTCTCTGCCGATCGTGCTACTCGTGCTGGACGCCTACCCGCTGCGACGGTTGCATGCCCGCGCCGGCAGAATGCTGCCGCGTCTGCGTCGCCTGTTGCTTGAGAAGCTGCCCTTCATCCTGTTGGCGGCGGTCTGGTCGCTGATCGCCATGGCCAGCTCGCGACAGTCCAACGTCACCGTGCCGCTCGAATCGCTCGGAATCGCAAGCCGGATCGTCCTCGTCTTCTGCAACCTCGTCTACACGCTCCAGAAAATCGTCTGGCCGGTCGATCTCTCGCCGATCTACGAACTGCGCCTGCCGTTTGATCCGACAGCATCGCGCCAACTACTCTGCGTCGCCGGGGTTATCGCGGGCACGATTCTGCTGGTGGTCCTGCGCCGCCAAGGGCCGGCACTGCTGGCGGTCTGGGTCTGCCTCGTCGTCATCCTGCTGCCGGTGCTGGGGCTCTTTCAGACCGGCAGGCAGTTCGCCGCGGATCGCTACACTTATCTGCCGATGATCGGTCTCTGCGCCCTCGCAGCCGCGGCCTGCCGACGGGTGCTCGCAATAGCGGCGTCGCAATCGAAGACCGCGCCGTATCTCCTCGTAATCATCCTCAGTGTCGTGCTGCTGTATCCGCTGGGCCGCGCCACGCGGCAACAGTGCGGCGTCTGGAAGAACTCTGAGACGCTCTGGCAACATGCGCTGCGGATTGATCCAGACAGCGCCGTGGCCAATGCCAATGCAGGCCTCGTGCAGTACCAGTTGGGTCATACCGCCGAAGCCATCGAACTGACACGTACATCATTATTGATCAACCCGCGAAACGCGGAGGCGTGCAACAATCTCGGGGCGCTGCTCGCGGAAACCGGGCGCATCCGCGAGGCCGTCGGATTCTGGGAGCAGGCCCTGGAGATCAATCCCGATTACATCGAAGCCCGGCACAATCTGGCGACGGCGCTGGTCGAACTCGGCCGGCTGGACGAAGCCATCCGCATGTGGGAGCGCATTCTCGAACGTCGCCCGGCAGACGCACGCGCGAGAGCCGGGATCGAGCAGGCCCGCGTATCAATGCGGGAGTAACCGGGCATTCATTCTGCGGTCAGGGATCAACGCGCGATGGTGTAAACTCTGCTACGCGAGCATTTCCGCGAGTTCTTCGTCTGGAGCTTCGAGCGTATCCTGCATTGTCGCGGCGGGTACCGGCGTCGTCCGGCGCTGGCCGACGACGTCCACGGAATTCGGTCCCAGCACTTCCTCAATCGCCTGGATGAACACCTCGCCCGGCCGCACGCACAAATCGGCCCCGCAACGTACGACTGTCACCATTTGGCCCGGCGTATACACCCGGACGAACAGATTCGTTCCGCCGCGATGGGCGGCGCACACCTCGCGCACCTTCGCCAGCAGCGCGGCATCCATCCCCGCGCCGCGAAGATTCAGGATCGCAGCCGTCGCCAGCCGCGCCGGACCTTCTTCGATGGTCAGCACCTCCGTCACCCGCAGCGAGGGATCCTCCCGCCGGCGATCCACCTTGCCGCGGAGGAAGACCAGCCGATCCGGCCCGACAATGTCGCGGTATTTCTCCAGCTCTTCGCTGAAGACGACCGCCTCGATAGACCCGGTCAGATCCTCAAACATCAGGACGGCCAGTTTCGACCCGGCATTGCGACCGTTCTTTGTCGTCACCATGCGAATCCGGCTGATCATGCCGCCGACGATGACCTCCTCGCCCTCGCGCAGCCGACCCAGATCGCCGCAGTCGATCGTCGCGAAGCGCCGCAGCAGTTCGGCATGGTTCGAGAGCGGGTGGCTGGTCACATAAAAACCCAGCACGGATTTTTCCTGCGCGAGCATCTCCGCCTCGGTCCATTCCTCGGCGGATAGCACCGGCGCCGGCGTGCTCTCCGCACCGCCTCCGAACATGCTGAGCTGCCCGCTGGCCTTGTCGCGCTGCGAGGCGATGCCCATCTGCAGTGCGCGATCCAGCGCCAGGACGAGCGCCTTTCGCATCGCGCCGGTCGTATCGAAGGCCCCCGCCTTGATCAGCGCCTCGATGACCCCGCGGTTGACCACCTGCGTATCAATGCGCTCGCAGAAGTCGAACAGATCGCGGAAGCGACCGCCGGCCTCCCGGGCGGCAATGATCGACTGCACCGCTTTCTCTCCCACCCCCTTGATGGCCGCCAGCCCGAAGCGAATGAAGGATCTGCCGGACCCGCCGGCGGGGTGTACGACCGTGAAATCCGCTCGGCTGCTGTTGATGTCCGGCGGGCGAACGTCGATGTCAAGGCGGCGGCACTCTTCGATATACTCCACCACCTTATCGGTGTCGCCCATTTCGTACGTCAGCAGAGCGGCCATGAACTCGACCGGGTAATACGTCTTGATGTAGGCCGTCTGAAAGGCGACGAGGGCGTAGCCCGTGGAGTGCGCCTTGTTGAACGCGTATTCGCCGAACGGTAGGATCTGGTTGAAGATGCTGTCGGCCGTCTCGCGCTTCAGCCCCTTCCTGACGCAGCCCTCGACGAACGGCTCGCGCTCCTGCTCGATCATCTGCGTCTTCTTCTTGCTGATCGCCTTGGCCAGCCGGAAGGCCCGCTTCCGCTCGATCCCGCCGAGCTGATTGACCAGCCGCGCGACCTGCTCCTGGTAGACGATGATGCCGTAGGTCTCGGCCAGCACCTCGCTCATGATCTTGTGCGGCGTTGACCATTTTTCGCCGTGCTTGCGGGAGACATAGGCGTCGATGTTGACCATCGGCCCCGGCCGATACAGGGCGTTCGCGGCGATCAGGTCCTCGATGCGATTCGGTCGCATCTTCATGAGCACGTCGCGCATTCCGCCGGACTCAAACTGAAAAACACCCTTGGTCTGCCCCTGCGCGAAAATCTCGTAAACCCTCTGATCCGTCAGGTCGAGATGCTCCACGTCGATGCGGACACCATGATTCTGCTCGACCAGCTTGCAGGCCAGCGTGAGTGTGCTGAGCGTGCGCAGGCCGAGGAAGTCCATCTTGAGCAGACCGACCAGTTCTACCGTGGGCCCTTCAAACTGCGTGATGATCGCATCCGAGCCGGTCGCCTTGTAGAGGGGCAGCAGCGTATCCAGCGGCACATCGGCGATAACCACGCCCGCTGCGTGCACACCGGCATGACGGGCCAATCCCTCGATGCGCCGCCCGATATCAAGCACGCGGCGCACCCGCGCATCCTCGTCGTACAGCCGCTTCAGTTCCGGTTCGCGGGACAGTGCCTTGTCGAGCGTCATCTTCAGCTCTTCAGGCACCAGCTTGGCGATCCGGTCCGCTTCCGCCAGTGACACACCGGTGACACGGCAGACGTCGCGGATGACCGCCCGGGCCTTGAGCGTGCCGAAGGTGATGATCTGGGCGACGTGGCCGTACTTCTCGCGAACATATTGAAGCACGCGCTCCCGCCCGTCCTGGCAGATGTCGATGTCGATGTCGGGCATCTCGTCGCGGTCCGGATCCATGAACCGCTCGAAATAGAGCCCGTAGCGAAGCGGGTCCGGCTGGGAGAGATACAGACAGTACGCCACGACGGACGAGCAGCCGCTGCCGCGCGCCCCGCAGGGTATGCCGTTGTCTCGTGCGTAGTGAACGAAGTCCCAGCAGATGAGAAAATAGCTGGAAAAGCCCTTGCTCTGGATGACGTCAAGTTCGTAATCAATCCGCTCGCGAAGTTCTGCGGTGATCTCGCCGTAACGCTCCGCCGCGCCCTGATAGACGAGCTTGCGAAGGTATTCCTCCGGAGTTTGTCGCTCCGGCGGGTGGTAGACCGGCGTGTGCCGCTTCTTGAAATCCAGGTCGACGTTGCACTGATCAGCGATTCGAACCGTGTTGTCGACCGCCTCAGCATATTGCGGAAACAGGGCCGCCATTTCCTCTGGCGTCTTGAGATAGAACTGATCCGTCGGAAACTTGAACCGGTCCGTCTCGTCCTGGGTCGCCTTGGTCTGGATGCAGCAGAGCACATCGTGCGCCTCGGCGTCCTCATGCCGAAGGTAATGCACGTCATTGGTGACGATGAGCCCGACACTCTTGCGCCGCGCGATCTCCACCAGTTCGGGATTGATCGCCCGCTGCTCCTCGATGCCGTGGTCCTGAAGCTCGATGTAAAATCGCTCAGGGCCGAAAAGCGACAGGTACCAGTCAGCGATGGTCTCCGCCGCGGCGCGATCGCGATGAATCAGGGCCTGCGGAATCTCCGCGCCGAGGCAGGTGCTCGTGCAGATCAGCCCCTCGTGATGCGCTTCGAGCACTTCACGGTCGATGCGCGGCTTGGAGTAAAAACCTTCGCGATAGCCGATCGAAGAAAGCTTGAGCAGGTTCCGGTAGCCGACGTTGTTCATCGCCAGCAGCAGCAGGTGATAATTCGATTCGCCGCGGGCGTCCTTCTCCCGGCTGCGACGATCGCCCGGGGCAATGTACGCCTCCATTCCAATGATCGGTTTGATGCCGGCGGAAAGGGCCTGCCGGTAAAACTCGATGACCCCGAACATGTTGCCATGGTCCGTGATGGCCACGGCCGGCATGCCCAGATGCTTCGCGGTCTTCACGAGTTCGTCGATGCGATTGGCCCCGTCGAGCAGACTGTAATGAGTATGAACGTGCAGATGAACAAAGGGGATCGAAGCTGGCTTGGTCATGAGGCGCTTCCCTGCACGCGCGGGGCCGACTCTCGAGGAGAAGTCCATTCCGCTTTCGATCCGTCAATGTACCGCGCAGAATAATTTATGTGTATCGCGCGAACCGACCGGAGATGCATCGCGGTGAGTCAGCACGCGCTCAGGCCCGGTACTTGTGTTAACCCTGGGTGTGAATTTCATGCATACATGCTCACCGTTTCCACGGTCTGAACGCCTCATGGATACATACGACATCGAAGATGAACCCGGGAACGACGCTGCGATTGAATGAACGTTCGCCTCCGAGAACCAGAACGAGCTTGCGGCACTTGCTGCCATCGAAGCGGATTGACTCGCTCAAAAGTTCGACCGTCCGTCTTCAACGCAGCCGAAGCGCTCGTAAATTCTGTTTGATCGCAAGCGTTGCACCCTGCAACGACACGAATTCGTTGTCGCAAATCCATTGATCGTCCGCTGAGATGGCCGTGCAACTCAACTCGGTAAGAGCATGCGTTGCCAGTCACTCCATCTATTTTCATAACATATTGTTACTACTATATTTATGACACACATTGTGCAGAATGTCTCGCTGACCAGAGCGTTTCTGCGACAAATCCACGCCAGAATCCGCGGTTTCCTAGGTCGGATTGTCGATTGACCGGGTGCATAAGAGACTTATAATCCCTACCTTTAGAACGTTCCGCGCGGCTCGCGGTCTAACCCTATGGCTCGTGTGACTTTAACGGATGTCACCAAGGTTTACCCGGGCGGCGTCAAGGCGGTGGATCGGATCAACCTGTCCATCGTCGACAGGGAGTTTGTTGTCCTCGTCGGTCCATCGGGCTGTGGCAAAAGCACGACCCTGAGAATGGTCGCCGGGCTGGAGGAAATCAGCGGCGGCACCATCGAGATCGACGGCCGCGTGGTGAACGAGACACCCCCGAAAGACCGCGATATTGCGATGGTCTTTCAGAACTACGCCTTGTACCCGCACATGTCGGTGTACAAGAACATGGCCTTCAGTCTCAAGCTTCGTCGGCGTGAGCTGGGCCTTTCCGCCTCGGAGATCGACCGAAAGGTCCGGGAGGCGGCAGCACTGCTGGGCATCGAGGACCTGCTGGAGCGAAAGCCCGGGGCCCTGTCCGGCGGTCAGCGACAGCGTGTGGCGGTCGGACGAGCCATCGTCAGGAACCCCAAGGTGTTTCTGTTCGATGAGCCGCTTTCGAATCTCGATGCCAAACTGCGGGTCGAGATGCGATCGGAAATCAAGCGACTTCAACGTCGTCTGGCGACGACGACGGTCTATGTCACGCACGATCAGGAAGAGGCGATGACATTAGGTGACCGGGTCGTCGTCATGAAGGACGGAATCATCCACCAGTCGGCCTCGCCACTGGAGGTGTACGAAAAACCGGTGAATCGCTTCGTGGCCTCTTTCGTCGGCACGCCGCCGATGTGCTTCCTCGAAGGCCGCGTGGGCGGCAGCGACAGACCGCTGGCCTTCGTGCATGGCACACAGCGGCTTGCGCTTCCGGACGAACTCGCGAAGGTAGCGGCCGGCGCGATCGATCGCCCGCTGCTGCTGGGCATTCGACCTGACGCCTTCGCGACCGATGCGAACGCGGCAAACGGCTCGCGTGCCCGCCTCCGTGTGCGGGTCCTGCTGGTCGAGCCGCTGGGTGATCGAAAGGATGTCCACATGACCACGGCGACGGGAACGAAGCTGGTAGGTCGCGTGGACTTGCGTTCCGGCGTGGCGGAAGGTCAGGAGCTCGACATGTTCATCGACATGAGTCGAGCCCACCTGTTCGAGCCGGGCGATGCGGGTTGCAATCTCGCGGCAAAGCCGCAGGAAGCGCCGGCCGGTGTCTGCTGAACCGGTCGATCGTGGTCCACGGCCCAGCGCCGAGACGACGACCCCGGTCGCGTACGGGAGACGATCTATGCGATAAGCGCCTCCTGAGACACGACGGCGCACGCGACGGCCCGAGCGGCCGCTGCGGCGGGAAGGTACAAAGTGGGCTCGGAAGCGTCGCCCACTTTTTTGTTGATGGGCAGCGGCGATGACGTCGCTGTCGACATGGAATCATCCAAGGCGTGCGTGGACGCCGGCAAACCACGCGACAACTGAATCAGGAAAGACATCGTGAACGCAGAACTCATCCGCATCGTCGACGGCCTGGCCCGCGACAAGAACATCGACAAGGACACGGTCCTCGAAGACCTCGAGCTGGCCATGGAATCGGCGATCCGCAAGAAATACGGCCCCGAAGAAGAAGTCGTCGTCTCCATCGACCGGCTCTCGGGAGACATCAGCGCTTCGCTGAACGGCGAAGCGATCTCCATGAACGACCTCGGGCGGATCGCCGCACAGACCGCCAAGCAGGTCATGATCCAGAAAATCCGCGAGGCCGAACGCGGCAGCATCTACGAAGAATTCCTCGAGCGCAAAGGCACCATCGTGACCGGAACGGTCTCGCGCTTCGAAGGCGGTGCCCTGGTGGTCAACATCGGCCGCACCGAGGGTTTCCTGCCGCGCAGCGAGCAGATCCCCGGCGAAACACACCAGCCCGGCGAACGCATCCGCACGCTCATCCTCGACGTCCGCGAGGCCCCGCACCAGGTGAAGATCATCCTCTCTCGAAGCCATCCCGACTTCATCCGCCGGCTTTTCGAGGTGGAAGTGCCCGAAGTCGCCGAGCGAATCATCGAGATCAAGGCCCTCGCCCGTGAAGCCGGCTACCGCACCAAGGTCGCTGTCTCGTCGATCGACACCAAAGTGGACGCGGTCGGCGCCTGCGTCGGCGTCCGCGGCAGCCGGATTAAGAACATCGTCGAGGAACTCGGCGGCGAGAAGATCGACATCGTCCGCTGGAACGAGTCATCGCAGATTCTGATTTCCAACGCCCTCAAGCCGGCCGAGATTCAGGACATCGCCCTGTGCTTCGAACTGGATCGCGCCACGGTCGTCGTGCCGGAAGAGCAGCTCTCGCTGGCAATCGGCAAGCGCGGACAGAACGTGCGACTTGCCGCCCGGTTGACCGGCTGGGACATCGATATCCTCACGCCGAAGGAATACAACCGCGGTTTGGATCGCCTCGCGGCGACCATTCGCCAGGTCGAAGGTGTGGACGAGATGATCGTCGAGCGCGTCGTTCTGATGGGCCTCATCAGCGTGATGGATGTCGAAGAGGTCGGCACAGGGCCGCTCGTCGAAGAGCTCAAACTCGAACCGGAACTCGCCGAAAAGGTCGTTGCCCGCTGTGCCGAGGAAGCCAAGATCGTGCAGGTCGAGCTGGCCGAGGAAAAAGCCCGTCTCGCACAGGAGAAGGCCGCGGCCGCCGCGCTGGCATCGTCGATGGCCGCTGAGGGCGGTCATTCCGAGGGCGCGACGCTGGATGGTGACGCCAGCCCGTCAGCCGAAGCAGGCATCGATGAATCAACCACGGAGGCAGAGACGGAGCCGGCAGCAGCGGATCAGGGCGCGCCGGCTGCCGGATGATCAGTTGTCTTGTTCGGCAGCGGCTTGGTGAGGCGAGTCGGCGAACAGGGAGTTTGAAAAACCTGGTCGTTAGTAAGGTCGTCCGACGGCGACCCGGATGACACGGGGCGAAACAGACTGGAGACGCGTTTTGGCTGACAAGAAAGTGCGAGTGCACAACCTGGCGAAAGAACTGGACGTCAAGAGCCAGGCGATCATCGACAAGTGCCGCGCCGAAGGCATCGACGTGAAGAACCACATGCACGTCGTCTCGGCCGGCCTCGAAGCCACCATTCGCGAGTGGTTCACCCCCGGTCTGCACTCCAGCGCGGTTGAAGAAGCCAAGCCCGTCGAAATCGAGAAGGTCAAGATCAAGCGCAAGTCCGTGAAGAAAGCAGCCAAGCCCGGCGAAGAAGCTGCCGGCGGTGTGGCTGTTCTCGAAGCACCGGCCCCCTCCGCCGAAGCGCGAGAAGCCGTCGTTACCACTCCGCCGACCGCCCCCGAGAGAACAGAGGCACCGTCACTGGAACTCGCCGCTGAAGCCCCTGCAGAAGACGTCAATCTCGCGGCCGAGGTGCCCACGGAGTCACCGGTTGCTGAAGTCCCGACCGTCATTGAAACTCCGCCGGTCGTAGACACGCCCGCGGCTCCGGCGGCACGCACACCGGGGACACGCGAAAAAGCAGCTCCACCGCCGCCCGTCGGCCCGCAGAACGTCCCCCAGCCGGCGAAACTCACCGGCCCCAAAGTCATTCGCATGGACAAACCGGAGCCGATCGAGCGCCCGCGGCCCAGCGTACGGCCGCCGCCGCGACCTTCGGTCGGTCCGCTGCCCGGCCGTGGGGCGGTCGTCGAGGACGAAGACGATCGTCGTGACAAACCGCGACATGGCAAGGGCAAGGAAGTTCGCGCCGGCGAGGCCACGGCCGAGGGCCGGGTCCATCCGCGTCGCGGCATTCGCGATCACCGCGAGGAAGTCAACGAAAAACTGCGCGAATGGCGCGACCGTGATTTAATCGAACGAAAGGACCGGCTGGCGCACGCCTCCGGCAGAGGTATCGGCGGCCTTCGGGCGATCGAGGGGAAACAACCCTCGCGGCGATCCACCGGCCCGCGCGCCGCGCCATCCCACGTCCGCAAGGACAAGGTCGAACTCGTCGAGCCGATCATCGTGAAGGATTTCTCGCGCGAGATCGGTGTCCCCGTCGCCGACATCGTCAAGAAGCTCATGCAGGATCATGGCCAGTTGGCGATGATCAACACGGCCATCCCCACCGAAACCGCTCAGATCATCGCGCTGGAGTACGGGGTCGAGCTGACGGTCATCAAGGCCAAATCCGCCCTCGAAAAACTCAAGGACGAATTCGACGCCATCCCCCGCAAGAAACTCAAGCCGAGGCCGCCGGTCGTCACCGTGCTGGGCCATGTCGACCACGGAAAAACGAGTCTGCTCGATCGCATTCGCAATGCCAATGTCGCCGCCGGTGAGGCAGGCGGCATCACTCAGCACATCGGCGCCTATCGGGCCCGCGTCGGTGATCGCTGGGTCGCCTTTCTGGATACGCCGGGCCACGCCGCCTTCACGGCCATGCGTGCCCGCGGCGCGAACATGACCGACGTGGTCGTGCTGGTCGTGGCGGCGGACGACGGCGTCATGCCAACGACCATCGAAGCGATCAACCACGCCAAGGCGGCCAATACGACGATCGTCGTCGCGCTCAACAAGATTGATCTGCCGCACGACATCAACAAGATCTATGGCCAGCTCACGGAACACGGCCTCACTCCCAGCGGCGACTGGGGCGGCGATACCGACGTCATCAAGACATCAGCAACGACCGGCCAGGGTATTGACGACCTCCTCGCTCACCTGGCGACCCTCAGCGAAGTGCTCGATCTGAAGGCCGACCCGACGATTCCCGCGACCGGTACGGTCATCGAAGCCGAGCGCACCGAAGGCCAGGGCAACGTGGCCCACCTGCTTGTGCAGGAAGGCACGCTCAGGGCCGGTGATTTTCTGGTCTGCGGTCCGGCCTTCGGCCGCGTCCGAAGTCTGCGCGACGATCACGGCAAAACCGTCAAGGAGGCCGGCCCGTCGACGCCTGTTGAGGTCACCGGTCTGTCCGATGTGCCGATGGCCGGCGATCGCTTTTTCGTGGTCGACAGTTTGCAGCGCGCCAAGGAAATCGCACAGGACGAGGCCGAGCGCCGCCGCCAGGAACAGCTCATCCGCGTCTCCAAGCCGACGAACCTCGAATCGCTGCTGGCCGGTGCCGCCGAGGGCGAAGTGCCCACGCTGCCGGTCATCCTCAAAGCCGACGTGCAGGGCTCGGTCGACGTCCTCAAGAAGGCCCTCGCCGAGTTCCCGGTGGACCAGGTGCGGCTGGTGGTGCTGCACTCCGGCGTCGGCGCGGTGACGGAGTCCGACCTGGTCCTGGCACAGGCCAGCCAGGCGATCATCATTGCGTTCTACGTGGTGCCCGACCCGACGATACAGAAGATGGCCGACGGCCTGGGCGTGGACATCCGCACCTATCGCGTCATCTATGAAGTGCTGGATGACATCCGCAAGGCGCTTGAGGGCCTGCTGGAGCCGGACGAGAAGATCGAATCCCGCGGCCGCGCTGAGGTGCGAGAAGTCTTCAGCATCTCGAAGGTCGGCCGCATCGCCGGTTGTTTCGTTCGCGACGGCGTCATCCAGCGATCGAACCGCGTTCGTGTGGTACGCGACGGCGTGGTGGTCAAGGATGCGGCACAGATCGAATCGCTCCGACGCTTCAAGGACGACGTACGCGAAGTTAAGAGCGGTTTCGAGTGCGGCATCCGAATCGAGTCGTTCGACGACCTCAAGCCGGGCGACGTGATCGAGGCCTTCGAAGTCGTCAAGGTCGCCCGAAAGCTGGAGACGGCCGGCGTGCGATAAGTCGCTTCGCATGCAGGCGGCCGCAGGGCGAAACCCTCAATGGTCATTGGTGTGTTACGGATGGAGCTGACCATACCTGGTGCGATGTCGCTGAAGGACAAGCGGCGCGTGATAAAAGGGCTCAAGGATCGATTGGCCGGCCGGCACAACGTCTCCGTCGCGGAAGTAGACGACCTGGACGAGCATCGGACCAGCGTCCTCGCGGTGGCCATGGTGTCCAACGACCGTCGATTCACCGATTCGTGTCTCTCGAAGATCGTCGATGAAGTCCGCGTCGTGCGATCGATCTGTCTGGTCGACTATGGGATTGAACTGTTCTGAGCCGATCCGGTGGCACACCAGCGCGACGAGCGGCCGAGAACCGGCCCGGCGGAGATCGACCGCCGACGGCACACGGCGCCGACAGGGGGAAAGCTGATGTCCTATCGCCCCGAACGGGTGGCCCACGCGGTGCGCGACGTCGTGAGCGAGGCGATTTCCCTGCGCCTGTCCGACCCGCGGATCCACCGCTTTACCAGCATTACACGCGTCGAGATGAGCGGCGACCTGCGCCAGGCCGACGTGTACGTGAGCGTGATGGGCACGGAAACCGAAGGCCGCACGACGATGAAAGGGCTGGAAAGCGCCCGCGGCATCATCCAGGGAATGCTGGCCAAGCGACTCGACATGCGGCAGTGCCCGTCCGTGCGCTTCCATCTCGATCTCGGCATCAAGATCGCCATCGAAACCATCCGAAAAATCGACGAGGTCATGCACCAGGAAACGCCGGCCGATCGGTCGCGCGACCCCGGCGCTTCGACCCAACCCGACGCCGGTCAGGACCCGGCCCACGGAGCTGATGCATGAAAAACGCGGCGCAGCACATTCGTGAATTCAGGAAGCTGCTCAAGAAAATACGGAAGGAAAACGCCACGCCCTTCCCGCAGGTCGACGACCCCATGGAACAGATGCTTCGCGGCATCCTCACGGACCACGCTTCCGAAACCCGGGCCAACGCCGGTCTCGCCCGACTCTGGGAAACCGTCGTCGATATCAACGACCTTCGCGTCACGCCGGTCGCGGAGATCGTCGAGGCCATCGGCGCCGACTTCCCCATGTGCCGTAAGGCCGCTGAAGACATCGTCAAAGCGCTCATCGTCATCTTCAACAAGCTGCACCACCTCGACCTGAGCTTCCTGAAGAAGGCAGGCCGGCGAACCGCCGAATCCTTCCTCAACAGTCTCGACGGCGTCAACCCGCATGCCCGGGCGACGGTCATGCTTCGTTGCCTGAGGGGGCACGCCGTCCCTGCGGACGCGACGATGTGCGAGATCATGCGCCGCGAGGGCTGCGTGGAGCCGGACGCCACCACGGAACAGATCCAGAAATTCCTCGCCAGCCAGATCCGCGAGTCACAGGCCGCATCGTTCTACGCCCAGTTCAAACGCTACGCTGCGACACACGTGCCGCGCAAGCTTCCACCGCCGCCGACCCCGCCAGCGGCACTCGCAACGCCGCCGGCCAAACCCGCCGCCGCAAACTCGGAGCCGAAGAAGAAATCCACCGCGACTCCAGGTAAGCCGGCACCCAAGGCGCGGCCGAAGAAAGGCAACCGGTCCAGTGCCGCCTCCCGTGCCAAGGGCTCACCCAACCGGAAACGTTCCAGCCGCCCGGCCAAAGCCGCAGCGACATCAAGGAAATCCGTAAAACGTCCCTCGCGATCCCTGCGAAGACACCGCTGACCAGCCGCACGACCGCGGATGTAGGTCGTCGACGGATGCGTTGACCCCCTTCCCAATACTGAAAACGAAGATGTCCAACCGACCGATTCCGTCGGCCGCTTCACGCAAATTGACCATTGCCCGCTTCGCACTCCCTCTTTCCATCCTGCCAGAGTCTACCTAGGATGAAGCGGTTACCAGCATACGCACCGCGGAGACGATAAGAACGCATGAACCCCCTACGGCGATGTTTCCGACCGCTCCACGCCGCCCTTGCTCTCTCGCTCTTTGGCATCTCGGGCTGTGCCATGCCGCAGGAGCAATCTCCCTCCGTCGAAGCCCGTCCCGAACTTCCCGCCAAAGCGATGCTGACCACGAGCGAGATCCAGCCCGTGCCCGTGTTGCCGATCGGTCCCGCGACCGTCGAACATGAGCCGGCCCCGCAGGCGATGCGCCACCTGCGCACCGGCCAGGAGCGGTTCAACGAGGGCCTCTGGGCGGACGCCACCTCCGCGCTGGAGAAGGCGCTGCAGGTCGATCCGGACCTGATCGAAGCCCGCATCCTGCTGGCTCGCGCTGCCATGCAACACGGTAATCTGCCCCTGGCCACGAGCCATCTGGAAGAGGCCGCGCGACTGGCGCCACGCAACCCCGCTGTTCATCAGTTACAGGGGGAGCTGGCGCTCTCCCATCGCAAGCGCAAGCAGGCCATTGCTTCATTCCGCCTGGCGCTGCTTGCCAGTGAAGATACGCCGCGCCGACCCGAGCGCGTCCTGGCTCACCTCTCTCTGGCGCTCGCACTGAAGGAAGAAGGGTATCTGACCGCCGCAGCCGAGCAGTTGGAGGCCTACCTGAGCGCCGTGCGCGAGCCGACAAGTGAGATGGAGAGCTATCGCGAGTTACGCGAGATGCGCATCCTCTATCGTGGTCGCGCTCCTGCGCTGCTCGGCGAAATCCTCCTCGAACTGCGACAGCCCGAGCGTGCCGTGGAGGCGTACCGGATCGCAGTCGAGCAAAGCCCGGAAGATGCGGCCCTCGCGGCACAGTATGTCAGCGCGCTCGCGAAGGCCGGCCGGCACGACGAAGCCATCGACCGGGCCGCGCGCAATCTGACCGAGGCGGACGATTTCACGGAGAACAACCTCGCGCTGCTCGAAACCGTCTGCAGACAGGCGGACCGACCGCAGCTCTACGACGAACAGCTCGTTCGCATCGCCGAACAGAGCGATCGCCCCGGCGTGCGGATTCGCATTTCGGAAATCCTGCTCGATCGCGGCAAGCGTCAACCGGCGGCGCAGGTGCTTACAGGTGTCTGTGAGGCCGATCCGCAGAACACCGACGCCTTGCAGCTGCTCGCCCGTCTGCGTCTGGAACTGGGCGAGGCGACCGATGCCGCGGTAATGCTCCACCGACTGCTGAGCGCGTCGCCCGAAGCGTACGACGTCGTCGAGCGCCTGATCGGCAACAGTGCGTCAACCGGCGTCATCGGTGCATTGACCGAGGTCGTCCGCGCGAGACAGGCGCGCGACTGGAACAACGCGACCGGCTGCCTGTTGCTGGCGCTCTGCGAACTGGCAGCAGGCCGTTCGCAGGAAGCTGCCGTCCAGTGCCGCGAAGCGCTTCGGCTGGATCCTGAATACACGACGGCAACGGTCCTGCTGGCGCGCATCGCACTTCAGCAGCACGATTACGCCGCAGCCCTGGCCTCGGCCGACGCAGCCATTAAGGACGGCGCGGAGCTTCCGGAATTGCACATGATCTGCGCACTGGCCTGTGACGCGCTGGGCGAAGACACTCGGGCGGAAGCCGCCTTCCTCGATGCCTTTCGACTGGACCGCAGCAGACCGGAGCCGCTGCTGCGCCTGGCCGAATCGATCGAGCGCCGCGGCGACCTGGTCCGAAGTGAACAACTCTACCGTCGCATCCTCGACGACGTGGACCCGCGCTGCATCCCGGCCCGCGAGCGTCTCGTGCGACTGTTGCTCAACACCCAGAAGACGGATCGAGCCAAGGAGTACTTCGCGGATTTCGAGCGGCTGGGTCAGTCCGGCGGCGCCGTCGAACGATGCCGCGCCCTGCTCAAGCTGGCCACCAGCCGGGCCGTCCGCGGCCAGGAACGGCTGGACGAGTACCGCTCCGATCTCCGCCGCATCCTGGAAAAGCACCCCGGTGAAGCTGCCACCCACATGGCACTGGCGATGAGCCACGAAGCCGTGGGTGAGTACAAAGATGCACTTCGAGAGGTGGATGCGGCCCTGGCAATCGATGCGGCCGACGTGGACGCGCTGAAGCGCCGCGCTGAGTACCTCTCGCGCCTGCTCGATTTCCGTCTCGCCGTCGAAACAACCCGCCGCCTGCTGGAAATTCGCCCGAACGATCTGGACGCGCGGCACCGCCTGGTTCGCTTCTCACTGGCTCTCGGCGATCTCGACACCGCGGCTGCGGAGTTGCGGAATCTCCTGGACCGTGAAGCGGACTCAGAATTCGTCCCGCTCTATCGAAATCAGCTCGCCGCCGTGCTTGGCTACGCAAAGCGTCACGAGGAGCGCATCGAGCTCGCACGACATTGGCTGGACGAACAGCCCGACGATCAGATTCTCCGAGAGTTGTACCTGTCGGCGCTGCGCGACGCGGGCCGGATGGACGAAGCCGTTTCAGCCGCGCGGCGATGGCTCGATGAGGAGCCGACGGACACCGCATGGCGACAGCGATACATCGGCCAGTTGGTCGCTGCGAAACGATTTGCGGAGGCCCAGCAGCGCGTGCTCGAATGGCTGGAGGAAGACGCCGACGATTACGAAATGACCGCCCTGCTGGTGGGCGTCTTCTGGGAAGCACGCGATGCCGAGAGCGCCGTCGAGACCGTGCAGACCGGCATGGAGGACCCGCGATTCCGCCGGGAGTATGAGCGCATGCTGGCGACCTCTTATCGCCTGCTGCAGCGTTGGGATGACGCCGTCGAAGTCTATCGCCGGATCGGCGGCCGTCTGCGAAGCGAAGGCACCGATCAGCAGCTCTTCAACACACTCATCGAAGCCCAGCGGTTCGACGAAGTCGAAAAGGAAGTCAGCGGACTACTCAGCCAGAAGACGTCTGCGCAGGATGGCGCCGAACGGTTTGATTATGCGACGCTCGTCGCCCTGCGAAGGCAGATGGCGAGAATCTTCCAGCTCACCGACCGAAATATGCAGGCCATCCAGCAGTTGGAGGAAGTCTTCGAACTGACGAAGGGTCTGTCCGAGGCCAATCCGCACTCCGGCGCGCTCAAGCAGGAACTCGTCGGCATCCACAACGACCTGGGCTACACGCTCGCCGACGAAGGTATCCGCCTCGATGAAGCCGAGCGGATGATTCGCCATGCCCTGAGCGAAGAGCCGCTGAACTCGGCCTACCTCGACAGTCTCGGCTGGGTCTTTTACAAGCAGGGCCGATTCGAAGCAGCCATCGAGCTGCTCGAACGCGCCATTCTCCTGACCGCGCGGGATGATGCCGTGATGTACGACCACCTGGCCGATGCACTGTATCGCGCCGGTCGCGTCGACGAGGCCCGAAAGAACTGGGAAGAGGCCCTTCGCCTGAGCGATCGCGACCGCTACCCGCCCCCCATTCTCGAAGACCTGCGGCTTCACGATGCCGTCCGCGCCAAGCTCGCCCAGCTCGATCGCGGAGAAACGGTTGAAACAGCGCCGCTGGCGCAAACCGAACAGCCGGAGCGAGACGGCAGCGCCGCGCGGCAGGCATCCACGAAACCCCCGGGCGGCGATGCACCGTAACCGGGTACCGCGATCGCCTCTCCACGTTATAATTCTCCCGTGGACAGAGTGAGTGATTGAACGTCGATCGTTTCTCCGGGTGTCGTCATGGCTGGTCACAGTAAGTGGGCAAACATCAAGCACAAGAAGGCGATCACCGATGCGCGCCGCGGAAAGCTCTGGAGCAAACTGGCGAGAAACCTGATCGTCGCCGCGCGGACCGGCGGAGGTGATCCGTCGATGAATCTTTCGCTGCGATACGCGATCGACAAGGCCAAGGCGGCCAACATGCCGTCCGACACGATCGACAAGGCCATCAAGAAAGGCACCGGCGAACTGGGTGGTGAGGCCTACGCTCCCGTACAGTACGAGGGCTACGGCCCCGGCGGTGTCGCCTTCATCGTCGACGCCCTGACCGACAACCCCCATCGCACCGCGCCGGAGATCAAAAAACTCTTCGAGCGCGGCGGCGGCAACATGGGCACGGCAAATTGCGTCAGTTGGAACTTCAAGGCCCTCGGCACGTTTCGCATCAAGTCCGATGTCGTAGATGAAGATACGCTCATGGAAGTCGCTCTCGAAGCCGGCGCCGACGACGTCGCCCGCGACGACGACGGTTTTGAAGTCACCTGCGAGGTACAGGCATACGAGGCCGTGCGCAAAGCGCTTGAAGCGCGCAAGATCGCCACCGAGCGCGCCGAACTCACCATGCGGCCGCAGTCGACAGTTATCGTCGACGCCGAAACGGGTACCAAAGTCCTCAAGCTCATCGAGGCCTTTGAAGATCACGACGACGTTCAGAACGTCTACACCAATTTCGAGATGCCCGACGAGATCATGGCCCAGTTGCAGGGATCGTAAGCCGCCGGCGCGGTGCTTGTTCGCGATCATTGCTCGCCCAGCGGTTACCGATCCTCATACTGAATCACGCATCAGCAGCGCCGCGAAGCCGCCGCCGCGCGCGACATCCGGCAGCACGAACTCCTGCTTCACAACCTGCCAGCCGTCGTGCCGGCCGGCGAACTCGGCAATCACTTCCTCGTTTTCCTCTCGTTCGATCGAACAGGTCGCGTAGATGATCCGCGTCCGTGGGCCCGCGATCTCCGCCGCCTGCCCGAGCAGCTCCTTCTGCAACGCAGCCATCTCCTGCAGATGCCGATGACTCGCGCGATACCGCGCCTCGAGCCGCCGCGAGAGCACACCCGTATTCGTGCAGGGTGCGTCCACCACGATCAGGTCCGGCTTGCGGCCAATCCGCGCCAGCGTGGCCGGCAATTCCTGCGAAGGGCACGTCTGCACGATCGAAATACCCAACCGGGCGGCGTTCTCAGGGATGCGCTCCAGACGCGATGCATCGACATCAGTAGCTACGACCAGGCCGCAATTGCCCATCCGCTCCGCTGCCTGCGTGGATTTCGTGCCGACGCCGGCGCAAAAATCGAGCACGAATTCGCCCGATGCCGGCGGCGCGAGCAGCAGGGCACGCTGCGAAGTCAGGTCCTGCGGCTGGCAGAGGCCCTCGGCGAACTCCGGCGTATCAACAATCGACGGGTGGTCCGGCAGGACGACAGCGTCGGGATCGCTCACGCGCACGCAACGATGTCCCGCCGCTTCCAGCCGCGCGGTCAGCGCCTCGGCACTTGTCCGCATGGTATTGACGCGCAGCACAAGCGGCGGACGCGATCGCCCCGCCTCACAGATCTGCCGACAGCCCGCCGGCTTGAACCGCCGGTGCCAGCGCTCCACGAGATACATGGAGTGCGATGTTGCGGTCACCAGATAATCCAGCGGGCGACGGGCAGGGTCGGGAAACAGGTCCTGTTCGAATCGCCGGCCGCGCTCAGCGTCGAGCGGCAGCCAGCGACGCGGATCGACATCGGTGGAATACGCACTGACATCGCCTCGGCACTCCGTTATCTGTCGCAGTACGGCGTTCACCACCCCGGCCGCCCCCTTGCCATGTCGCCGGGCATGCTTGACGGCCTCGTTCACCGCGGCGTGCGACGGAATCCGGTCCAGCCAGCACAGTTGATAAGCCGCCACCGCGAGGATCATCCGCACGGCCGGCCGCAGCCCCTCCCAGCGACCGCGATAAAACCGAGCGCAGATGTGTTCGAGAGTAATCCGGTGCCGAAGCACGCCCGAGACCAGCTCCGATGCCAGAGCCGCATCCACCACGGACAGTGGGCCCTCCGCCTGCATGCGATCAAGCACGTCGCGCCCGCGGATCAGCCCGTCGTAAGACTGCACCAGCGCCTTGACGGCGCGCTCGCGCGCACTGCGATGACTCGAAGTGGTCGCTGTCATCTCATCCTCTCTGCAACATCCGGCGCGATCGGTACGAAGCGATCGCCCTCGCGCACGTGCCGGCCATTGACGTAGTCCTGCCAGCTCATGCATCGCCCGCCGGACGGCTTGATCTCCAGCACCTCCAGCTCCGCATCCGCCGTCTGAACGCGCATCATGTCGTTGATGCGGCCGGCCTCATCGGGCGTCGCCGCCGCGCGCGTGCGCAGGTCGTAGGCGCGTGCCCGTGCCAGTGTCACCTGCTCGTCACGCTTTCCGTCGGATGATACAAATCGACATACCGCCCCCGGCCACGACCACAGGCCGCAGATACGGCAGGCCAGCTCATGGGCCGGCATGTCAAACCGGATGTGCCCGTCCGCCTTGGTCAGTTTCGGTGCATAGGTCACGAGCGATGCATCCTGCGGTGTGCCCGGCGCGGTCGGTTCGCCTGACAGCAATTCCAGTGTCGCGCGAACGGCATCACATCCGATCCGCGACAGCCGGTCGTGAAGCTCATCGGCCGTTTCTTCCGGAGCGATGCGCGTCCGCCGCTGCACGAGGATCGGCCCGGCGTCCATCTTTTCGACCAGCCGGAAAATCGTGACGCCGGTCTCCATCAATCCGCGGATAACCGCCCACTGAATCGGCGCCGCACCGCGCAGTGCCGGCAAAAGTGAAGCGTGCAGATTGATGATGCCCGCCGGGAATCCCGAAAGCAGTGCCGGGCCGATCTTCTGCCCGAAGGCCGCGACATATGCGAGGTCCGCCTTCAGGGAGAGCAGATGCGCCACCTCGTCCGCCGCGTTCACGTCCGATGGTGTGACAACCGGCAGGCCCAGTTCGAGCGCTTCACGCTTCAGGGGCGTCGGTGTCACGTCTTTGCCGCGGCCGCGCGGCTTGTCCGGCTGACTGACGACCATGACGATTTCGTGGCCGTCATGCGCGATCGATCGCAGCGTGGGAATGGCGAACTCGCCGGAACCAAAAAAAAGCACACGCATCAGGAACTTCCTGCCGGAGCGCGCCGCGCCGCATCCGCCGGTCAAAGGGCCACGACACCGCGGGAGGACTTGTGCTTGCGCTCGAGTTCCCGGAGCGTCTTTCGATTGGCGATGCGATCGGTCTCCGACATGGCGTCGATGATCAGCCGCCCGTTCAGATGATCCAGCTCGTGCTGCCAGCACCGCGCCAACAGGTCAGCTCCGTCGGCTTCGATCGGTCGCCCCGTCAGATCGCTCGCCACGATACGGCAGCGCTGAGCCCGGCGGACGGTCACCGTTACGTCCGGTATCGACAGGCACCCCTCCTGCGATTCCGCATCTCCGAAAGTCTCGCGGATTTCGGGGTTGACGAGAATCATGTCATCCTTCAGATCGCCGGTAACGTTGCAGACAAAAAGCCGCAATGGCAGACCAACCTGCGGCGCGGCCAGTCCGACGCCCTGTTCTGCCCGCATGAGTTCGAGCATCCGCTCGGCCAGGGCCGCGAGGTCGGCATCGAACGCCTCGACCGGCCGGCAGACCTTCCTCAGGACAGGGTCCGGATAGCAAACGATCTGAAGCTTCGACCAGTCCCTCGACATGCAAGCGCCTCTCCCGCAAGACCTTATTCGCGGTATAATCCATTGTAGTGTAGCGGCGCGGCGCGAAACTGAAAACGCCACCAGCAGCGCACGGCATCAGCCGGTCGGTCGCCGATGCGTTCAAAGCGCGGTCGCTGTCGTGCAAGCGATCGTCATGAGCTTTGTCACGACCGGCCAACCTGCACCTCGTGATCCATGCACAGCGAATCGGGCGACAAACTTCCACCTCCCTCAGCGCAACCGGCCGTCGGTGCGGATGACGAACGCCGCGGCAAGGCGCGAAAGTTCTTCGAACACGCGAAGAAAGCCGCCGAACAGCGAAACTACGACTACGCCATCAAGCTCTACACAGACGGACTGGCGCTCTGGCCTGATGCCGTCGAAGAGGGTCTAAAACCCCTGCGAGTCGTCGCCACGATGCGGAAGCTCGAAGGCGGCAAGCCGGCGGGCTTCCTGGCCTCGCGCAAGCTGTCTCTGTCCGGCAAGGACTCGCTCAAGAATCTCAACAACGCCCTGCATCTTTACGGACTGGACCCCGGCTCGATCCCCCACATGGAGCAGATTCTGGAACTGGCGTCGCGGGGCATGCTCTATCGCGTCGTCTGGTGGATCGCTCCGGTGCTCGTAGAGGCCTACGACACGTCTGGCAAGAAGCTGGCCATGTCCCACTATGCCGCCGCCTGCGCGGCGATGGATCACGCTGCTGAGTTCGCCCTTCAGGCCGGCGACGATCGAATCCAGATGGAGATTCTGCAGGCATGCATCGCCACGGCGCAGATCTGGGCGCAGCACTATCCCACGTCGCTCGATGCGCAGCGCGCCCGCAGTGACGCCACCGGAAAACTGACGATCACCAGGGGCAAGTTCAGCCGCGACGGCGACATTACCGAATCCATGCTCGACGCCGAGCGCCAGGCCGACCTGCGAGATCGCGACAAAGCGATACAGTCCGAGGATCGACTCGCGTCGCTCATCGCCAAGGCGCGGGAGGAGTGGCTCGCGCAGCGGGACGTGCCGGGCAAACTCATCAACCTCGTCAACCTGATGCTGCGGGCCGACGATCCCAAGGCGGACAGCGAAGCGATCGCTTTGCTGGAGGCCGAGTACAAGGCGACGAACAATTACGCTTTCAAGATGAAAGCCGACGACGTCCGCATGCGCCATTTCCAGCGGCAGTTGCGGCAGGCCGTCGAAAAAGCCGAGCGCAGCGCCGGCGACGCCACCGCACAACAGGCGGTGCAGGAATTGGCCGCGCGAATCAATGAAGCCGAATTAAAGATCTTCGCCGAGCGACGCGAGAAGTACCCGACCGACCTGAAACTCCACTTTCACCACGGGGTCCGGCTCTTCAAGGCAGGACGCTTCGACGAGGCCATCCCCCTGTTTCAACGGTCGCAGGGCGACGGTCGGCTGCGGCTCGAGAGCCGGCTTTATCTCGGCCGGTGCTTCTTCGAGAAGAACTTCCACGATCAGGCCGCCGGCACCCTTCGGGCCGCCGTCCGCGACCTTGAGACGACCGCCGGGAAGCTGCCGCTTGAGCTTAATTACTGGCTTGGCAGGACCTTAGAGAAGCTCGGGAAGAAGGACGAAGCCCGGGCGGTCTATGGCGAACTGATTCAGATCGATTACAATTACCGCGATGCCCGCCAGCGGCTGGAGCGAATCGTCGCCGGCGAACTGGATTAGCCACGACCGGCCTGAAATGCCTGCTGGCATTTACCCGCATGCGGGATAGTTTAAATGATGTCATCCGGCGTTATAATTGTCGGACTACGGATAAAGTAACCGCGAGATTGCATCGACGCTGAGCACAGGAGCAGACTTTGGCCAGATCACTTTCCTCACAGAAGCGAATGCGGCAGAACACCAAGCGCGCCATGCGCAACAAGGTGCGCAAGACCATCATCAAGACCAGCATCCGTGAGTTTACGGACGCCGTCAGCAGCAAGGACGCCGCATCCGCGGAGACGGCCTATCGCAAGGCGGCCAAGGTCTTGGACCGCTTCGCCTGCCGCCACGCCGTCCACCCGAACACGGCTGCTCGCCGTAAAAGCCGACTGGCCAGGCGGCTCAATGCCTTGAAGGCCGGCGCCAAGAGCTGATCTGCCGCGCTGCCGCCGCGCGAACCATGCCCAAACCGCGCAACGACCGATTCGTCTCCCGGGCCGGGGAAAAGCTTGCTCACGCGCTGAATGCTTTTCATATTTCCCCGGTCGGATGGATCTGCGCCGATCTCGGCGCGAACGCCGGCGGATTTACGGATTGCCTCGTGCAGGCCGGAGCGGCAAAAGTCTACGCGGTCGAACGCGGGTACGGCGTGCTTGATTACCGCCTGCGAAAAGACGCTCGCGTCGTGGTCATGGAGCGCACCGACGCCCTGCACGTCTCGCTGCCCGAGCCGGTGCGCCTCGTCACCATCGACGTCGGCTGGACGCGGCAATCGCTGATCCTCCCGGTCGCCCGACGGCTTACATTGCGACCTGAAGCCCCCGGGGGCGCCGTGCAACCAGCCGATGAACCGGGGGAGCCACAACGCACACTTATCGCGCCGGTCTGCCATGTCATCAGTCTTATCAAGCCGCACTACGAGGCGTCGCCCGACGAGCTTACCGGCGGCGTACTCCCCGATGAATTGACGGAGCACGTCGTCGCGCCGCTTCGCGAATCGCTCACTTCGCTGGGCCTCAAGCTCCTCGCCGAAACCGAAAGCCCCCTCCGCGGTCACGCGGGCAACCGTGAGCTCCTCTGGCATCTGCAAGTGATGTGACGTGTCCCACTGACGGATCGGGGTGGCGCCTGCATCCTGCCCATGACATGTCGCACCGGTATTGTGCCGACAACCCATAGCGAATTACAAAGGGCGGAGTGGTACGCTGCGCGTGCGACGGCGGATGAGGAGGATGGGTAGTGCGCAGAGGGCGGCTGTGGCCGGTTCGGGGACGGGGGTGATGGCAAAGCAGACAGCGCCGGCGTCCGTCATGGGTATCGTCGCGTCGAGCCGGCAGGCCAACCCGGGCCATCATCGTCGGAAGGACCGAGAAAAAAGTGCGGCATGGTCTTGACGCTCAACGGAACTCGTGATAATATTGAAGACGATTCGGGCTGGAGGGGTTCACGAGGAGGCCAGCGCCCCAAGC
>JRYF01005083.1_pt1 | contig 38891 bp, 37 predicted proteins | sample 235331 | NCBI WGS metagenome assembly JRYF01 (sample SAMN03074217, study PRJNA261475) | activated sludge metagenome | biome: Wastewater Treatment Plant; feature: Wastewater; material: Activated sludge; isolation source: activated biomass of a wastewater treatment plant treating hydrocarbon... ... | reverse complement strand
CTAAAAATGTACCTTATACCTGAAGTTAGCACTAGCTGAAGTGGAGCTATCTATCTCCTCAGGTAGCTTTCCTTTTGCGGCGGTGGCTGTAGCTGAAAGCGGGGAAGTGGTGGGACAAGACTATGATCGGGTCGAAGAGTACTCTGATCCTACCGCTCGTGCTGAAATCAATTTGATTAAATGAAAAAATTAAAATTCATATTGCAACGCAGGGTGGTTATGCTGGCTGTTTTGTTGGTTTTAGCATTTATCATTTTCTATGAACACATTATGGTTGGCACAGCCATCGTCCGTATTGGTTATCTCGGTGATAATCCAAATCTACACCAAGTTCCAGCGTCTTTAGTTATAAATGGTGATTTTGAAATACCCAATGATTGGTACTGGTATGAGTGGAAAAATTATCGAATGGCTGTGCCGGTTGGACATACTGAAGAAGTTAAGACAGCAGAAAATTTACGCCTATTTTATGATGGAAAAGTATTGGGTGTTCTAGCGAATCCACCATTACGAGCTATAGTTGATAACAAAAATGAGATAGCTGTCTCCAGCTACGGAAATTTATCGGATTTAGAATACATGAGAATGATTGATGAAGTGAAACCCAGTGGTGCCTTTAGGTTTCAGTCGATAATCTCTAGACGTAGTAACCTGTACTTCATTATGCTTAAAGATCATCTCACGTATGGTTTTAACATTCAGTACCTTGAGAAAGCTGGTCTGGTGGTTCGTGAGGAATTCTTCGTCACAGACGGAGTTGAGGTTGTCACGGCTAGTATTTTTATCGATGGTAGTTTGACCATGGATGTTTTCTTTAGTGATTGGGATTTGGAGATGAGAGTTCAGTTTTATCAATCTATCCAAAAAGTCGGTTCGTCTGTGCTTGGGATAGATTAGTTCTTTCTGCTATAGTGGTCTTTATGAAACCACCACTAATCATCTACTGGGTACGTCGCGACTTACGGCTTAAGGACAATCCGGCTCTATGGGCGGCGAGCGCAGCGAGCCGCCAGAGTGGTGCGCTCTTTCTCCCGCTATTTATTCTCGAGGACTACATGGTCGAGGCCAAGCCAGAGCATCAATTTGGTTACCCGAGTCGGTTTTTTTTGGCGCATGCTCTACCGAAGTTTTTGAGTAAATTGAAAACTGCTGCCCTGGTGCGTGGCAAAGCAGCCAGCTATCTCATTAATCTCTCCAGCAAGTTTGCTGTGAAGGTGTTTGTTAATGACGACGTCTACATTGATTTTTATACGCAAATTGCCAAATTGAAAGTGGCTGGGGTTGAAGTGGTGGTCACGGAAGACGCTCTGTCTGTCGATAAGGAAACGAGAAGTGGCGAAGGGAGATTGTACAGTGTGTTTTCACCCTTCAAAAAAAACGTTTGGGCTAAGTTTGTGAATCTAAAGCCAGCTGAAGATTTTTTTGAAGTAGGACTTAAGTATACTGATGCTGGTGTTTTAGAAAAATTACCAAACCAGATCCAGCCAGACACCGAGGAGTTGTTAAAGATTTTTGATCAGAATCGTCTAATTAAGATTAATGATGAAGTAATTAATCTTGATGACCTAACACCCCGGCCAGACCTGAAACTTTGGTATGAGAGTGAAGCGGAGGCTCTGGCTTGGTTTCAAAACTACCTAGCGATTGGTGCGCTTGATGCCTACGCCAAGCAGCGTGATTCACTTGAGCTTGATACTGAAGGTGCCGGTGCCACCTCGAAGATGAGTCTCGCGCTGGCTTGGGGTCTCGTCTCAGCGCGGACACTAAAGCAAATGATTCAAGATTATTTTGGTGAGCCGTTTGATAATCCTTTTTCGAATCGAGTGAGTGGTGGGGCATTGACCTACTTGTCTGAGTTGATCTGGCGTGAATTTTACCGTTATCAATTTTTTCATCATCCGGAGTTGATGGAGATTGAGTTTCAAGAGCGTTTTCGCGATAAGATTGAATGGGTGGGAGATGCGGTGGCGCGCGAGAGATTCATCGCTTGGATAAAAGGCGAGACTGGGTATCCGGTGGTGGATGCCGCCATGAAGCAGATTGCCTCGACTGGTTGGATGCATAATCGCTCGCGTATGATAGTCGCTAGTATTCTCACCAAGAACCTCGGCGTTGATTGGCGCTCCGGCCAGGAGTATTTCCGCGCGGTACTTTTAGACCTTGATGAGGCGTCCAATAACGGTGGCTGGCAGTGGGGAGCCTCGGTTGGTTCTGACCCCAAGCCAATTCGGATCTTTAACCCAGAACTACAAGCCAAAAACTACGATGCGAGTGGCGCCTATCAAGATAAGTGGCTTGAGGGTGGGGTATTACGAGCACCCGTGCGGCCAATCGTTGAACATAAGCTAGCGCGTGAAGAGGCGCTGCGTCGCTACGGATTAAGTCATCAAGAGCCCAGAGACTACTAGATAATGAGCCACCTCCGAGGATCGAACTCGGGACCTTAGCGTTACGAATGCTATGCTCTACCAACTGAGCTAAGGTGGCTTTATTTGTTACAATGAATATTAATATTAGGAGGGTTTATTTTCAATTAAATTTCTGGTATTCTTCCCCCACGTGCGACTAATTTGTAGCCGCGCCATCTTAGCTCAGTTGGTAGAGCGCCGCCATGGTAAGGCGGAGGTCCCCGGTTCAATCCCGGGAGATGGCTCAGAAAAAACTCCCGATAGGGAGTTTTTGTATGAGTCAGCTCAGGAAGCAAACCGCTTGCTTTCAGTGGCACCCGAGCTCGGCACGCTACGCGTGCCGAGCTCACCTATTTTAGGTATAATAAACTTATGGACCCTCTACAGAAGCAGATTGATGACTATTATAAAAAAGAAGGTTGGGAATATTGGACTCAGCATCAGATGCTGGCGCGTCTTACCGAGGAGGTGGGTGAGTTGGCTCGAGAGATAAATCACCAGTATGGTCCCAAGAAAAAGAAACCGGCTGAGTTAGAAAATTCTATTCAAGGTGAGGTTGGTGATATTCTGTACACCTTGGCTTGTATTTGTAATCAAGAAGGAATCTCTTTAGAAGAAGCACTAAAGCAAAGTATAGAAAAAGTAGAAGGTAGAGATAAGGGTCGGTTTTCAACTCTCAATTAAACATATTTTTATGAAATTTCACCAAATATCAGACCATCGACTACCTAATACTTATACCTGGGGCAGGGCGGGCGAAATGGCAGTAAAACTAAATTTAGCGAAAGCCAAGCCGGGTCCCGTAGATGATCCGCTTCATTTTCATCAGACACGCATTACATACTTTTGTGTATTGTCTGGCGAGCTTTGTTTGGAGGTGGGTGGAGAGTCGGTGTCCTTAACAAAACATAGAGTGCTAGAAATTTTACCTAATGAGCAGTATCGAGTGGTGTCGGCAGGGCATGATGGTTGCGAATGGTTGGTTATTGGTAGTCATAGCGAAGATGATAGAGTAGAAGTTCAGACTAGCTAAGGTTAAGTTTATGGAAAAAAATTCCACTGCACGCATCACCGAAATCGAGACCGCTATGCAGCAGCCGGATTTTTGGCGTGACCCAAAAGCGGCACAGGCGATGATTAAAGAGTTGCAAGATCTCAAGTCCGCAGCGGAAGGAAAAGGTAAGTATGACCGTGGTCCAGCGGTAATGACAATCGTGGCCGGCGCTGGTGGTGATGATGCGGAGGATTTTGCCCGGATTTTGGTCGAGATGTACCAGCGTTTTGCTGAGAGTAAGGGGTGGTCTTTCGCTATAATTGACGACAACGAAAACGACCACGGCGGCTATCGCAATATCACTATCGAAATCACCGGGAAGGATGCCTATGGTACTCTTCAGAGAGAGTCTGGGGTTCATCGCTTAGTCCGCATCTCACCCTTCAACGCCAACAGCAAGCGCCAAACATCCTTTGTTTTGGTGGAAGTTTCACCGCTCTTGTCTGACGTGTCGGCGGTCGAGCTCAAAGATGACGAGCTGGATATTTCTTTCGCTCGCTCGGGTGGAGCTGGTGGGCAAAATGTCAACAAGCGCGAGACGGCGGTACGGATTGTTCATAAGCCAACCAACATCTCCGTTCATGTATCATCGGAGCGTAGTCAACAGCAAAATAAAGATAAAGCCCTAGCGTTACTCGCCGGTAAGATTTATGCTTTCAATGAAATTCAACATAAGCGAGAGATGGAGGGCTTGTCAGTTGAGAAGACCTTGAAGATTGAATGGGGGAGTCAGATTCGCTCCTACGTGCTTCATCCTTACCAGCTGATCAAGGACCATCGGACTAACGTTGAGGTGAGAGATGTTGACAGAGTTCTTGGTGGAGATTTAGAGGCGTTTATAGCAACTTCACCAGAGGCTAAGTAACATGTTATACTCGAGGTTATGATTTATTTTGACAACGTTTCAAAACTCTACAACGATGGTCGCTCTGCGGCTCTACAAGAAGTAACGTTTCAAGTCGCTCCCAAAGAATTCGTCTCGATTGTCGGTCACTCGGGGGCTGGTAAGACCACTCTCCTTAAGATGATTATTGCCGAAGATCGGCCCACTCATGGACAGGTCTTTTTTGAGTCACTGGATATTCACAAAATTCCGAAGTCCCGTCTGCCGCACTACCGGCGCAAGATCGGTACGGTTTTCCAAGACTTTAAGTTGTTACCCAATAAAACTGCATTCGAAAACATCGCTTTTGCGATGGAGGCTAACGGACGAAGCGACGACGAGGTTGCCGAAAACGTCCCCCAGGCGCTAGCGCTAGTAGATTTGGATGACAAGGCTTATAACTTTCCGCATGAACTCTCAGGCGGCGAAAAACAGCGGGTGGCAATTGCACGAGCGATTGTGAACCAGCCAGATATTATCGTGGCCGATGAACCAACTGGCAATCTGGATCCAATTGCCACGTACGAAGTGGTGCAGATTTTGCGTAAGATAAATGACCTCGGTACGACTGTTATCATGACCACTCACAATAAAGGCGTGATTGATGAGTTGGGTCGCCGGGTGATTACTATGGACGAGGGTCGAATTGTTAGGGATGACGTAAGTGGTAAGTACGTACTATAATCAGTCTATGTTTACAGCGATACGCAGGATTACACGAGCGGGGTTTGTTGGGTTTTGGCGTAACGCCTATGTTTCTTTGTCAGCGATCTTTGTTATCACCATCGTACTATTTGTAATTGGCGCTACCATCTTCTTGGAACAATTGCTCCATACATCGCTTACTCAACTTAAGCAGAGAGTCGATATCAATGTTTACTTTGAGCCGGTGGCTGCGCAAGAAGAGATTGATTCGATTGTGACTGCCGTCAGAGCCTTGCCTGAAGTTGCTTCGGTGGTTTATACCTCAAGAGAAGATGCGATTAAGGAGTTTCGTGAGCGTTATCGCAATCAGGAAATTATCATTCAGGCACTAGCGGAGCTGGACGATAATCCGCTAGGAGCTAACATTGCTATTCAGGCTTATGAGTTGTCACAATACGAATCGATAGCGCGCTTCATTGATGAACAAAAAGCCTCTGCTCCGCCGCAAAACCCAATCATCAGTAGCGTCAATTATGGTCGCAATCAAGAAGCGATTGATACCCTAGATGCCATTTTAGCGGCGGTTGAGCGGGCTAGTCTTTTTATTACTATATTCCTCCTCCTAGCGGCCGTTATGATCACCTTTAACACGATTCGTCTCGCCATCTATACGGCCCGCGAAGAGATTGCCATCATGCGCTTGGTAGGAGCTAGCAACATGTTCATTAGAGGCCCATTCGTCTTGCAGGGTGTGATGTATGGATTTTTCTCCGGTGTTCTGGCCCTACTAGCTTGGTATCCGATTTTGTCATACCTCGGCCCACGCACAGAGGAATTTTTCTCTTTCAATCTATTTGCTTACTTTGTGACTGACTTCAATTACATCTTTGCAGTGTTGGTGGGGATTGGAGTGGTGCTTGGCTTGATTTCTAGCGTTCTGGCGATTGCTCGTTACCTTAAAACCTAAGCTAGACCTTTATGAATAAATCAGTGCGAAATAAGCGTGCCACCAAGTACGTCTTTGTGGTCGGTGGGGTTATGAGCGGGGTCGGTAAAGGGGTAAGCGCCTCTTCGATTGCCCTCCTCTTAAAGTCGCGCGGACTTAAGGTAACGGCCGTTAAGATTGACCCGTATATCAACGTTGATGCTGGCACTATGAATCCGACTGAGCACGGTGAAGTGTTTGTCCTCAAGGATGGACTTGAAACGGATCAGGACATGGGTAACTACGAACGTTTTTTGGGTGAAAACCTGCCCCGCATCAATTACATGACCACTGGTAGCGTATACTTGTCAGTGATTGAACAGGAACGTAAGTTGGCCTATAAAGGTAAGAATGTTGAAGTGGTGCCAGATATTCCACTTGAGGTAATTAGACGAATTAAGCTCGCTGCAAAGACAGCTACAGCTGATGTGGTGATGGTGGAGATTGGGGGTACGGTTGGAGAGTATCAAAACATTCTTTTTCTGGAGGCGGTTCGCATGCTAAAACAGGAGCGCCCAGATGATGTAATAACCGTTATGGTTAGTTATCTACCAGTGCCGGGCAGTATTGGTGAGATGAAGACAAAGCCCACTCAGACGGCGGTGCGAGCTCTCAACAGCGCCGGTGTATTTGCCGACTTTATTATCGCTCGGTCACCAGTTGCGATTGATCAGAAGCGTAAAGATAAGATTGCCACCTTTTGTAACGTAAAAAGTGACCACGTGATTTCCGCGCCGGATTTACCCAGTATTTACGATATCCCAGGAGTGTTCGAAGCTGATGGATTGTCAGACAAACTCTGTCGTGCACTAAAATTGAAGCCGAAACCAGCGGATTTAAAGGCGTGGCAGGCTTTTGTAAAAAAGACCAAATTTCCTAGACGCGAAATTAATATTGCGGTGGTCGGTAAGTATTTTAGTTCGGGTGATTTTATGATTTCTGATGTTTATCTATCGGTGCTGGAGGCTCTTAAGTATTCCGCTTATCACAACGGTAGTAAGTTAAAGTTAACTTATTTATCGGCTGTCGATTTTGCTAAGTACGAAGCTTGTTCAGCGCTGAGTGTCTATGCTGGTGTCTTGGTACCGGGTGGTTTTGGGGAAACGGGCGTGGCGGGCAAACTCAACGTGATTCGCTATGCTCGGGAGAATAAGATACCGTACTTCGGTATTTGCTACGGGATGCAGCTGATGGTGATTGAGTTTGCCCGCCACGTTGCTGGTTTAAAGCAAGCACATACTACAGAGGTAAATCCCAAGACACCCGACCCAGTAGTGGCAGTGATGGACAGTCAGGCAGAAATCGTCAAAGCTGGTCAGCTTGGCGGTACGATGCGACTGGGTGAATACACTGCTAAACTCAGAAAAGGTTCTCTGGCCCGCGCCGCCTATGGTGTCGATCAGGTAGTCGAACGTCACCGCCACCGCTATGAGGTGAATCCGGCTTATGTCGATATCCTAAAGAAGGCAGGATTAATCTTCTCAGGTGAATCACCTGATGGGAAGTTGATGGAAATTGCCGAATTACCAAAGACCAGGCATCCTTTCATGCTGGGAGTACAGTTTCATCCTGAGCTTCTGGCTCGTCCTCTCATCCCTCATCCATTGTTTTCGGCTTTTATCAAAGCCGCTCTAAAATCGCAAAAATAACGTTGCTATATGACCCTCTACCGTCTCTTTGCGCTCACGATTTTCGTCAGCTCCTTTCTTTTATTTCAAGTCCAACCGCTGATAAGTAAGCATATCTTGCCCTGGTTTGGTGGCAGTTCGGCGGTGTGGGTGACGGCGATGTTTTTCTTTATGGTGATGTTGGCGGTTGGCTATGGTTATGCATTGTGGCTTACCAAGCTCACACTGAAGCGCCAGCTCCTGACGCATGGACTGTTGTTGCTTGGTGCAGTGACCCTCCTCTGGTACCAAAAGCAAGTTTGGTCGGTAAGTGTGACACCTGGTCTTAGTGATTTAAATATAGATGTGACTGATCCGACCCTTTCTATTATCGTAGTCCTGCTTATTACTATTGGTTTGCCATTTGCTCTGCTGTCGTCGTCCAGTACCTTGCTACAGTTTTGGTATGCCAGACTTTCTCAGCAAGAACCTTTCTCGCTATATAGTGTTTCGAACGTTGGATCTTTGCTTGGTCTTTTGACTTTTCCGTTTCTGTTTGAGCCTATGCTGTCGACGGTCTACCTGGGACAAGTTTGGGCCAATGGTTTCTTTGTCTATGTCCTACTTATACTTTCTATTGGCTGGCAGTTATTTAAGTTAGTCAAAGTCGAGTCGGAGATGACTCAAGCGACAGAAGCGGCTACCACGAAGGTTAATCACAAACAATTCTTAAGATGGCTTTTAGTAGCGAGTATACCGGTTTTAACCATGCTCGCCGGCACGGCTTTTCTCACTACCGCGATTGCCCCCGTACCACTGCTTTGGGTGGGACCGTTGGCACTCTACCTAGTTAGTTTTATTGTCTCATTTCGGGCTGAACCAGATCGTGTACCAGTATTTTTCAATGAGGTCTTCGTCTTGGTGACCTCAGTCTTTGCTATGATGACGGTGTTAAGCCAAGTTATTTTGTCGGTGGCTTTTAGCATTGTCTTGGTGCATGTAGCGATGTTTAGCTTTTTTCATTGGTGTCATGAGCATCTTTATGCCACTCGCCCGCCCGCGCGAAATCTCCCGATCTTTTATATGGCGCTGGCCCTTGGTGGTATCTTGGGTAGTGTGGTTATGCTGACCTCGACGCACTACCTACTTGTTTTGCCGATTGAACTCATTATTATATTTAGCACTGCGGTCTTGGTCATAGCCTACCGTTGGTACAGGCGAGGGCTGGAAAATTTAGACTGCTGGGTCTCCGCCAAAAGTAAAGCTCCTATACTAGGCTTTATCGTCGTGACGATGATTTTTACGGGGACTTTTTATGTTTATCAGAGAAGTACCTATGCGCTGGAGCTGAACCGTAATTTTTTTGGTTACAAAGCTGTGTTGGAATATACGCGCGATATTGGAACCGTTCGAGCTCTTCAACACGGCGCCACACAACACGGCTTTCAGGTCTGGCAGAACAAACAACCGGTGATCGAAACAGCCTCATACTATGGTGAATCAGCCGGAGTGGGAATTGCTTTTGAGTACTTAAAATCTAACAACGATCAGCTAAACGTAGTAGCTCTTGGGTTGGGGGCGGGTATTCTTTCGGTGTATTGTCGCGCCGGTGACCGGTTTGAATTCATCGAAATTGATCCCCAGATTATTACTCTGACCAGGCAGTACTTTTCCTACTTAGACCATTGTCCGCAAGCCCGTGTGACCGAAGCCGATGGTCGGTTAGCCCTCTCTCGTCGGATACCGGAAGCAATTTATGACTTGATTGTGATTGATGCCTACGCTGACGATATGGTACCAATTCACATTATGACTAGTGAAGCAATGGCTATCTACCGGAGTCTTCTTAAAGATCAGGGAATAATTGCTCTTCATATTTCAAGTCGCTATCTGGAGTTGTTGCCGGTCGTGGCCGCTTTGAGTGAGGCGGGTGATTTTGCCTTACGTACCTGGTATGACCAACAGCCGAGCAACCCCGCCCTTAATTCATCACATTGGGTTTTATTGGCCAAGTCCGACACGGTATTTGAAGCAGAATTGTTTTCTGCCATGTCTACTGCTTACGATATCGAGCGCCGCGTCACCTGGACTGACACCCACAGCGCCTTGTGGCCGATTGTGAAGTTGTGGTAATTTACACTCATGGCCAGAAGAATAGTCAAAAAGATTTTGCCTGAGCACTTTGAAATGATCTTGTCGGGCAAGAAAAGGTACGAGTATCGTTTGGCGGAGTTTGAGGTAGACTAAGGTGACGTGCTTGTCCTAGAGGAGTGGGATAGCCAGGATAAGTCCATACGCCAGCCAACTGGACGTGTGATTGAAAAGACAGTGTCCTATAAACATCATTTATATCTGGATTCTTTTAATTCTATAGATGAGCTAAAAGAGAAGGGGATTTATATCCTGCAATTCGAGTAGAAGAAGTTGTTCAAATATGGTAAGGTAGTGGTCGCGCAAAATGCGCCCTACCAACGTAAAGTAACCTTGCCGAGCACGTCTAATGGTATGTAAAACATACAGACTTAGTTCGCTCGGGCATAGAAGAGGTATTTCATCAAAATTTTATATTCATCGCTGCCGGTTCGTCTAATGGTAGGACTCCAGGTTTTGGTCCTGGCTATTGGGGTTCGAGTCCCTGACCGGCAGCGATGCATAGAAAATATGAAATACCTCTTCTGCGCCTCTCGCTCACTCATCTGTAGGACTCCAGGTTTTGGTCCTGGCTATTGGGGCTAAAACAGTTCGGGGAACTGTTTTAGGAGGTTGCCAGTATGTTTACAAGCCTAGCGAAGAAAACAGACGGCAACCTGTACAGAATTCGTAGAATTCGAGTCCCTGACCGGCAGCAGTCATGTGAGACCTATCGAGACTCTTAAAATCGCTATATTTTGTAAAGTATTTTAAGAACGAGTCATAGGCTCGAATTTCCGTACATTTTCACGAAATAAAAATAACTATATTTAAAGCCATTTAGTCGGTTCGAGTCCTAGTCGGGTTTTCAGATATTTTCTGCTGTAATTCGTGTGTGTCACCGTGACTCAGAAGTCCGCGATACGAGGATAATGATCCATCTTTTGGATTATCTCTCAAATTTCTGAGCATCCTCTTTTTGGTTGATGTTCTTGGTACACGATGGTGTGGAAAATGAATCCATCCAAGAAAATCTACTCCCGATGCCAATGTCTTGATAAATACCTTATCTGGGTGAAGCGACAGTTTTAGCTGTGACTCCAGAAACTCAGATATTTTCGGGAGCATGTCTTCTAGATATTTTTTATCCTCATGCAAGATAACAAAATCATCAGCATATCTGATGTAGTGCTTGGATTTTATGTTCCTCTTCATAAAATGGTCAAACTCATTCATGTAGATATTCACCAGAAGTTGGCTGGTGAGGTTGCCCAGAGGTAATCCAATAGTGGGATTACCCGAAGTATGGAAACTTCTTACTATTTTGCTCAGTAACAAAATAGTATTGCCACTTCTGACATGTTTCTTCAGTATGTCGCCAAGAATTTGATGGTTGATATTGGCAAAGAACTTCCTGATGTCGCATTTCAAAATCCATAGTGTGAAAGGTACCCCTTTCTTTGCACACGGTTTCTAAAGTATTATCACTTAGAAAATAACTATGGCAAAACAAGGCTTTAGAATTGCAAAGGAGATCAAGGACGAGATTATCAATAAGTTGAAACACGATGGATTAAGCGTCGCTGATGCTGCCAAGCAGTACGGTATCAGCGAAAACCATCTATAACTGGCTTGGTACCAAAGCGAGTGGCTCAGTGAGTCTCATTGAGTTCAATCGCGTGAAGAGAGAGAACGACCAACTCAAGCAACTGATCGGCGACATCACCTTGAAGCTCTCCGCTCAAGAAAAAAGGGGCTCCTGATGCCAAATAAGACCGTACTAGCAGAGTATGCTGTCATCAGCAGACGTAGCTTGTATTATGTACAGAAGCAACCAGCTAAAGACTGGGAGACTAAGCAGTTGATTGAGATGGCCCTGCGTGACCACCCGAGCTATGGACACAAACGGTTAGCGATACACCTTGGTATCAACAAGAAGCGTGTGTTGCGAGTGATGCACAAATTTGGCATCAAACCGTACCGTCGGGTGACTCCAAAAGTGTATAAGAAGCCTAAAGATAGCGTGTTTCCAAACCTCCTCATAGTTGAAGAACCGCGTGGTCTTGGTGATATCTACGCGAGTGACTTCACGTATCTCAAACATAAAGGTCGGTGGGTGTATGTGGCAACGGTGATTGACGTATTCACGCGCGAGATTGTTGGTGTCTCTGTGCTCACCACACACAATACACAGCTCGTACTCAATGCGCTGGCTTCAGCGATCCTGTATCGTCCACCGCCACGCATCATCCACTCTGATCAAGGGAGCGAATATACCTCTACCGACTACACCAACCTTGCGCAGTCACTTTGTATCCAGCAGTCGATGAGTGCTCCTGGTTGTCCTTGGGAAAATGGTTATCAGGAGTCCTTCTACAAAGGCTTCAAGCTGGATCTCGGTGACCCTAATCAATACGAGACTTTAGGCGAGTTAGTTGCCGCTGTATATATCACCATTAACTACTACAACCAACGTCGACTGCATTCCGCACTCAGGCTATCACCAAGGCAGTTTGCGGAACAATCAAACCACTAGTATTATTAACTGACTTTAGAAAAGGTGTGCCAATTTTGGGGTACCTTCCAGTTAACCAAAAAGTTACTGCGACTGTTGTACTAATCAGGTCAAGCCACTTGTAATGGTAAAATGGCAATTACAAAATCACTTATGACTAACCCAAATTTCAAGACAGCGGTGGTGGCCGGGGGTTGCTTTTGGGGTTTAGAGGATTTGTTGCGGGCAATTCCGGGAGTCATTGATACTGAGGTGGGGTACTGCGGCGGAAAGAATGACAATCCCACCTATGAGTTTCATCCTGGGCACGCTGAAGCTGTCGCTATCACCTATGACCCAAATGTAATTACCTACCGCGAGATTCTCGATTACTTCTTTCGTTACCACAACCCGACGACCCTAAATCGGCAGGGAAATGATGTCGGGTCCTCGTATCGATCGGCGATATTTTATACCGATGAAACGGAACGACAGGCGGCTGAGGCGATGATTGATATAGTGAATGAGTCGGAACGCTGGGCTGACCCAGTCGTTACTACTCTAGAACCTCTCACTCGCTTTTACCCAGCCGAAGGATGCCACCAAGATTACCTCGTGAAGAATCCCGGCGGCTACACCTGCCACGCGGTGTATTTTGATAGTTATTTAAAATAATCTTATGGAAATTTTGTATTCGGTTGGTTTGGCTGCCTTGGGGACAATCTTTGGTACCATTCCTAGCATTTACGTTGCAGGTACAGAATCAAAATCAGTTTTGGTTTCACTGATTCTAGTTTCTTTTGTAGCCCTATTTTCACTATCTGTTTACTTTGACTTGCCAAGAGTGTTTGGGTTGATGTAGGGCTGGGTAAATTATTATATTTTGTTAGAATATAGTTATGCTTTATTTTTATTTACAGGAGCTTAATTTGTTTTACGCTGTCGCGGGGCTGGTGGTCTTAGCGTTTACCTTGCTGCTTTTTTATGATTACTTTTGGAATGCGAGTACGCTTTACCAACGCTTTGTAAAACGATACGTGTGGTGGCTTATCATGGGGACGACGATTGGTGGGGTAGCGACCACGCTGCTTTACTCGGAGTACTTTGGCTTTGTACCGTGCTCGTTATGTTGGCTGCAGCGCGTGGCGTTGTACCCACAGGTACTCCTTAGTATCGCTGCCTTTAAACTTAAGGACGGAGTGTTTTATCCTGTCTACGGCATAGTGATTTCTGCCTTTGGACTGTTGGTAGCGGTCTACCACTATATTTACCAAGCGGTACCAGCTGAGGTGCGTGAAGGAAGTCTGATGCCCTGCTTAGCTGATGGTACAGCTGACTGCGCGACAAAGTTTATGGAAGTGTTTGGTTTTGTGACTTTCCCGTTCCTCTCGGCGGTGATGTTTGCTTTTCTGATTGTGCTGTATCTCAATCTACGCCGTAACCAACTTAGCTAATACATGGAGTCGGTGATTGTTGAGTCAGAGAATTTGGTGAAGTATCGCGATTGGTATCTGTAGTAAGTGCGTATGTTACTATAGCAAAGTAAATTTGTCAGTCAGTACCCTCTGATGCGTAGTAAGAGTAATATAAGTTATGAATAACGACGGTTTGTCATTTAGACATTACTTAAGAGGCACAGTATTTATTTTGTTGACCATTGCTTTGTTGTGGGTGGGGTGGTGGTTCGCGACTGGCGGCCAGGATACTGGTTTGGTGATGAACCGAGTCAGTCAGATGCTTAACTTTGCTCCGGAGCGGCCGCAATTGGAGGCAGTTACTTCCAATCACTATCTCGCGACTGAGGCTGGCTTAGTGGTATTAGAGAAAGGTGGCACTGCCGCCGATGCGGCCTTTGCAGTAGCGACCATGTTGTCAATCGTGGAGCCGTGGTTTTCGAGCGTACTCGGCGGCGGTACCTGGGCGCTTTACTATGATGTCGATACCGGCCGAGTGACGAGCCTCGATGGGGTGGGGGTAACTGGTAGCAAGGCTACGCCAGCAGATTATGCCGAGCGAGCTGGTCAGGCTGGTATACATCAGGCGAATGTGCCGGGGGCGTGGGCCGGGTGGCTTTTATGGCTGGAGGAGTATGGGCGGTTGGAGCTAGGAGAGATTATTGGGCCTGCGATTCAGGTGGCCAAAGAAGGTTATCCAGCGACCAGCGATATGGTGACTTGGCTAAATAACCAAGCCACCGCTACCTTGGCACGCGCAGAAGCTAGGCGTATTTACGCTCCAAATGGAGAGATCGTAAAAGAGGGAGAGTTGGTATATCAGCAAGAGCTCGCCAATACTCTGGAAGAGCTGGTCGGGGTGTATGAGGCGGCGCGGCCTAAAGGCCGCGCCGCCGCCATCCGCGCGGCGCACGACTATTTCTACCGCGGACCGTTGGCCGAGAAAATCGTGGCTGTTTCTGATGCGCAGGATGGCTATCTGACTCTGGCGGATTTTGCCAATACGACCGCCACGATTCGTGAACCAATCAAAATTGATTACAAAGATGGCATAGTAGTGTATCAAAACCCGCCCAATAGTCAGGGTATTAGTATGTTGCTGGCGCTGAATATCCTGAAAGGATTTGATTTGTCTTCATATGCACCGGGTAGCGCTGAGTCTATTCACTTACAAGCCGAAGCGCTCAAACTCGCCTTTGCTGACCGGCATTATCACGTCGGTGATCCGGCTCGTGTCTCTGTACCAGTAGAAGGTCTCTTGAGCGAACAACATGCTGAGCAACAGCGGGCGCGCGTCAGTCTTAACGAAGCTCTGGAGTGGCCGATTCCTGATGGTTATGAACCACTACCTGATGACGTCGCCAATACTACGACCTTCCACGTCGTTGATCGCTTCGGTAACGGAGCGGCGGTGACTACTAGTTTAGAGGCGCAATTTCTGCCGGTAGCAGACACCGGTATACATATTAACCACCGCATGCGCTTCCTGCAGATTGAGGACGGGCCCAATCAGGTAGCGGCCGGCTTTAAGGTACGCCATACATCTAATCCTTATATTGCTTTGCGCAACAATCAGCTCTATATTCTTGGCGGCAACACCGGGGCTGACTCGCAACCGCAAGGGCAAGTACAGCAGTTTGTTGGTGTGGTTGAGCATGGTTTATCGCCACAAGAAGCAGTCTCACTACCCCGCTTCATGACGACAGCTTTCCCAGGTACTGTGTATCCTTACCCATTCCGAAACACACTACAATTAGAAACCGAAAATGCTGAGTTGGTCGCCGCGCTTGAAGTGAAGGGTCACACGGTCACGGTCGGTGAAGGAGTCTGGGGGGCGGCTAATATGCTCGTCTTAAAAGAAGATCTGTCCGATGTACTGATTGGTCACGATCCGCGCGCTAGTGCCTCCAAGGGTGAGAAGAAGCTGTTTCGTTAAATTTCTAGCTGGTTTTAATTGAGAGTGGTCTGTTACAATACCTAGTGAAACGAGTCTTACTAGGTAACTTACTTTCGCAATGTATGGATCCGAACAATAATAATCAAACAAATAATAACAATAATTTTGGCCAAGGTGGACGACGTGGTTTACTAGGGGGTTTGATGCGCCGTCGCCGACGTCGTCGGATCATTTTGTTGGTCTTGATAGTTCTGCTGGCGGTCTGGTTCTTGCGATCGTAAGTGTGGATTCATTTTAAGTACGGCAGTTATTTGCTGAGTCGATTAACTTTTCTTTTTTGGGCTAGCGGAGTAAGCTAGGGTGATGATAAATCGATCAATTTTTGTTCCAGGTCTGGTTATAGCTAGCGTAATACTAGGGCTAACGGCGATTGTGTCCTACGCGCTGGCTAATGAGAGTGGCGATGTCACAATCCTAACTGTGGAGCGAGAGGTTACCGCCGGTACTGTCTCACTGATCGATCGTGGGTTGCGCACCGCTGAGCGAAGCGGCTCTTCACACTTTATTTTGGAGTTACACACGCCAGGTGGCTTGCTTAAAGCGACCGAGGAGATTAGTCGTTTGCTTATCGACAGCACAGTAACGACGGTTGTTTATATCCATAAGGAAAGTGGCTGGGCGCTATCCGCCGGGACCTACATCTTATTCTCGGCTGATATTGCCGCCAGCACTCCGACCGCCACGATTGGGGCGGCCCTGCCGGTCTCTGGGGGAGAAGCGGCGCCCGATAAAGTGGTCGAAGCCTCCTCGGCTTGGCTTTTGTCATTGGTTGAGCGGCGAGGTGGAAGTGTAGACTCAGATTTGGTTCGCTCGCTTGTTACTGAGGCCAAGACTGTGAGCGGTAAAGAAGCCGCTGAAATTGGTTTGCTTGATTACGTGTCTGATACTCGCTCCGAACTATTGTCGTTTCTTGGTCTGGGCGAGGCTGAGGTGACAATAGTGCAACCTACTTTCATAGATGAGACCCTTGGTTTTCTTTCTTTGCCGTATCTAGTGCCTTTGTTGCTATCACTCGGAGCTTTGGGAATTTTCTTTATGTTCCGTACTGGTGAGGTGGAAGTCTTTGGTCTCTTGGGGGTGGTCTTTCTATTCTTAGGGTTGTGGGGAATGGGAGCGATCCAATTATCGCTCCTCGGTACTTTGTTGTTAGGATTTGGAATCATTTTGATAGCCGTTGAATTACTGTTCTCGCCGGGCTTTGGTGTGGCCGGCGCCGTGGGTATTTTGTGTCTGATCCTTGGTATCCTGACTTTTGCTAATGAACCACTTTACCCCAGTTATTTTAGAAGTGTGGTATTTTACTCGGTGCTTGGTGTCTGTACCGGACTGGGTTTGATTATGGCTCTTTTGGGCCGACTTTCCTATACCGCCCTACGGCAACCGATTGCGATCGGAAAAGAAGCCTTGCTCAATCAGTCGGTGTTAGTGACTGAGACCATCGCTCCCGTCGGAGCGGTCAGGGTCGGGAGTGAGCGTTATGTGGCTGAGTCAGCGAGTGGCCGGTCTTATGAGGCGGGTACTACGGTCAAGGTTGCTGGACTACGAGGAAATACTATACTAGTGGAATAATCGTTAAGCATTAATTATGGAAACTTTTATATTTGCAACCATTGCCCTCTTGGCCTTCTTTTTGGGGTCGGGAGTGAAGATTATTCGGGAGTATGAACGAGCGGTAGTGTTTAGACTAGGTCGCTTGGTCGGAACCCGCGGACCGGGTTTGATCATTATCATTCCGATTATTGAGACGATGGAGCGAGTGGATTTGCGTGTCATTACGATGGACATTCCCGCTCAGGATGTGATTACCCAAGACAACATTCCGGTCCGTATTGACGGTGTACTGTACTTTAAGATTACCGATCCGGAGCGAGCGATGATTGCGGTTGAGAACTTCGCCTTTGCGACCAAACAACTCGCTCAGACCTCTCTGCGTGGGGTGGCTGGTGAGGGGACCTTTGATGAAATTCTGGCCGAGCGCGAAAAAATAAACCACAAACTTCATCAGGTGATTGACGTAGCGACTGACCCATGGGGAATCAAGGTTTCTAATGTAGAGATTAAACATGTTGAAATTCCTGAAAACATGCAGCGCGCTATAGCGAAGCAGGCTGAGGCGGAGCGGGTGCGTCGCGCGAAGATTATCTTGGCGGAAGGTGAGGCCCAAGCAGCCGCGAAACTAAAAGAAGCCGGCGACACTCTCGGAGCCGATCCAATTGTCTTACGTTACCTTGAGGTGTTGGTAGAAGCATCTAAGGAGAAAGGTAATACGATCATTTTCCCTGCCCAGATGATTGACCTAGCAAATTCGCTTGGGAAGCTAGTTGATCCCAAACGCTAAAATTGGTTTTCTGTCGCTAAGTGTGCTAGTTTGGCGCCACATGCCTAAGTCTAAAATTACTGAAATTGAGTATATCTACGGTAAGCACGCCGTGTATGAAGCACTGGCTTATAAGCCGGAGATTGTAACAACGGTCTATCTTGATCTGAATTTTTCTGATGCCAATTTGTTACAAAAGCTTGAGGCCGTGAAGCTACCCATCAAGCCCTTGAATCCTAAAAATCCACCGCGGGGTATCTCTTCGAATGCGCCGCATCAGGGCGTGGTGGCAACCATCAAAGTGGAGAAGCTGATGATTGAATACAAGCAGTTTCGGCAGTCGCTTGAAGCCACCCCTGAGGCGGCGCTTCTCATCCTGGGCGAAGTCCAGGACCCTCATAATGTTGGTGCAGTGATTCGCTCGGCGGCGGCTTTTGGTCTTAAGGGTGTTTTGATTCCACCGCACAACCAGGCACCGGTGACTGGGACAGTGATCAAGGTATCGGCAGGTATGGCTTTTCGTATCCCGCTGGTATCCATTAGTAACGTGAACGCGGTGGCGCGTGATCTTAAGGAGCGTGGTTTCTGGTTGTATGGCTTAGACGGAACAGGTACCGTAGCGACTACCACTGAAAAGTTTGACCGACCGAGCGCTTTTATTTTAGGTAACGAAGGGTCAGGTTTGCGACAAAAAACGCGCGAAGTTTGTGATTCAATTATTTCAATCCCGATTCATCCGCGGTGTGAGTCATTGAATGCAGCGGCGGCCACAGCGGTCGTTTTGGCTAGTTGGAGCGCTCAGCACCAAGCGGCCCTTAAAGCAGTGTGATACAATCTCTGGATACCAACTCTAACTGGTGGTAATTAATCTTAATTGAACTTAATCCATGGACGAAAAAGATACAGATAAGACATCGACTAACAGTGGTGAGACTGCAGGTCTAGCAAATGCAGTAGGGTCGGCATTAAACCCAGCACAAGCCAAAACCTCAGCCTTGATGCGAATTTTGACAGTACTAGCGATAGTGGCTTTGGCGGGTACTTTATGGTTTGCTTTAGAAAAGAGAGGGGTAGTGTCAACCAGCTTATTCTCTTTCTCGACTGACGGTACGGTGGCTATGGTCAACGGCACAGCGATTAAGCGCAGTGATTTCGAATCGAGTCTTAAACAGAGGATACAGATGATGGCAATGCAGGGTTTTGAGGAAGTTGAGGCCGGTGCCAGCGAGGAGATTCGTTTAGAAGTGATTGATACGCTTATAAATGGTGAGTTACTACGACAGGCCGCCGTGGCGGGTGGTTTTTCTGTCGACGATATGGCAGTCACGGCGCGCTACAACGAAATCCGTGACGGTATCGGAGGAGAGCAGGCACTCCTAGCTAGAATGAATGAAGTCGGTATTAACGAAGCGACTCTGCGTCGTGACATTGCCAATGACGCACTGATTCAGCAGTATCTTGAAAGTGTCATTGACCTCACTCAACTGGAAGTGACCGAGGCCGAAATTGTTGCCTTGTACGAGGCAGAGGGTGGAGAGGCCGCCGGTTTGCCGCCACTCGATAGTGTCAGGGCAGAAGTGACGAGTATGTTAAGTAACCAAAAACAGCAAATGCAAGTCCTGGCCATCTTGGACGATTTGCGGGCTGAGGCAGAAATCGATATTCGAATCTAGTCGTCCTGATCAAATAACCGCCACCGACCGTGCTTGTGCACGGTCGGTGGCGGTTTTTGTATAACTAATTGTTATACTCTGCATAATGGAAGACTCGCTTTTACCGGTATACAAGACGATCAAGCATCGCCCCAAGGAGCGACTGGAAGCAATGCGTAGTCTTTCTGTTGGTGAGCAGAGCGCGGTGTTTGCTGAGCTATCGCCCCATGTCCAGCAGGCTCTTTTGGCTGACCTTAAGGATGGAGAAATTGTCGATATGGTTGATCATCTTGATCCGCGCCAGGCCGAGAATGTTCTAGCCCGTATTAAGGACGAGGGTCGGCGCAAGCACATCATCAAGAAACTGAAGAGCGAGGCCAGAGACAAGATCGAATACTTTCTTCGCTTCCACCCCAAGGCCACGACCGCGCTTATTAGTTTTAATTATGTCTTATTGAGCTCTCGCTCAACGGTCGGGGATGCGGCCGAAGCCGCGGAGGAACATTTTGAGGATACTGGTCGTTTCCCTGAGTTGCTCTTGCACGAAAATGGTCGCCTAGTCGGTGAGGTGTCTTTGTCAGTCCTGGTGCGTCAGCGCAATAGTTCACTTATCAAGCGTTTTGTGCAACCGGTTGAGACCATTACTTATCGTGCTGAGGTCCCGGAGATAGTCAATAAATTTGTAAATTCCCAAAAGAAAAAAGTCGTTGTGCTCGATCATGACGAGAGTGTGCTGGGTTTGATTTATGCTGACGACGCCTTGTCGCTATTTGGTAAATTGCCGGCTGAGACCCTCTATAACGTTAGTGGTCTAGATGAGAGCGAGCAACCGTTTGATTCAGCCTATAGCAAATTCAATCACCGCTACCGCTGGCTGATTGTCAATCTGGTGACTTGTTTCATGGCTGGTGGAGTGATCTATCTCTTTGAGGATACGATTGATAGATTAGTTGTGCTTTCGATGTATATTCCGATTGTGGCCGGGATGGGGAGTAACGCCGGGAGCCAAACCTTTGCCGTCATGCTGCGCGGAATCATTCTGGGCACCATCAATCTACGCAACGGCTGGCCGGCGATTAGAGGTGAAGTGATGGCGGCCTTTTATAACGGTCTCTTGATTGGAGGCTTGGTATCAATTATTTCCTTGATTTGGAACAAGAGTCTAATGCTCGGATTTGTGGTGGGTGTGAGCATGATCGGGGTTCATTTGGTGGCTGGCTTTTTTGGAGCGATTTTGCCTTTATTCCTGAAGCATATCGGTAAAGATCCAGCCTCTATCACCAATATCTTTATTACGACTGCGACGGATATCTTTGGTCTATTTTTCTTGCTTGGCCTTGGTACTTTATTACTGATGTAGTGATTAAGGACGATGATTTTTGGCACAATGGCCTTTCACTACCACTTCGATATCGGTCACGGTGAAGTTGGGAATCTTGAGAAGTTTTTTTAGTTGCTCAGCTTCTTTCATGTCGAGATGAACCACTCGATCACAATCGGCACAGACAGCGTGTTGGTGTCCGGAATCTGCGATTTCGTACACTGCTTCACTGGAGGAGAGGTGCAGTTTCTTGACTAGGCCAGCTTTGACTAAAGCTTCAAGGGCGCGGTAGATGGTAACCAGATTGATGTTCGGTAGAGCGGTCTGAATAGACTGGGCGGACATGGTTTCGTGTCGCTTCTCGAGTAGTTCTAGGATAGCCGAGCGGTGTTTGGTGAGTCGCATATTATTTTTTACTTAAGGCAGTCTTAATTTTTAGTCGAGCTAGGATCAGATAGGCGCCCAAGTAGGTCGTTAGGCCAAACGAGGCTAGGCTAAGCCACTTCAAAGTCTCCAAAAGAGGAGTAGTGTGGCTGGTCGGTAATCCACAGACGGTACACATAGCTAAATCATACAACAAATTTGAATAAGAAAAAGGCCGGCGCACAGCGCCGGCCTCAGGAACCTATCTGGTTGCCCCGACCAGGTCAGAACTGCTTTAGCAGTCCGCGTAGGCCACCGGCCCAGCCTGACAACGGACTTGGAAGACAGAGTCTTCACCATCCTTGTCTACTTTGCCGCCCACCTTTCCACCACAGCAGTTCGCGAAGCTCAGTCGCATGCCATGGCACACATGCAACGACACGAGTCGCCGCACAGCGTCAGAGGCATGGATGCGGATCAGCTGCCGACCGAGCTGTGAATTGGGGTCTTCTGTCCAGATAACCCCGTCTGGATTGTCACGGGCTTCGTGACTCTTCTGGTGGAGAAAGGCGACTGCTTCCGGGCAGTCAGACTTCACGGCCGCCAACAGCAGTTGGTCGGCATCTGCTGGCTGCAGTTGTTCCAGCGAAAGACCCATGCTTTGGGCCAGCTTGGTTACGGAGGGGAATGACATGGATTTTACTCCGGTGGTTGAGGGGAAAGAACTATCGATGCGCTTCAGCGCACCGCTCTACGTAGGTATGGAAGGTAACTACGTAGAGCGGTAAACTTAAGCGTGACTACTGGCGAACTCTAGGTTGCGCTTGAACTTGTTTAAGGAGCGTTCCAGCCTTGATTCGGTTACGGTTGATGTTTTGATTATTTCCAGCAACTGTTCGGTTAGGGCTAGACCAACGTCATGTAGCTGATTGCTGTCGCGACCAAGGTCAGGTTGGTTCGTAATCTTCAAATCAGGTACTTTTCCGATTTCTGATTCAATGTAGGCGAGGTCTTCGGGTTGGCTGATTTTGTTAGCGACTATAAGGTAAGGAGTGGCGAAGAAATTTAGTAGGTCGATGATTTGTCCGGCGGCTTTGGTACTGTGTCGAGTGGGTTCTACCATTACTAGAGCCATATCAAAGCCAGTGACGATTCCGGTTGAGGCTCCGTCGGCCCCAGCTTTTTCGTCTACTACGACATATTCATTTTGGTTTAGTTTAAGTAAGGGTAGGTAGGCCTTTAATGGAGTGGTAAGCGAATGACTGCAAGCTTGGCCAAACAAAATCTGATCGGTCTCTCGACCAGCTGACATGAGACTAATCTCATCATTAATCTTATGAGCGTATTTGCTGGTGATTTCATCGATAGGAGAGAGTCTGAAGACTTCTCTAGCTGAGTGGTCTGAGAAAGCGGCGCTGTAGTGTTCTTCGGGTTTAAGATTTAGGACGGCTTTGATATCAGCCAAGGCACTACCGCCAAATGGAGTAGGATGCTTATCGGTGTCTAGAAGGTTGTAGGTGAGGTCTTGATTATGGTCGGCATCAATCCCAAGCACGCGATTATTGCGCGCCGCGAGACCGAGCGTAAGCTGGGTTGCTATCGTAGATTTACCACTACCGCCTTTTCCTAAAGTCCCAATAATCATAAACGCAAATGATTTGCATTTTAGCATGGTATTGATATTATGCAAATTATTTGCATAATAGTAAGTAATTAGTATTTTAGTTTTGTCATATGCATTTTGAAGCATGGTTCGCAGCGCTCTTGGTGATGGTGACTTCACTCGTCGGGGTGGTTTTTATTCAGAAGACGGCGCGGCAGTTTTTGGAGGATAAACTGTCTTTCCTAGTATCTTTCTCCGCTGGCGTATTTTTGGTGGTGGCGGGAGCGCTCGGACTGGAGGTGTTTCATGTGGTCGAGTCGGTTTGGACTGGGGTGGCTTTAATTGTGGCCGGCTACCTGCTGGCGTGGGGGATGCACGCTCTCTTGCCTGAGACACACCATCATCATGATGAAGATTGTAAGCGTTCTCATGGAGGAGTGAAGAAATTAATCATTGGTGATGCGATTCATAATGTCGCAGACGGTATTATCATTGTCGTGGCCTTTGCGACTTCTCCGGAGCTTGGCTTGGCGGTTACGATGTCGGTTGTGATTCATGAAGCATTGCAAGAGGTGTCTGAATTCTTTGTCTTGCGACAGGCTGGTTACTCGGTTAAGAAAGCGCTCACTATAAACTTCGCTGTCTCAAGTACGATTCTGCTTGGTGTCTTGCTCGGTCAGTTTGCTCTCGCCTCATCAACTATGGAAGTCACTCTGTTGGCTATTAGTGCTGGTTTCTTCTTGCACGTGGTCGCGCACGACCTGCTGCCTAAACGCGCGCACCACGAAACCAGTTCGGCCTTTGGTCGACATTTGATGCTTGTGGTTGCTGGAGCAATTATAATGGCGGGTTTAAACGCGTTGGTTGGTGATTCGCATGAGCACGGGCACGGTGAGGAGGTCAATAAAGAAACTAGTGAGCACGAACTCCGTGGTTTCTTTGATCGACTATTCCATCACGACCATGACTAAGAGCCCGGTCCCGGTTACGGTATTGTCGGGTTTCTTGGGAGCAGGGAAGACTACGGTTTTGAATTATCTCCTCAAGCACCGTCATGGTCTTAAGCTGGCTGTCATCGTGAACGATATGAGCGAGGTGAATATCGATGCTGAATTGGTAAAGAATAATGAAGTGTCGCTCGACCGCCATGAGGAGCGTCTGGTTGAGATGAGTAATGGTTGTATCTGTTGTACTTTGCGGGAAGATTTACTCACTGTGGTTGGGAAGCTGGCGGCCGAGGGGAGGTTTGATGCGATTGTGATTGAATCAAGTGGTATCTCAGAACCACTGCCGGTCGCTGAAACTTTTACCTTTGAAGATGAACTGGGAAAAGCCTTGATGGACAAAGCTAGACTCGATACGATGGTTACGGTAGTCGATGCGGCGCAGTTTCTCAAGCAGTATCAGTCGGTCAAATCTTTGGCTACGGCTGGAATCGGCTTAAGTGAGGCCGATGATCGCTCACTCGTGCATCTTCTCACCGATCAGGTAGAGTTTGCAGACGTCATCCTGCTCTCGAAGACAGACTTGGCTTCTCCAGAGTTGATTAAAGAGACCAGGGCTTTAATCACTCGCCTCAATCCAGGCGCGCAGATTTATGAGATTAAGCAGGGTGAGATTCCGCTTAAGACAATTATCAATACCGGTTTATTCTCACTAGAGAGGGCGGCGAGCAATGCTGGATGGCTTAAGGAGTTGCGCGGCGAACATGTGCCAGAGACGGAAGAGTATGGCATCAGTAGTCTGGTGTTTGAAAGTGAGCGAGGGTTTGACCGAACTAAGCTGTTGGCACTTCTAGAGAGTGGTCAGCTGAAGAACATTTTACGCTCTAAAGGCTTTGCGTATTTTGCCGATGAACCTAAGCAGGTGGTGATGTGGTCGCAGGCTGGTAACATAGTAAACCTCGATTCGTACGGGCGCTGGGCCGATCCTGAGAAGCGTTCACAGAAGATTGTCTGTATCGGAACTGATTTAGATAAGGAGCAGGTAAAGAAGTGGCTGGAGGAGGCTTTGGTGGTGTAGAAANNTTTTATTTTTTTTTTTTTTGTTTTTTTTATTTGTGTGGTTGTTTTTGTTTTTGGTGTTTTTTATTTTTTTTTGGGGGGGGGGGGCTTTCTTTCCTCCCCCCCGCTTTGCTATACTACAGCTACATGTCAATCCAGACTTTTCTTACCCTGTACGCGATTAGTGTCCCAGTCTTTTTTATCATTGATATGCTTTGGCTCGGCGTGGTAGCGCGCAGTTTTTACCAGGCTCGCCTGGGACATCTCCTCGGCGATGTCAATTGGTTAGCGGCCATTATTTTCTATCTGGTATTTTTGGTTGGTCTGACTATCTTTGCCATCTACCCAGGCGCAACCGCCGGGAAGGTAACGACGGCTCTTATCTGGGGTGCCCTCTTCGGCTTCTTTACCTACGCGACTTATGATTTAACCAATCTGGCGACTTTGAAGGACTGGCCTCTGTCAGTGGTAGTAGTCGATATAATTTGGGGGACTGTGCTCGGTGCATCGGTGGCTGGTCTAACTGTCTATCTGTATCAGTTGTTTAGTTAATAATTATGGCCAAGCGTAAATCACTGATTCCTACCTATTCACTCTTGGCTGTGTTTCTTATTACCGGCGGTCTCTTCACTGGATATGCCTACTGGTATGAGCCGAAGGTTGAGCCGGCCACTAATTCAGTGGCGGCTAGTATTGGTTCGACCGGTCAACGCGTCTTTACTAAAGACGATCCTTGGCCGCTGATTTACCCTAACACCAAGTCTATGAGTATAGCCGAAGTGCGAGTGCGGGCTTCCATTGCCGAGACTTGGCCAGAGCGTATCAGAGGTCTATCCAACACCCCCTATTTACCAATGGATGTTGTTAAGTTGTTCATCTTTGACTCACCAGGCTTTCATTCGATCTGGATGAAAGATATGAATTATCCGATTGATATCTTGTGGGTGGATGAGGGTTTGAGTATTATTTATATTGAGGAGGATGTGGCGCCGGAGACTTATCCAAGTCTATTTGTACCAGACAGTCCTGCTAAGTATGTCATTGAAACCGCTAGTGGCTTTGTGGCGACTAATCAGATCGCAGTGGGTGACTTAGTGATTTTGCCATAGGACTGTTTATACCGTTGCCATAAAGCCTCTTGGGGTGGTGTATCATTATGATATGTCTAGTTGGCTCAAGTTCATTGGCGGGTTTGTCTTACTTTTAATTGTTATCAGTACAGTATATTTTTTTGCTCGTCCGGTAGCCTATGTCCCGACGATTTCGGATCGTCTTTATTTTTCACAGCTAAGTGAACGTACTCCGGCGGTCGCCAATTATCCGCAAGGGGCTACCATTATAAGCTCTATTAATGACTACCCAGCCTTGTGGCGGTTATTTGATCGTTCAGAGATAGCTGGTTGGTTAACTCCAGACTTGTTAAGGTTTGAAGCCAACAGTTTATTATCACGACAAGCTGAGGTAGATGATTTTTCACGCAGTTATATCTATCAGACTTCATACTACTTAGGGAATTTGCTGGTCACACCCAATCAGTATTTGGTGGAAGTGCTTGAGGATAAACCAGTCACTGCCTTTCTAATTGAGTATGCTTTGGCCGATGTTCGGGCTATGGCGACTCAGTTGCAGGATGTATTTGATGTGCCACCACCACGTTTCTATGAGACTGGTCTTGAGGCTGGTTTGTTTTATACTCATCCCAGTTTCCCTAGCCTCCTTGGTGCAGAGGCATATATAATTTATCTTTTACTAGCAGAAATCGATCCAAAAAATGCCCGACATTATGCCATACAGGCTGGTGAGTATGTAGCCGCTTTGCGAGCGAGTGCCACTCATTATGATTTTGATATCGATTATTCCTTAGAGTTATCGGCTAGGCTACTACCAATAATAGCCAATCATCCGGGTTACCAAGGTTTCTTCACAGCTGGTCGAGAGGAGTGGGTTGATTACCGTCCAGCTTCAGTAATAACTAATTTACCTACAGAGATATTGCCTGGATTCAATCTAGCGCGTCGGGTCAGCGCTACAGCTCGGTCTGAAGGATCTGGCAGTAACTTAGAGGGTAGCCTGATCCTGGCCCTTGTCGACAGTCGTCTACCTGAGGCGAGCCGTCGTCTCTATGAAGTGTCTGTGTTTGATACTAAAATTGTACCATTTGCTTTAGATCTGACACCACGTCAGCAGACGGGCTTGCTGCCTTCGCTCGGAGACTATGTGCCCGTTTTGGATAGGGGTTATTATTTTTCTAGTGCTGATTTCAGACTGATAAATCGTCTTGATAAGAGGGGTGTCTATCCCCGTCAGGTTTGGACGAGAGCCAATTTAGATGCGGCTCCGCGTTTGCTATTAAACACTAACGTTACAGAACCTCTTAAAAATCTGAGATTAAACCGTAGCGGGAGTTACGCTATTGCTTGGTCTAATGATGGGCAGTTGTCTGTAATTGATATTGCGACTAATCAAGTCCTTGATTTGGGTCTGGCACAGTCAGCTGTTTGGGGAGGAAATGAGGAGGTTTGGTTTGTAACAGGTCTTGGAGTGGAAAGTTTTGTCCTAGCTTCGAGAGAGCGTAACTTACTAGGTTTAACAGATCTTAATTTAGACAGTGACTCAATCAAGCTGGTGAGCGATGATGTTGGCGAGAGTTTGGTACTTATCAAGCAGCTATTTAACCAAGATCAATTACAGTTTGAAGCAGATATAATGGCCTACAAACGCAGTGGGGCAGAATGGCGATTGGTAGCTCAGTCAAGAATGAATGATGTAAAAATTTATTCTTCAGTATTATCGCCAGATACTAACCACCTAGCCATACTGGCTTCTGATGGCATTACGAATCACTCCGGGTCAATATTGCTTTTTGATATAAGAGATGGTATAATAAAAAAAGATATATCTCTGACCGATTTTAGTCCAGCTAACCGGTCGTTGGAGGCATGGGTGTTCTAGCTTATTACTTATAACCATTTGGTGTTTATGATCAATCAGAGTCCTATCAAGTCTCTACTTGGAGCGATGTTCGTCGCTGGGTTTTTGGTGTTCGCCGGTGGCATGGTGGCGGTATCTCCCGTCAGTGCCGATAGTTATATTCCCCCAGTGCCAGCTCCACCACCTTTGCCGGAGCCACCCACCCCAACCCCACCACCGCTACCACCACCACCTCCGATTGCGCCACCGGTTTTGCCCCCAATCATGCCACCACCACCACCTTTGCCGGAGCCTCCGATCCTGCCACCAGCACCGGTACCACCGCCCTTGCCCGTACCTCCGCCAGTTGTACCACCGGTTCTACCACCACCAGTAGTGCCGCCTCCAGTCGTACCACCGCCGGTCAATCCACCACCACCGACTCCGGCCGCGGTTCCGGCACTTAGTATCGTGACTGATGGCTACGCTAATCCGGTCACCTCTGGTTCAAGGACTCTTAATTGGGATCAAAACGTTCAATCGCTCAATTGGTCGAGTAATGACGCTGTCTCTTGTGAGAGTGGCGGTTTTAACACCGGTGGAGCGATTGCTGGTACGATTAATGCTCCGCACGCCGATTTGGCGCTTATGCCCAACAGTAGCAAGTTGTTCCGTCTGCGCTGTGCCAACTCTAGTGGCGTCTTTTCTTCCTGGATTGAGGTAACCATAGTTAAGTTGGCCGAGCCAGCGCCAACCGCCAGTCTGAGTGTCGAAGTATCAGGAGCACCATTTCCATACGGTCCGGCTCTGAATAATTACAATATAGACTCTACCCAGAATATTGAGAAGTTGACTTGGGGCAGTAGCAATGCCGAATTGTGCGAAGGTCAGGGTTTCGATACCAGTAACCAGACTAGCGGTACTATCAATGCTCCACATTCCGCTTTAGAAATTAATCCTGGCAGTGAGAAAGTATACCGGGTACGTTGTCAAAACTCAACCGGTACTTGGTCATCTTGGATGCGAGTCGGTTTTACTAAATCGGCTCTGCCACCAGCCCCAGTTAACCAAGCTCCCGGAGCACCGACTATCAGAGGTGCTGATCGTGATACTCTAGCCCCTGTCACCGCCGAGCCAGATCAAATGGTTCGCTTCACAGTCTATGCCGTTGATCCGGATGGTGATGCGGTTTATTACCAGGTTGATCTAGATGAGGATAACTCGATTGACTACCGTTTGCCTGGAGCTGGCTTGGTGCCCAGTGACACCGCTCTAAGTTTTGATCACACTTGGTCAGTCGAAGGGGACTACCGCTTTCGTGTCAGGGCTATTGATGAGCAGGGCGCTATCTCAAATTGGACAGTCCACGAAATTAGGATTGAGACTGGGGTGGTTGTACCACCGCCACCGCCGGTTGTCATTACGATTGTACCCGATCGCAATTTAATCCGTCCTGGCGAATCGACCGTCTTACGCGTCACTACGGCAGCTAATTATGAAGCGGAGTGTACTTTAATTGGTCCTTCGACTGGCTCAACTTCCTTCACTCATAGTGGATCACCAGCGACTCAGACTCGCACTTTCAACTCTGGTCCATTGTTGGCTTCACAGCGCTTTGTGGTCAGCTGTGTACCAGCGGTACCAGATGTCTCCACCAGCGCCACTGAGACTCGAGTCAATGTCATTCCACTAGTCCAAGAGATTTAGTATTCACTAAATCTAAAAGTCGTGCTATAATAAATAAGTACGATGGTCGCCGAGCACTTTCTGTGTTTGTTTGTCTAGCAGAATTATCTCAGATATATTATAAAATCTTCGTTGTTAGAAAAGTAGACAGAGAAAGTGCTCGGAGGAAAGTCCGAACACACACCAGGCTCGACTTGGAACGGTAGTGGGTAACACCCACCGCGGGTGACCGTAGCGTTGCGAACAGAAACGACCCGGTTTAGTCCGGCTGAAACGGCTAAATACGTACCGGTGTGCAAGGCCGTGCCGAGCACGTCCTTGGGTTATTAAAGCATGAACTAGCTTATAACCTAAGGCCGTGCTCGGAGAGCCGCCGGAGATGATTGGTAACAATCATCCTAGGTATATGACCATCCCGAGCACGTTTTTGGGCAGATTGATTGCGTTGTATTGACTCGACATTAGAGGTACTAGAGTCTGTTGGTTAATGTGTCCTAAAACGTGCTCGGACAGAATTCGGCTTAGGTACACACAAAGCGCGTCCAATTTTGGATGCGCTTTGTGTATAATGTGGTTAGGTTTAATAGTAAAGGTTTGGAGGTTTTATGAATCGAAATATTTTTTCGCCGCGCACTTCAGTTTTCACCAATGATTCATTGGCCGACTATCTTCTTACGTTTGCGCGGTTTATCTTTGGTGCCGGCTTGGTATTGCTACCGCTTTTCTATTGGTCCACATTGGCTAACCCGATTGGTCAGCAGAAAAGTTTCTTAATGGTGGTGGTGGTTTTCTTAGCCCTATTGCTAGCTTGTCTGGCGCACTTAAGACGAGGGTTAGTCAATGTTTATTTCGTGGCTCCTTGGTTACTGTTGGGAGCCTTCCTGGTTGTTTCGGTTATTTCTGCCTTGTTATCAGATGACATGTCTGATGCGGTGTGGGGTCTTAATCTTGAGGTGCAGAGTGTGGCTTTTTTGGGTCTTATGGTGGCTATCTTATTTTTGACTCAACTTTTTATCGGCTCCTTTAAGGTTGTTCGTTATCTCTTTTACGCTACCATTGTCTCAGTGGGGTTGGTTTTGTGGTTCACCATTTTGGGTTTGGTTGTACCGAGTCTAGGTGAGGGATGGGTGTCTAATGGCCAAACGATCTTTGGTAACTTAAACGACCTAGCCTTACTCGCTGGAGCGGTAGTGGTTGGTTTGATTGCGACTATTCAGGCGGTTACTCGGACGGTCTTAGCCAGCATTTCTTCCGTATTGATCTTGTTGCCGTCTTTATTCATTCTGGCCATGGTCAATTTTTCGCTGGTTTGGCTGGTGACAGTATTCTTCTCATTACTTTCTTTGTTGTATCTCTTGTCAAAAGATACCTGGCTTCGGTCTGAGGCAAATGATGAACCGCCGGTTGGGAGGACGGCACTCCTTTTGATTGGTGTTACGGTGATTATTTCGGGGGCTTTTGTAGTAAGCGGAGATTATCTTAGTGAACGGATGAACAGTTTGACTGGCGTAAGTTACCTTGAGGTGCGCCCATCATTCGGGGCGACGATGGGTATTCTACGTTCAGTTTACCAAGACGATGTACTCCTAGGTATTGGACCAAACCGCTTTGAAGATGCTTGGCGTCAGTATAAGCCGAGTGCGATTGCGACGACTCCATTCTGGAGTACCAATTTTGTGGCGGGTAGTAGTTATATGACAACGTTGTTTGTTAATACGGGTGTCTTGGGGGGAATTTTGTTTTTATCATTTCTTTGGTGGCTGTTGTGGGTCGGCTACCGATTGCTGATGGTGACTCGGCTCTCGGATAAAAACATTTACCTGGTTGGATCTGGTCTTTTCGCCATCACTTTATTTGGTTGGTTTATGGCCTTTTGGTACAGCCCGGGAGCTGCTTTTTTACTGATGTTGGCCGTTGTGTCTGGCTTATTGATGACTGTCTATGCTGGCCTCAATCAGCAACCAGCCTACCAGATTAATGTACGTCAGGTGCGCCAGCACGGCTTATTTCTAATCGCGGTGGTACTGGTAGCGATCGTGGGGGCTGGAAGTTTTGTCTTTACGACCGGTAAGCAGGTGGTAGCCTTTAATGTTTACGCAATGGCTCAAACAGAATGGTCTTTAACTGGTAATATGGCTAACTACGATGTCGCTCTTAGTCGTGCTAACAATCTTTTCCCGTCGGACATCTTCGTCGGTGAGCGAGCTCGACTGCGCTTAGCCGAGCTTAACCGACTCTTGGCACTGCCTAATCCCGCCCCAGAAGACGAGTCACGTTTTGAATCAACCTTCCTCGAAGGAATTGAGTTAGCCAATCGGACCGTTTTGATGGATCCAACCAATCCCTACAATTACGCTTTGCGAGGTAGCTTTTTGGGCATAATCGCCGACGGAGCCGTTGCCGGCATGGCGGAAGAGAGATCTAATGTTTTTGCGACTGCTCGCAGGCTTGATCCCCAAAACCCTGAGTACAATTTGTTAGAAGCGCAGTTAGTTGCTAGGCACGCTAAGGTTGAAGAGGCCCGCGCCTTGATTGCTGAGGCACTTCAGATAAAGTCAAACTACATCCCAGCTTTGGTCCTGCAGGCCGAACTCGATATTGCATCTGGAAACACGGAAGCGGCGCTTGCCACCACGAGAGCGATGATAAATATTGATCCGAATAACCCCGCCCGCCACTACCAGCTTGGCTTGTTGTTGAGTGCGGTTGGTGAGGTGGGCGAGGCAAAAGAAGCTTTTTTGGTAGCGGTGCAACTTGATCCCAGTTTTGCTAATGCGCGCTACTTACTGGCAATGGCGCTTTTGGATGAAGGTGATCAAGCGGGAGCCATTAAAGAACTTCGCCAGGTAGCCATGACGAATGCCGATAATACAGAACTGGCAGACCTAATTGCTAACTTGGAGGCGGGTGGAGAGGTGTCGACCGGGACTTTAACTGATACGATTCGATCCGGTCCGGCAGTGAGTGAGGTGGGTGAGACAGTGATTAGTAACACGGCACCGGAGTCTGATCTCCTGGTGCCGGTCAATCGGATACCGGCCACAAATCAAGGACTGGTTAATCAAGACACTACTTTAGTACCGAGTGAAACGATAGATTTGATTGAGATTGACTAGTTGACATGGTACAGCGCGTCTTACAATTTTTTTATGGTGAGATTCGCGGCCTGCATAAGGCGGCGTATATCTTAGCGTTGTTTACGTTTGGATCTCAGTTGCTGGCCCTCTTGCGGGATCGATTGCTAGCACACTCCTTTGGGGCGTCGCTGGAGCTCGACTTGTATTACGCTGCCTTTCGGATTCCAGATTTGCTCTTCGTACTATTTGCTTCAGTGTTGTCGGTCTATGTGCTGCTGCCGTTTGTGACGAGGGCTAGGGCGGAATCTGGTAGTCAGGCCGGCGCGTCAGTATTGCGGCAGATGTTTACGTTGTTTGTCTTGTTCTACACAGTCTTTGCCGCTGCGCTATTTGTCTTTGCGCCTTATGTTTTGCCGTACCTGCTACCAGGCTTAACTGGCGATTTAGATACCTTGGTAACCTTGACTCGTATCTTACTTCTTCAACCTTTCTTACTTGGATTATCGAGTTTGTTTGGAGTGGTGACACAGCTTGAAAGCCGTTTTACGCTCTATGCGGTATCACCACTCTTGTATAACCTCGGTATCATTGCGGGTATTATCTTATTTTATCCCACTCTGGGCTTAAATGGTTTGGTGTGGGGAGTGGTAGTTGGTGCGCTAGCCCATTTGTTGATTCAGCTACCAGTTTGGTTAAGAAGTCCACTACGATTTGGGTTGACAGCCAATTTCTCAAAGCCCTTATTATTTGAAGTTGCTAAAGTGGCATTGCCTCGAGCTCTCACTCTATCAATCCATCAAATCGTACTCTTGGTCTTAGTGGGTATGGCGACGCTGATGGCAGCGGGCTCAGTGTCGGTCTTTCAGTTTGCTTTTAATCTCCAATCGGTACCTTTAGCTATTATTGGGATGAGTTATTCGGTGGCAGCCTTCCCAGTTTTGGCTGATTTGTTGGCGCGTGGCGAGCGAGTGGCGTTTGTTAAGCATTTAGAGACCGCGGTTCGCCATATAATCTTCTGGGCATTGCCGGTTGCGGCTTTGATCGTCGTGATTAGAGCACAGATTGTGCGCGTGGTTTTGGGGAGTGGAGAATTTAGTTGGAATGATACTAGGCTCACGGCGGCTCTCTTGGCGGTCTTTGTGGTAGGGTTGATTGGTCAGGCTTTGCTTTTGCTCTTAGTGCGCGCTTTTTATGCTGGTGGTAACACGCGGATACCACTTCTCGTGGCGGTGTTTAGCGCGGCTGGTACGGTTGGGTTATCATTCTTCCTACTTCATCTTTACGAGACCATGCCCCGCATTGGCGAAGTCCTAAGTCGCTTATTACGTCTTGAAGGTGTGAATGGGGTTGAGATTTTGGTTTTGGGACTAGCCTTCACCAGTGGCGTCTTAATCGAACTCTTGATACTGGGCAGTTTGATTGGTCGTCACTTCGCTGTCTCTTGGCGCCCAGTCTTAAAACCGCTACTGACGGCTTTTCTGGCATCTGTAGTAGCTGGTTTATCAGCCTATGTCACTCTCAATTTTGTGGTGGTTGGTATTAATCAAGAAACTTTCGTAGGGATCTTTATCCAGGGCTTAGTGGCGGGGGTGGTGGGTGTGATCGGGGCTGGTCTAACCTATGCAGCACTTGGCTCAAGCGAGCTTAATGAAGTCTTTAAGTCTCTAAAAGCCAAACTGTCTCGAGCTGAGGTTTTGGCACCACAGACTGATGCCCCCTAGTTTTTTTGTGGGAGTAGGGTAGAGTAGCATAACTTATGACCGATTTAATTCGTAATTTCAGTATTATTGCTCATATCGACCATGGTAAATCCACCTTGGCTGATCGTCTACTGGAGACCACTAAGACGGTTGAGGCGCGTAAGATGAAAGAGCAGATATTGGACTCGATGGAGCTCGAGCGTGAGCGCGGTATCACCATCAAGATGCAACCAGTCCGCATGCATTTTACGCATGAAGGTAAAACCTACCAGCTTAATCTAATTGACACGCCTGGTCACATAGATTTCTCCTATGAAGTGTCCCGCGCCCTGAAGGCGGTCGAGGGGGTGTTACTTTTGGTCGATAGTACCCAAGGAATACAAGCTCAGACACTGACGACTCTTCAAATGGCTAAGGAGCAAGGTCTCACTATCATCCCGGTTTTAACCAAGACCGACATGGGCCACTCCAGGCCCGAGGAGGTGGCATTGTCGGTGATGAAATTGCTTGGTTGCTCTCGTGAAGACATTATACTTGTATCGGGTAAGACGGGGGCTGGTGTACCTGAGCTACTGGCAGAGATCTGTCGACGGATTCCACCACCACGCCCGAGTGAGTTCGCTGATTATCGAGGACTTATCTTTGACTTCCAGTACTCCAATCATCGCGGGGTGATTGTCTTTATGCGCGTGTTTGATGGAGAGGTGAAGAAGGGTGATGCCCTACGCTTCGCCGCTAGTGGCGAGACTTTTTCAGCGCTTGAGGTTGGGATGGTGACACCGGGAGAAGTAGCTGTGCCGGCTCTTAAGGCCGGTGAGATTGGTTATATTGTGACTGGTATTAAGGAGCCGGGAGTGGCGACGGTGGGTGATACCTTGCTTTTCGATAAGAGTCCGGTGGAGGCGCTACCTGGATACCAGTCGGCCCGGCCAGTCGTGTGGGCGTCGGTCTTTCCGGATAGTCAGGATGACTTTACAATTTTGCGCCAAGCCCTTGATCGTCTGAAGTTGTCAGACTCTTCATTGTCTTATGAAGAGGAGTCTTCAGGTGTGCTGGGTCGCGGTTTTCGTTGCGGTTTCTTGGGCATGCTTCACTTGGAGATTGTGACCGAGCGACTGCGGCGCGAGTTTGATATTGAAATTATTTTGACCGCACCATCGATTGCCTATGAGATTACTTTCCCTGATGGGCACATTGAGAATATCTACGCTGCTTCACGCTTTCCAGAGCATGGCGAAAAAGTGACCATTCGGGAGCCGTGGCTCTTAGGGCAGATTATAACCCCGCCCGAGTACTTGGGTAACATCATGAACTTGTTGTTTGATCACGAGGGTAGTGTCCTAGAGACAGAAGTTCTAAATGATGGTCGTAATCTCTTGGCGATTGAGATGCCGCTACGGGAACTAATGCGCAATTTTTTCGATAAATTAAAGAATGTTTCTAGTGGTTACGCTTCATTGTCTTACGAGATTGCTGAGCTTAGACCAGCCCAGGTGGTAAGGCTTGATGTCTTGGTGTCAGAAGAATTAATTACCGCTTTTTCAAGAGTGGTGGGGGAGCGGCGGGCGGAGTTTGACGCGCGAGCTACGGTTGAAAAGCTGTATGATAATCTCCCTCGTCAACAGTATGTGACCAAGATTCAAGCCCGCGTGCGGGGCAAGATTATCGCCTCCAAGACCCTCTCAGCGCTTAAAAAAGATGTAACGGGATATCTCTATGGTGGTGACATTACGCGCAAGATGAAGCTGCGGGAGAAGCAGAAGAAGGGTAAGAAAAAGGCGCTTGAGCTCGGTAAGGGGCGTGTAAACATCCCCCAATCCGTCTTCATGAAAATGGTGAGGAGTGACTAGACTTCACTCCGCAAGACTCATTGAGAGTTTTTCGAGTTTACGAAGAAAAAATCCAATGAGTGGACAGGCGACCGTAGGGCGAGAGTGACTAAATGTCACTCTTAAGACCTTGCCAGATATTTTGTGAGGGACGAAACAAAATATCGACAAGGTGTACCAGCCGCTGTAAGCGGAAGAGTGACTGATGTCACCCCGCAAGACTCATTGAGAATTTTTCGAGTCTACGAAGAAAAAGTCCAATGAGTGGACGGGCGACCGTAGGGCTAAAGTGACTAAATGTCACTTTTAAACACGGCATCTTTGTTTGTCTAAAGCGCCACTTGTAGCACTTCCATACCGCCACCATAGGCAAAGATCATACTGAGGATAATCAAGACAGCAAAAGCTGCCCAAACCCACTTAATCACTGACTTGCCGCGCTTTGAAAATAGGAAATTCATAATGTTAGAATATTAGCACATGTTTGATTTTCAGCAAAAACGTCGTCTAAAACTAGTCTTTGAATCGTGGATTACTTGGACGATTATTCTGGTGTTGGGAATTGGAGTGGCGATTGGTGCCTACGATAGATACCTGATTGCGCGCGATATGGCCGACCGACGGATTGAGCTCGAGCGTGAACTACAGGCGGTCGAGCGGCGCCGGGCCGAGCTTGAGGCGGAGGTGCAGTACCTCACTAATGAGCGGGGGATTGAGGCGGAGATGCGGCGGCAGTTCGATATTGCCAGGCCCGGCGAGCAGGTAGTGATTATTCTCGATGATACTTCTGAAGTCGTTTCGGAGGTAGTTGAAGAGGAGGTTGTGGAGCGTCCCTGGTACCGCTTTTGGTAGGTCGTGTTATAATATGTCGTAACTTAAAAAATAAACTTTCGTATGGATAAAACAGTCATTATTTATAGTACTCCCGTTTGTCACTTCTGCCACGCCGCTAAAGAGTTTTTTGATGCCAATAATGTTAAGTATACCGAGCACGATGTTGCTGCCGATGCCGAGAAGCGCCAAGAGATGATTGAGCTCACCAATCAAATGGGGGTACCAGTTATCCGCATTGGTGATGATGTTGTCATTGGCTTTGATGAAGATAAGCTTAAGGAGTTGTTAGGACTATAATTTTTCTGGATTAAGAAATAGACCAACCAAAAAGCCCCGAGGGGCTTTTTGGTTACTACCTGTATGGTCGATATATATCCATGTTATCTCCGGACGTGGAATCTGTATAAGCTCGCTCATCTAGGTTTTTGCAGATGATCGGATTAAGGTCGCAGTCGATATTTATCGTTCTTGAGTCATTCTTTTTATCAAAATACCCACCGAAACCTATATATCCAAAAAATAATACCCATAAAATTATATAGAGAATACTCAGAGACTTTTCTTTCAATGATTTACGAAAGTATCTAGAGTCATTTTCGATTCGTCTCCGTCTTTCATTCTCCGCTATGATTTCTGGGAAAAGAGTTTCGTATACATTAAACATATACTCTTCGAGTATTGCTACACTTGCGTTGATTATTTCCTCTGACCTTTGGCTGTACTCCTTGTCGCCATGTCTCACATTATTTCGTATCGTATACAGTACTTCGAGAAATGATTCAAAAGGTCTGTCTTTTGTCATAAAAGACTTGGTTTGATTTTTATTATTATAGATTGGTTGAAAACTTCTAAGTCTTTTTATTTTCTTTATGAAAGTGTTTTGTTTTGGTTTTGTGTATAAAAATATAAATGATGACCGGAGAAGGTTGTTATGGGGAGATTCTTTTAACCTCGTTATGTATTTACCGTCTTCACCCATGCTGTATTTAGCCGCATTTTCAAAGCAATTATATAGAGCTTCGAAAATTGCTCTGTTGTCAGCAGAATTATTTATTCGCTGAAATCTTTGATAATTATGAAGAAAAAGAGACTTGTAATTAATAATTGAATTACTCATAGTGGATTTAATCTATAACATCACCATATCAAGTATAGTAAGTAGGACTAAGGTATAAATTTATTATCTATAAGTAATCACAATTAGTGATTACTTCCTACCCGAGCTCGTGGTTTTGTCTGTGGCCACGAATCACTAAGTAGATTTGTTCGCTTTCAGCTTCAAATCTACTAAGTGTTCTCGGCCCCACCTCGGTAGTTTTAATTTCATGGAGTGAAATTAAAACATCCCTGCGGTTGGCACCGCGGCCCGCAAGCCAAGCAGTTGGCTTGCTGAGACAATGTCCTGACACCTAAGGTGTCAGGACATTGTCTCGCCGCGGTGCCCCTACCCGGAATCGAACCAGGATCTCCTCCTTAGGACGGAGTAGCTCTATCCATTGAGCTATAAGGGCAGGCAACTAGGAGTTTAGCATATCTGCTATAATTTAAATATGGATATTGAGCAGAGTCAGCATGAGCAAACCATGAAATTGCTGAGGGAGAATCAGCGGCTCTTGGTAGAAAATAACTTGTTACTGCGAAAGATGCGGCGGAGTGCAATCATTAGTTCAATTTTCCGCGTAATCTGGTTTGTGATTTTGATTGGTGGACCAATTGCTCTTTACTACTATTATGTTGCACCCAATCTGGAAGCGATTAGTAGTCGGATTGGTGAACTTGAACAAGCGTCGTCAAGTATTGATACTATGAAGGTGCTCTTGGATAATCTAAACAGTCGCTTGCGCTGAGTTTGGTAGGATAGAAAGGTGGGTTGAAATAATCCCACAAAACCTATAGAATAGCCCCACTGCTTGGGTAGCTCAGTTGGTAGAGCATTTCCCTGAAGAGGAAGGGGTCGGCGGTTCGAGCCCGCCCCCAAG
>JRYF01004095.1_pt1 | contig 39501 bp, 41 predicted proteins | sample 235331 | NCBI WGS metagenome assembly JRYF01 (sample SAMN03074217, study PRJNA261475) | activated sludge metagenome | biome: Wastewater Treatment Plant; feature: Wastewater; material: Activated sludge; isolation source: activated biomass of a wastewater treatment plant treating hydrocarbon... ... | reverse complement strand
CGATTTTCTGTGATGCTGTGACCCTACGGAGAATCGAACTCCGGCTTCAAGGATGAAAACCTTGCGTCCTAACCACTAGACGATAGGGCCGTTATATATTTGTGACTACTCCGCTTCTGGTGCTTGATTGTACCCCCGGTTTTCATTGATGAAAACCCTCTTATGACCTCGTAAACATCGGTCATTCCTCGCTTTGCTCGGACCAGATGAAAAGCTATCCGCTTTTCATTCCAGTAACCACTAGACGATAGGGCCAATATTTGATTGTAAACTTATTACCAACTTGTTTGCTTCGGGTAGGTTTTTCATTGATGAAAACCCAATTATAACCTCGTAAACATCGGTCATTCCTCGCTTCGCTCGGACCAGATAAAAAGCTACTTGCTTTTTATTCCAGTAACTTCCGCTGGCTGGCGGAAGACGATAAGACCGACCAAATGGGTCGGGTATTTATAACAGAAAATTTGATTTTAGTGAAGTACTTAATGTTTGGGTCTGAGGTGTGCTACAATATTTTGAAATATGAACGAATTTTTACCGCCAGAAGCGATCGAACATATGAAAGTAGAACTTGAAGGTGTTAAGCCTGTCAAGACCTATGAAGAGCTGGCAGATTTGTGTGAGGGAAGTGAGTCTCTTGAATCACTTTTAAAATCTTTTAAAGATTATGCTGTTAGGTATGCAAGGGATGTCTGGTCAATGCAGGAATTTTTAGATAAAGGAGGTCTAGATAGTGAGTATGGCGCAGAAAATTTTAAAGAAATAGACCAAGCAAGAACCCGTTTACATAATGCATTAATTGACAGTATTGCAATTTTATCAAGGCAGTTAGCTAGGGAAGGCAGAGATAATGAATGGGTTAGAGATTTGACTGATGGCACTAGTCTAAATCGAGCAGCTTGTGGTTCTTTTGCAATATTGCTAGTATACGAGCTAGCGCTTAAAGGAGCTTCAACATGAAAGAATCGTTTGGATTGAAAGCTCTCAAAGAGTCACAAGTGAAGACCTTGGTGATTGAGCACGCCAAGCTAGCAGCTGAAATTGCAGACGCCCCAAACATGGATTATGAGATGAGAATGAGAGAGATTGAACGTCTGCTCGGTCTCACTGGTCAGGAAGTTGCTCAAAGAGCTATCTCCTTATACAAGGAAGGCTATCGCTAAGGTCCATCACTTGTTTATAGCTCGCCCGTAGGGCGAGCTTTTGCGTTTTATTGTGCTACAATCGGGCGGTATGGAAAATAAGCAAAATTCAGCGCCTGAGGTGAAAAAGCCTGGTGCTCTAACGGAGTATTTTACGGAGGTTATCTACGGAGGAATTGATGGTATTGTCACGACGTTTGCGGTGGTGTCGGGCTTTACGGGCGCCGCCTTGGCGACCGACGCGACAGTACAGCTTACCTTCGTGGTGGTACTACTCTTCGGTCTAGCGAATCTCTTTGCGGACGCTGCTTCGATGGGTTTGGGTAACTTCTTGTCGGTTAGTTCGGAAAAGGATTTGTATATGGCCGCCCGCGCTAAGGAGGAGGTGGCGGTAAGGGATAATACTGCGCGAGAAGTTGAGGAAACAGTGCGGATTATGGTGGAGCGTGGCTTTACCGAAGCCGACGCTCGTTCGATGGTAGCTATTTACCAGAAGAACCATGAGTACTGGGTTGACTTCATGATGAATCACAAGCTCGAGATGTCAGACCCGCGCGGCACCAATCCGGCCTACACTGGCTTCGCTACTTTCATTTCGTTTATGATCTTTGGTGCCGTGCCGCTCTTGCCGTTCATGTTCATTCCCGATGGTACCAATGAGCAGGCTTTCATCTACTCTTCAGTCGGCACCTTCCTAGCGTTGGTATTGCTCGGTCTCTTGAAGTGGCGAATTGTCGGAGGTTCACTCCGAGCGGCTCTGACCGAAGTGATCTTAGTCGGAGGTGTAGCGGCAGTGATTGCCTACATTGTTGGCATGTTCTTCGGTGGCAAGATCTAGTCTTTTGTCAAACGACTAAACACAGACTTATCAGCAGACTTATCTCCAACTCTATACAGTGCTTATCCCAGCTTTATTAACAACTTTATACACAGTTTGTTGATAAATAAGGCTTTTCTGTGGGGGATTGACCCAAAATCTCCATGTGAGATGCTATTTGCAGGTTTGCACGGTGGTGAATTTGACCCATACCTGCTCGAGGCTACGAGCAAATGCGTGCAAGCCAAAGCTCTACGTTGTACAAAACAAAAGCGCCCTTTGGAGGGGGCGCTTTTGTGTTGGGGGTATATAATATCGAGATGCCAGAAAAATTATTTGTCGCAGTGAAGGCTTTGGTCTTTGTGGGTGGTAAGTGTTTGTTGCTGAAAAACCGAAATAAGCACTGGGATCTGCCTGGTGGGCGGATTAATACTGGCGAACCATTACTCACTGCTTTGGGGCGAGAGTTATGCGAAGAGTTACCGACACTAAAGAGCTATAAGCCCCCTCGACTTATTGATGCCTATCGCTTAGAGGAGACATTACCTGACGGAGCTGGCCTGGTCTTTCTTTTTTATGTTGTTGAAGCAGAAAACTTTACAGTAGAGCTCACTACCGAACATGAGGGGTATGAGTGGGTCGGGATCGAAATGCTGGATAGTCTAAAAATTGGCGGTTACAGAATTGAGCCTGGCTATTTTTCGGTAGTAAAACAGAGTTTGTCCGTCATGACTTAACGGGCGCGGAGGGTGACGTAGATGTCCTCAAGGGCGCGGACGGCGTCGCCGGCGGCGATATTGTTTTGGTGGTAGAGGATGTTGGTACAGTCACCAGCCGCCCAGATGCCGGGGGTTTTGGTTGCTTGGGTCCAGGGGTCGATAATCACACGACCGTAGTCGTCGAGCTCGACCAGGTCTCTGACGTAGTCGGTATTGGGAATCATGCCGATTTCGATAAAAATACCAGAGACAGGGAGAGACACTTCAGTCTGCTGGGTTTTGTCGAAGTAGCGCACGCCACTTACGAACTTATCACCCTGAACCTCGAGGATGTCGAGATTGGTCAGGCCAGTCATATTGGGGTGGGCGAGGACTTTTTCGACGGTGACCGGATCGGCCCGGTAGCGCTCACTCCGTTGGAGGAGGGTAACGCTCTTGGCGTAGGCGAGGAGTTGAGCGGCCGTTTCAAAGGCGGCGTTGCCACCACCTACGACCGCGACATCCTGCCCGGCGAAGATAGGACCGTCACAGCTTGCGCAGTAGGTGAGACCCTTATGTTCAAACTTATCTGCGCCCAGAGCGGCGAGCTGGCGACGCTTTGAGCCGCTGGCGATGAGAAGGGTTTTGGTCGAGAGAGTTTTGCCAGAGTCGAGAGTGACAGTGTAGTCTTCGGTAGTCTTTTCGATCTTAGTAACAAGAGTGTTTGACTTGATGTCGACATACTCTCCGGCGTAGGTTTCTAAGTGCTTCTTTAAGTCGTTAGCTAGCTTAGGGCCGGGGATTGAAGGGGTACCGATCCAGTTTTGAATGTCGGTTGAGACGGTGCTCTGACCACCCCAATCTTTCGTAATGAAGGCGGTCTTAAGTTGTTTTCTTGAAGCGTAGACACCGGCCGATACTCCAGCTGGTCCACCACCAATAATGACAAGTTCGTACATACGTTAAAGAATACTGAATAAATTTTTATGTGGTAAGCATAACATATTTGGTTGCAATGTATACCCCCATGGGGTATACTATAAGTATGAATAAGAAAGCAGTAATAAATCGCTTGCGCCGCTCGGCCGGACAGCTTACCAAGCTGGCGGACGCGATCGAGACCGAGGAGCCGTGCTCGGCCGTACTTATTCAACTTTTGGCGGTGCGAGGCGCCGTGAATGGAGTCATTAAGGAGTATGTGGCTTTGAGTGTTGATGAGTGTGGGAAGAAGACCCAACCAGCGGAGATGGCCGAGTTATTAAAATTTATCATTAATAAAGCCTAGTTATGAAACTTGGGGTGATTGGTGAAGTGATTCCAGGATTAACTCTTTACGGTCAGCCGGCGCCGTATCCGGTCGTGAACGAGCGCGCCGTGCGAGCGGGAGCGGGAGTCGGATTTTTGCTGGGGTTGGGAGCGTTTTTGCCAGCTTTCTTCCTGGGAGAACTTATCTACCTTAAGCTACTCCTGCCGTTTCTGTTGTTTGATTTTTTGGCTAAAACGGTTGTGGGTTTGCGGTGGTCGCCTCTGTCTAGGTTGGGTGATCTGATTGTCTTTAATCAGGCACCAGACTACGTGGGAGCGGTCCAGAAGCGCTTCGCCTGGTCGATTGTCTCTTTCTCACTCTGGTGATGAGTGTATTAATATTTGGGCTTGGCTATATCGGTATCATTAATCTCGTTATCTGCGGCATCTGTCTCACGTTTATGTTTATGGAGAGTGCATTTGGGATTTGTGTTGGATGTGTAATGTATGGTCAATTGCTTAAGTACGGTGTGATTAAGGCTCCTGAGTATAAGCCAGTATGTCCAGGGAATGTGTGCGCAATAGAGTAGGGGTATAAACCAGCGCGGTGGACCGAAGGTCCACCGCGCTGGTTTTTGGTTAGGTGAGGGAGGTTTTAGGGGTATGTTTAAGCTGGCACCGGTTCACAATTCACTTAGTATAATTATTCGCTACGCTCTAATTCTACTAAGTGCTCGTGACTCGTAAAAAGCAATATTGAATTACTTTTTACCGCTGGTTCGTCGCCCTAGGAAGGGGCGACTCACATCGCTACGCCCCGCGTCCAGCCTTTTTGTGCGAATCAAAACCATTTTAGTTTTGATCTTCTAAGGAGGGCAACGACACCGCCTGCTCGCCGACTGCTAGCTCCGCTTCGCCGTGCCTTCAAAGCTTACTTAAGCTTTGACCTTCTAAGGAAGGCCGGCACGGCGCCCCAATCCCCATCATCATCTTCATCGATTGGGTCTACTGGCTTAGGTTCGCGCTTGGGGATATCGGCTGGTCGCTCTGGAGTCATCGCTGTCTTGGTGGGGGTTGGTTCGGCTTCACGTTTGGGTAGAGTGAGTGAGTTGAAGATACGACCACGAGTTTCGACTACTTCCTCATCAATGGGCGCTTTTTCAGCCGGGGTGGCTAAGGGGGCGCGGCGAGCAATCGGTGCATTGCTACTGCTGGCTTCTTCGGGGAAGCCAGTCGCGATGACAGTTACCTTAATCTCATTTTTCTTCAGTTTCTCGTCACGAATCGCACCGAATATGACCTTGGCGTGAGGGTCGATTGACTCGGTGATGACGCGAGCGGCATCTTGAATCTCCAACATCGCCAGATCATCGCCACCAGCGATAGCAAAGAGTACGCCTTTAGCACCGGTAATTGAGACTTCCAGCAGGGGTGAGTTAATGGCGGCGCGAGCGGCTTCTTCGGCTCGCTTTTCACCGGCTGATACGCCGACACCCATGAGGGCAGAACCAGCGTTTTCCATAACGCTTCTAATATCAGCAAAGTCAACGTTAATAATACCAGGCATGGTAATGAGGTCAGAGATGCCTTCGACCGCTTGTTTAAGGACGTTGTCGCACTGTTCGAAAGCGTTCTTGACGGTGGTCTCTCGATCGACAATCGCCAGAAGACGGTCGTTCGGGATGGTAATTAGGGCGTCTACTTCTTTCTTTAACTCTTCAATTCCTTGCATCGCGAGACGCATGCGTTCCTGACCTTCAAACAGAAACGGTTTGGTCACAACACCGACTGTAAGAGCGCCACTCTCACGAGCAATCTTGGCAACGACTGGTGCGGCCCCGGTACCGGTACCGCCACCCATGCCGCCGGTGATGAAGATCATGTCTGATCCTTTGATCGCGTTAGCAATCTCTTCGCGGGTTTCCTCCGCGGCGCGACGACCCATGTCAGGATTGCCACCCGCTCCCAGGCCACGCGTAAGATTTTTTCCGATGTGAATCTTACGCTTGGCTAAGGAGTGATGCAGGTCTTGGGCGTCACTGTTGACCGAAATGAACTCCACTCCTTTTACCTTTGATGACACCATGTGGTTGACTGCGTTACCGCCCGAACCACCGACACCCACGACGCGAATGCGTGCGAATGATTCTACGTCTGATTTAATTTGTTCCATAACAAGCTTAACTAACCTAAGTACCCACCCCTGAGTACATAACTAAATAGGTAGGGTAATAATAACCCTCAATTAAGAAACTGTCACGATATTGACAGTATTGATATGTGTGTGATTGACACAACACAATGACTAGGGCAAAAACTGTTGAATCCAATGCCAGAGGCTGGGCTTGCTGTGTTTGACGGCACCAATCGTACTGGTGTCATTTGAGTCGCTTGCTCCCCACATACACAGGCCGTAAGCGACCGCCCAGGAGGCATCTTTGACTTTGGTATTTTTACCGATTTCTAAGGTGGCGGTGCGGGCCGGAAGGTTGAGAGCGGTCTTGGTGATGTCGACAATGCCATGGATACCGGATCCACCGCCGGTTAGGATAACCCCAGCTGGTAGCAGTCCGTCGCGTTTGATCTTCTTAAGTTGGTTGTCGACTAAGCCAAAGATGGTTGTTAAACGTTGATTTACTATCTCATCCAGACGCTTCTTAGAGAAGCTGGCACTGGTCATTCCGCCGCGCTTAATCTTCTCAGCTTCCTCGAGAGGTATCTTGAGGCCAAGAGCAATGTCGTTCGTGATGTCATTTGAGCCAGTGGGGAATATCTTTAAGGAGAGAGGCGTGTTGTCTTCGAATACGACCAGCGAGGTAGTTTCCGCCCCAATATTCACCAGGACGCACCCGGCTCGTTTCTGGGTTTTGGAAAGCATGACAAAGCTGGCCGCCAGAGGGGAAGCAATAACGTCTTCTACGTAGACTCCAATACCTTCGATCGCAGTAATCAAGTCGTTGACGTGCTGTTCGAACGTGGTAATAAAAAGACTATCGACTTCGAGCTTAGTGCCATGCATGCCATTGGGGCGACCCAAGACCTCGGCGCCATCCACTGAATAGCGTAAGGGAATACTGTGAAGGACTTTGCGGTTGGGGATATGGTCTTGAATGCGCTCTTCGCTGTCTTGCATGACTTTCTCGAGGTCAGCTGGAGTAATCTCCGAGTCGGCGCGAGCGGGGATGATTTCGCCACGCGAGTAGACTTCCTCAAGGCCGATACTACCGATGGCTACGTGCGCACTTTTGACCGTCACGCCAGCACTTTTTTCAGCCTGGACGAGGGCGCTCTTGATGCTACGGGTGACATCATGTTCATTAATAATGTAGCCACTTTTGAGGCCCCGACTCTCGGCAAAACCAGTGCCGATGATTTCTGGAATGACCCGGTCTTTGGCATCTTTGGGTACACGAGCAATCGCCACCTTAACCTGGTAGGTGCCAACGTCGATGCCAGTGATAATGGTGTCTGCCATAGTAGAAAGTACTAGGCAACTTTAAACTTGCGTTTGTAATGTTGCTCAAGTCTCTCCATTGTAGCGCCATGATCGTACCCTTTCAAATGTAAACAACCGTGGATAAACAAAAAAGTTACATAGCTGGCATAAGATAAGTCGAATCTCTTCGCTTCTCGTTTGGCTATAACCGGGCAGAGGTAGATTTCGCCGGTGCTTTCGTCAAGGGGAAAGGATAAAATATTTGGGATGTAGGATTTTTGGCGGTAGGTTTGGTTGAGAGTTTGTGCGCGCTTGGTGCCGACGAAGTTGAGTTGGAGCTGATAGGCCTTGCCTAGGATCGCTGTCTTGATTTCTAAGTACGGTCCCGAAGGTTGGTTTTTGGTGGTACTGGCAATTACAAAAAACTCTGACATGTTAGCCAGTATGACACACTCTAATAAAAACAAAACCCCTCGAAAGTAGAGAAGTTTTGTATTGGATTAACGGCGGAATGATTTTTGCTCTTTAATTTTGCCGAGTTTTAGGAGTTTCTCGTAGACTTCTTTGCGGGCTAACTTTTTGAGCTTAGCCATACGCTGAACGTTGCGACTCTTGGTGCGGCTCTGGTAGCGACCGCCCCGGACTTTTTGTAGGATACCAGCTCCTTGGACGCGCTTCTGAAAACGACGAATTACGTTTGCGCTACTCTCGTTATTATTGCGTTCGACTTGGACGTTTTTTGCCATATGTGACGGAGAGCATAACACGCCCAAGTGGAGTGTGCAAGTCGAATTTAGGCAGTCACTCTTTCTTTCCTAAGCTTGCGGAGGAGGGTTTCTAGATTGACTGGTTCTTGGCTCCGTTCAAGCATGTCGCGGAGGATAACAGTATTGTCGACAAATTCCTTTTGGCCGACGATGACGGTGTAGCGGGCTCCGGCCGCCTCAGCCAATCTGAGCTGGGCAGAGAGGGAATCGCTAGCTAGGTCGTGCCAGACAGGGATACTGGCTTGTTTTAAAGCATCGATAATCATCAAACTGCGCATCTTGGGGCCAAAACCAAGCTGAACCACATAAACACTCACTGGACGAGATTTGGCTTTCGGGAGACGAGCGGCGGGTTTGGCGGTCTTGAGGGTAAATACTACACCGACGGCCGGAGTGCGGGTCTTGGTTTTGCGGTAAAGAAATTCGTCGAAACGACCGCCACGGACACGGAGACTCTGACCGTCTTCACCCGGTTTCTCGATAGAAAATAGCGCATCAGAGTAGAATTCGTGGTGACCGAGTAGCTTGGGGTCAATTTCGTAAGGCGCGTCACTGAGGTCAAGATACTCGACGATTTCGCGGAAGTGCTTTCGGCTCTGGTCGCTCAAGTGTTCAAGCGGGCTGGGTGCTTTATAAGCTAGTTCGTGATCAAGATCGATTAGGCTCTGGAGAGCACTGAGGGTGTGTGTTTTTAGCTTTTCGCGGGCTTCATCAGGCATTAGGTCGAGGCGCTTGCGCAGGAAATTGGTTAACTCTCGTTGGTAGCGAGCGACCGACTCAGTGTCGCCCATCGAGTTAATCTTGACCATGTGATCAGTCTCATCGAGCTCGTTTAAGAGGGAGCGGGCGGCCTGGATCAGAATAGCCTCAGCGATGCTTTTTTGGACGTTAAAAATATTCAAACTAAGAGAGGTGTCGGTGTCTTCGGGTAAGGCCTTGTGGAGGGAATAGAGCAAGACCGGGTTGGTGGTGGCATGAAGCTTTTCATTACAGTAGGTGGCGACACAATCGACCGAGACGCCACCGTGCTGATCACAGCCATGATCGGCTTCACAGATATTGTGATTGAGGGGGGTGGGGCAATTTTGGCAAGCCGGATCTTTTTTGAGGGCGTCTACCGTTCGGAATCCAAAATGCTCGGCGGTCTCGGTGGCGGCCTTGAGAAAATCGGTGGTGGTGTATTTCATAATTTAGAATAAATTAAAATTATTGATCACCCAGGGGTAAGCCCATGATTGTTTCGTCTACGGCGCCTGGCAGGAAGCTCGCCTGGCGAGGTGGCAGGAGACGTAGGAGTGCGCGACCGATAATTCGGTCTTCGGTCAAGACCCCCCAAAATCGGGAATCGGAACTCTCGTCACGATTATCACCCATTACGAAGTATTCGCGGGGTCCGAGCGTTTCTTCTAGGCTGATGGCGCTACGCATGGTTTTGACGTATGGCTCATTGAGAACAAGGCCGGTTGGATGATCGTCGTTCACGATGGTGACCACACTGTCTTCGATAGTGATGGTATCGCCCGGGATGCCGATAATACGTTTAATGAAGTATTTTGAGGGGTCTTTAGGATAGCGAAATATAACCACGTCGCCGCGGGCTGGTTTTTCAAAATAGTAGGTAACCTGATCGACGATCAGATATTCGCCACTTTGAAAAGTTTCTTGCATGGAGGCACCCGAGACTATAAAAGGTTGAGCGATGAACATGCGAATTGGTACCACGATCAGGAGAGCAATAATCGAAAAACGAACCAGCTCCATAAATGTGTTTTCTTCTTTTGGTGTTGTTTTAGGTTCGGTCGGTTGGTTGGCCTCGGGCAGAATTAAGTCTGCTGAATTGTCTGCTTTGGAGTTGGTAGAGAACAAGTTCATAGCTAAACGTGTGTCTATTATACGACAGAGAATTTGAAATACAACTTTTTCACTTCGTCACAAACATAATTTCAGTGGTACAATATTTCTGATTATGTACTACATCGTACTTTTGGGTAATCCTGGTGATGAATATGTTAACACTCGACACAATGTAGCGTGGTATTTAGCTGATAAAAATTTTTGCACAACGTTGCAACTTGATAAATCAGAGATCAATCATCACCTCAAAGCCAAGCTGGCGGTGGGGTGTGCGGGAGACAAGTCGGCTACGGTTGTTTGGCCTCAGACATTTATGAATCGGTCGGGCGAAACGGTCGAGAAGCTGGTTTCAGACGACGGTGGTCATCGGCTGATTGTGGTACATGACGATGTCGATTTGCCGTTGGGGCAAGTGCGAGTGGGTTTTGATCGGGGTGACGGCGGACATAATGGTCTTAAGTCAATCATAAAGACCTTGGGCACGCAGGCGTTTGTCCGGGTGAGAATCGGGATTGGCCCGACTAGCTTCTTGACGGGTAAAATGTTGCCTCGACCGAGTGGTGACGCACTTAGCAAGTACGTTTTGGGTAATCTTTCCTTACGTGACAAGCATACGCTTAAGTCGGTAGCAAAAATCTTGCCAGATATAATTACCACTATTGTAAATGAAGGTCATCAGGTGGCGATGAATCAATTCAATTAAGAGTTTGGTAGTCGAAGTTATGGTTTTAGAATCCAGAATTAAAAACAGCGGCGCCTTAGGGGCGCCGCTGTTTTTGGGTAGGCATCCTAGACTGACAAAACCTTACTTAACTGCTTCATTGGCGGCTTTGTAGGACAGAGTCATACGTTGTTCGTTCGGTTCAAAGAGAGTGATCTTGAATTTATAGACACTGCCGAGTGATAGGGTAGCTTTGAGATTGGCTTCCTTTTCAAATTCTGAGATGTGGACTAGACCCGCTACACCTTCTTCAATCGACGCGAGGGCACCGTGGCGGTTGTACTTAATCACGACCGCATCGACAATCTGATCTTTTCTGTAAGTCTTGGCGGCACCGATCCAGGGGTTCTCCCGCAGTTGTTTGATTGAGAGCGAGATTTTGTCATCCTTGACTTCGATGACTTTGACCTTGACTTTATCGCCAACCTTGTAGAGAGCGCGAGTATCCTCGACGAGACCCCAATCAAGTTCGGAGATGTGCACTAGTCCCTCAAGACCCTGCTCCACTTTCACGAATACACCGAAGTCGACCGCACCGGTCACTTCGCCGGTAAGCACATCGCCCACCTCGTACTTGCCAACCTTCTCTTCTTTCTCTTGCTTTTCCTCGAGGCCTTTCTCAGAGAAGATGAGCTTGTGTTCTTTCTGGTCGGCAGTGATCATCACGACCGAAAGGTGCTTGCCTACGAGTTCATTTAGAGCTGACAAGATTTTGTCCTTGTCACCATCAGCGACGCGGGGGTAGTTGTCGGCGGACAGCTGAGAAGCTGGCAGGAAGCCTTGGATGCCCTGCCATTCAATGATTAGACCACCCTTGTTGGCCTCCTTCACGAGGAGACTCATGACCGTACCGCGCTTCACCGCTTCTTCAGCGTCAGCCCAGATCAAGGCCTGACGTGCCTCCTTAAGTGAGAGCTCAATGTAGCCGTCTTCGTTTTCAGGCATGACTACCTTGGCGGCGATGGTATCACCAATAGATACTTTGCGGAGAATATCACGCGCGTTCATGTACTCCCGGCCATAGATGATACCGGTACCAAACGGTGGAATATCTACAAATACGCGAGCGCGTCCCAAGGCTGAGACCGTCCCTTCGACTAACTGCCCTTCCTTTGGAGCGGCGGGGATGCTGGCGGCCAAGCCAGCCATCACTTCAGATGTTTGAACGTCTGACATTTTATTATGTTAATTGTTCCGACGACACGCGTCTGGACTACCGATTCTCATGGCCAATATCCATAAGTCCAGGGTTAACGTGTGCCGCTAGAAACTGATAATCACCTAAACGGTGCAAAGAATATATCAGACAGTTAGGAAAAAGTCTACTTTGGTGAAGCGGCCGAGGGTAACCCTAGGGTTACCCTCGGCCGGAGTGTTAGGGGACTAAGTTTTTTGGCGATATCTACGCAGTGTCGTATAATGAGCTGACTATGGTTATTACACATCACGGCGGACAGTTTTTTAAGATTACTTTTGGCGACATTACGTTGGCGTTTGACCCAATTTCTAAGCAGTCTAAGCTCCCAGCGACTAAGTTCGGGGCAGACATTGCTTTCATCTCATTACAACATCCCGACTACAACGGTGTTGATCAGGTGACTCACGGTAGTAAAGCGCCTTACGTAGTCAAAGGAGCGGGGGAGTACGAATTTGGCCAAGTGACAGCGCGTGGCTTCGGGGTGAAGACAATCTATGACGGAGTCGAACGCTTCAATAATATTTTTCAAGTTCGCTTGGAGGACACTAACATTGTTTTTTTGGGTGCTCTCGGTAGTGCTGAAATTGACCCAAAAATTTTGGGAGAGTTGGGCGATATCGATATTTTGTTTGTACCGGTTGGGGGCAGGAACGTGCTTGATGTACCAGCCGCTTCCAAGCTGGCGGTCAAACTCGAGGCTAAGTTGATTATACCCATGCACTTCGATAAGACCAGCCTAGCCGCTTTCCTCAAAGAAATCGGCGCGGAGGGAGTCAAACCGATTGATAAACTTACGATTAAGAAGAAAGAAGTGTCAGATATGGAAGGTGAAGTCCGGGTAATTATTTCCTAGGACCATGCTCATTGATTATCTAATCAAATTACGTCAACAACCCAAAGCAGTACGTAATCGTCACGCGCTGATGTACGCCGCCGGCTTCACGCTGGTGGTGGCGTTGGTGTGGTTTACCTCCGGCGCGGCGGTCCGCTCCAGCCCCAATCTATCTCCTCGGTCGTCGCAATCAGCCGGTATTTTTTCTAGCTTTATTAACGACGCCAAGGAGCAGTGGGATAGTGCCAAGAGGGCTTGGCCGACACCAGACGAGACCGCATTAAATCCGGCCGTTGCCACTGGTTCTTCAGCGATTATTCTATCGCCCGCAGACATCATGGCCGCTCAAGAAAGACTACAGAGAGTCACTCCCACCTCGACCGAGTCGGTGACGCTACCAGAAGAAGTCATGATTGTGCCCGCCTCTGAACGGTGGCCGGACAATCCTCCCCCAAATTAGCCAAGTTGTGCTATAATCGAGATTATTTTTTAGTTCGAGTGACTGCTTTTTATGCCGAAAAAGACTGTAACTGAAGTGCCAGAAGGACCTCGTGGTATCGTACCGCAAAACATCACCAGTGAAATGGAAGTGGCGTACTTAAACTACGCCATGTCGGTGATTACCTCGCGTGCCTTGCCTGATGTGCGAGACGGGCTTAAGCCGGTACATCGTCGCATTCTCTATTCAATGCGACTTAATGGTCTGACCTCGACAGCTAAGTTTAAGAAGTCGGCGACGGTAGTGGGAGATGTGCTAGGTAGTTTTCACCCGCACGGTGACTCTTCAGTTTATGAAGCGATGGTTAAGTTAGCGCAGGACTTTTCGACTCGTTATCCATTGATCTTAGGGCAGGGAAACTTTGGTTCGATTGATGGCGACTCAGCGGCGGCTTATCGTTACACCGAGGCCAAGATGTCTAAGGTGGCTGAGGAGATGTTGCGCGACCTCGAAAAGGACACTGTCGATTGGCGATCCAACTTCGACGGCACCAAGAAAGAGCCGGTGGTTCTCCCGGCGGCGGTACCCAATCTCCTTCTAATGGGCTCGCTTGGTATCGCGGTCGGAATGGCGACCAACATCCCACCACACAATCTGCGCGAGATTGCGATGGCGGTGGCGCATTTAATTGATGACCCAAGCGCTTCGACTGAGGATTTGCTTAAGTTTGTGAAAGGGCCCGATTTTCCGACTGGGGCCGTGGCCTTCAACCAGAAAGATATCGCTCACGCTTACGCCAACGGCAAGGGTGGGGTGGTGGTGCGTGGCGAAGCCGAGATTGTTGAGAACAAGCGGGGTGATTTCTCTATTATCATCACCTCAATCCCGTACCGCGTGAATAAGGCCGAACTCCAAGTCAAGATTGCCGACTTGGTGCGCGACAAGCGGATTGAGGGAATTCGCGACATGCGTGATGAGTCGACTTCTGACGTCCGCATCGTGATTGACCTGAAGAGCGGGGCCCAGCCACAGACAGTTTTGAATAAGCTCTACAAGCACACCCCACTTGAGGATACTTTCCACTACAACATGGTGGCGCTCGTTGATGGTGTGCCCCAGACGTTGTCTCTCAAGGTTATTCTTGAAGAGTACATTAAGCACCGCGCGGAGGTGATTCGACGCCGCACGGCTTATGATCTAGGAAAAGCTAAAGATCGTGAGCATATATTGCTTGGCTTGAAGAAAGCGCTTGATCATATCGATAAGATCATTAAGCTGATCCGCGCCTCAAAAGACGTGCCAACGGCCCACGCTGCTCTGATGAAAGAATTTAAGTTTTCCGCCATCCAGGCGCAGGCCATTCTAGATATGCGCTTACAGAAGTTGGCTGGTCTAGAGCGTAAAAAGATTGAAGACGAATTGGCAGAAATTCAGAAGCTCATCAAGGAACTTGAAGCCATTCTTAAAAGTAAGGCTAAAATGATGAAAATTGTTAAGGATGATCTCTTGGAAGTGGCTGAGAAGTACGGTGACGATCGTCGCACCAAGATCGTGAAGGGTGGAGTGAAGCAGCTCTCACAGGAAGATCTAGTGCCAGATGATGAGAGTGTACTGGTCTTGACTCAAGGTGGTTATGTGAAGCGCACCAATCCATCGGAGTACCGGACGCAGAAGCGAGGCGGTGTCGGGGTGATTGATCTTAATACCAAGGAAGAGGATGTGGTGACGACGCTTCTTACCACCTCCGCTCACAGTGATTTACTCTTCTTCACCAACAAGGGTCGAGTTTACCAGAGTAAGATGTATGAGATACCCGAAGGGCGGCGAGCGACTAAGGGCAAGTCAATCATGAATTTTTTGTCGCTGACACCGGATGAGAAGATTACCTCCGTTCTTGCGGTACGTAAGGATGAGTGGACCAGCGACGCTAGTCTTCTCATGATTACCAAGAATGGTGTGGCTAAGAAGTCCGAAGCGGCTGCCTTTAAGGACGTGCGGCGGAGTGGCTTGATTGCGATTACGCTAAAACCCGAGGATTCTCTCATCGATGCCCGCTTCGTCGGTAAGGGTGACGAGGTGTCACTGGTCACCAAGGGTGGGCAGTCGATTCGCTTTAAAGAGAGTGACGTCCGCGAAATGGGTCGCACGGCCGGTGGCGTGACCGCCATGAAGCTCGGTAAGAATGATGAAATTGTCTCCGCGGATGTGATAGCGAAAGGTGATAAGACCGCCGAGATACTGATTGTGACTGAGCACGGCTATGGTAAAACTACACTCGCTAAAGAGTATAAGGTGCAAAAGCGCGGCGGATCCGGTATCAAGACGGTGAAGTTGACGCCTAAGACCGGTCCGGTTGTGTGCGGCATTGTACTCAAAGCTGAGGAGAGAGAGGATGGTGAGTTGGTCATTATGAGTCAGAAGGGGCAAGTGATTAAGTTGCCGCTGAAGGACGTGCCGACCCTGGGTCGTCAGACTCAAGGTGTACGGGTCATGAAGATGCGGGAAAGTGACGCGATTGCGAGTGTGGTTTTCGTCTAAGAGCCAAGGTGAGCTATTTTGTGCACAACAGGGCGGCCCTACGGGCCGCCCTGTTCATGTATAATACGTGTACCTATGTCTTTTACTCTCCCCGGTCGTTTTGTCATACCTGCGGTCGTGGCTACTCACTTCCACTTGCGCGAGGGTGACCAAGTAGCTGATCTGGGAGCGGGTAGCGGTTTTTTTCTTAAGGTTTTATCAGAAGCGGTTGGACCGTCTGGCAAGGTTTATGCTTGTGAGATCCAGAAGTCCTTGGTCGAAAAACTAGCCGAAACAGCGCGCGTACAGGGCCTGTTCAACATTGTACCGTTGTGGTGCGACCTGGAGGAAAGTCGCGGGAAAAAAANNAATTTTTTCCCCGCGATTCTTGTCAACACTCTCTTTATGTTTGAAAAGAAAGAAGTGGCCTTGACTGAGTTCCGTCGCATCTTGAAGCCAGGGGGAGTCCTGCATGTGATTGACTGGTCGGAATCTTTTGGTGGTTTGGGTCCCCAGTCCAATCAAGTGGTTACTAAGGAAGCGGCCGTGGCCTTGGTCGAGAGCCAGGGTTATGTCATGGAGCGGGAGTTTCCGGCTGGGGACCATCATTATGGGTTTAGTGCGCGTAAGATCTGACTTATGAAAATGCGCCCGTTTGAGATTGGTCTGTTGGTCTTCTTCGGGCTATTGCTAGCTGGTGCAATTATCTTACTGCGCTTGTATTCCCCTGATCCGGAACCTGGGGCAGTTGATTTTGGTGGTCCGGTAACCATCTGGGGGACTTTGCCGGCGGCTGGGTTCGAGTCGTTTAAACGTGAGATGATCAAAACCGTCCCCACTTTTAAGGATGTTAATTATCGCTACATTGCTCCGGAGAACTTTGACAACACCTTTATAACTGCTCTAGCCGACCGGCGTAGCCCTGATTTGTTGTTGTTGTCGCAGGAGAGTATTGTGCGACACCGCAGTCGAATTGATCTTTATCCCTATACCGCTTTTCCGGAAAGAGACTTTCGTAACCAATACCTTGATGGAGCAGATATCTTTCTTTTACCGCGCGGCATCTTTGGCTTTCCGGTGGCAGTCGACCCTTTAGTCATGTACTGGAACCGCGATCTCTTGGGTTCGGCCGGCTTCATCAGTCCGCCGCGCACCTGGGAAGAAGTGGTCGGTGAGGTAGTGCCTCGCCTCACCAGTCGCGATTTCAACCGCACCATTACTCGCTCCGCGCTGGCGATGGGTGAATACCGCAATATCAACAACGCCTTTGGTATTATCTCCATGTTAGCTTTGCAGGGTGGGAGCGCCGGCGTAGCCCTGGATGGTGTTAGTTCCTACCGGATTAGACTGGACGAGTCAGTTATACCGACGCAGAGCGGTGGCACCGCGAGACCATTCACGAACGCTGTAAGGTTTTTCACTAATTTTAACGCTACCCAAAACACCCTCTACTCCTGGAACCGCTCCTTACCTTTGGATCGAGATATGTTTTTGCGCGAAGATTTAGCCCTATATTTCGGCTACGGCAGTGAAGCGGTTGGTTTGGCCACTCGCAATCCTAATCTAAGCTTTGATATTGCGGAAGTGCCGCAGTCAGCCGAGGCGACCGTGCGTCGTACTTATGGTCGCTTCTACGTCCTCGCCGTTCCTCAGCAGGCAAGCAACAAAAACGGTGCTTACATGGTACTCCAACAACTGACTCAAGCCAATAACGCTCGCCACTTAGCCCTAGCCTACCACTTAGCGCCCGCGCACCGCTCCTTAGTGCAGGCGGGCAGTAATGACCTCTATGGTAGAGTGTATTACGCGGTCGCTCCGACTGCCCGTGGCTGGCTTAATCCCGACTTGGCGCGGACCGATGAAGTCTTTATTAGAATGCTGGATGATATCCAAGCCAATCGCACCGATACACCGCGCGCTGTGAGCGACGCGCTCGGTCGGCTGAGGGGTGCTTATTAGTCACGTTTTTATGAAATTCATTACTTACCTTATTCCGCTTTTGGTACCACTGCTAAGTAGTGTAAACTTAGCTTTGGCTGATGGCGACCCCGTTCAACCAGGTAATGTTCTGAGAATAAAGAACCCCATCGCCATCGACTCGATTGAGGGGCTATTAGTCGCCCTCTTAGAGATCATGATTATTCTGGCCACTCCCATCATCATCTTCTTTATTATCTACGCCGGTTTCCTCTATGTGACCGCGCGGGGGAACGCCACTCAGGTGCAGGAGGCCACCCGCGCCATCACCTACGCCATTATTGGTGGTGTCTTGGTGATTGGCGCGGTGGCGATTACCACCATCATTGAGAACCTTGTTAAGTCATTTTAGTAATCTATGCCCCCCACCACTTTCAAAGGTTTAGTCAATCACCTCCTCGAACTCATTGGTCTGGCGATTCCGACTCTCATCGGTATTGTCTTTGTCATTTTTGCCTGGAAGATCTTCAGCGCCTGGGTACTTCACGCCGACGACGAAAAAAAGCGCGCCGAGGGTCGCCAGCTGGCTGTGGTCGGGGTGGTGGTATTTGTGATTATGTTCACCGTGTGGGGGATAGTGACGCTCCTGCGGACTAGCCTGTTTGGGGCATAATGAGTTATTCACAACTGGCTCCTTAGGGGTGATTTTGGGGCGGTTTTAGTGTATAATCTAAGGAGCGTTGATGTTATTAATATAATCACGTTAAACAATTTATACATATGCAACGTACAAATTTATTAATCACAGGGATTGTTGCCTTTGCTACTCCAGTGACCGCCGTCCTTGCTCAGCAGAGTGGGTTGGCTGGCGATGGTACAGGGGGTCCTTTCGCGGATTTGTTGGGAAGTATTCTTGTCTTCACCAACACTGTACTAATTCCATTCATTATTGGTATCGGCTTCTTGGTGTTTGTTTGGGGAATGTTCCAATACTTCATCGCTGGTGGTGCCAATGAAGAGGCCAAAGAAAAGGGTAAGAGTCTAATGATTTATGCCACTCTTGGTTTCCTCTTGATTATTGTCTTCTGGGGAATAATTCAACTGCTTGCCAGTAGTACTGGATTACAAGAAGCAAATATTGACGACTTGGTTCCTAGGGTTAAAGAAATAGAATAAATTTTTACAGAACTATGATCGCAACAAAACACCCCCTATGGGGGTGTTTTGTTTATAGTCGCTAATCTCGACGAAGCGGAGTGCTATAATTACCAGACTGATATCGATAATATGACCCCCCGAGAACAAGCCTATAGTTTTGTTGAAAAGTTAAACGACATTATTCTCTTCCCGCTGATTTACTTGCTGTCTGGCGTGGCTCTTTTGGTATTTCTCTACGGGGCGTCGGTCTATATCCTAAAAGCCGACAACGAAACCGCGCGCGAAGAAGGGAAGAAGCATATTACTTTTGGCTTAATTGGTCTTGTGATTATGGTCTCCGCCTGGACCCTTCTCACCATTGCCGCCGGTACCTTTGGTCTTAGTAAACAAGCCGACTGCGCCCGCGATCCGACCGCCCCCGGCTGTGAAGACGCTTTTAGACTGCCTTAGTCAGATAAGAAAAAGACCCACTCGGCGTCCTGCTATGCAGGCCCTAAGTGGGGCTTGTGGTTGGTAACCGCGGCGCTCCCGCGCGGCGGTTACAATTTGACTTCGTCGCAGGTCCGGGCGACCCTGGTGTCGTGCCACCAGGCCACGACCAGAACCCGCTTTAGGTCGAATCCGACAGCGAGACGCTCCCGCGCCTCGAGAGTGAACTCGTAGAAGTCGACCCGTCGATGGGTCTCCTCTCGAGAATTCACCTTGTTCGGCCGGATTTGGCCCGGCCCCACCCCGACTGCCTGCGGGCGGATTACCCGCAGGCAAATGCTCAAGGGAGTAGTACCCCGGGGCGGGCGTGGAGCCGATAGCTGGATCTGCCCATTGACGGGCATCTCCACCGGGGCGCTTCGCGCCCCGTGCCGAAAGTCCTCAGGGAGGCTTAGGTAGACCGTCCCTGAGCTGTCCTTGTCTCCCCACACCGCATCGACCACCTTGTGGGTGATTACGACGAGTGTGAGGGCGAAGAGGGCGACGACGATGATGGCTCCACCATCCACCCCCTTCTTGGGGGTGGTACCGGTGGTCTTTTTGTCACCGGTACCAGCGGCCTTGAGACGCTCAGCGCGCCCCAAGGCCCAGTTGACGAGGAGGAAGGCCACCACAGCGACCACCCCCCACATCACCCAGGGCACCAGCTCGACATCGAGGCCGAGCTTCACCAGCGCCTTCCCAGGCGCAGTGTCGGTGAGGTTGGGGATTGAACCTAGGGAGCTCGCCTCAGGGACCTGCAGACTTGTTTTTTCAAATTCCTTTTTGAGTCCGAAGAAGGCGAACAGAACGATCAGTCCGATGATCAGGTATTTCACTCGTCACCTCTCTTGTTGAGGGCTTCGCCCAAGACAGCCGCCGCCTTATTCAAGCCACTTTGGCCACCACCGATGACGGCGATGGGTCTGATGGACTTGTTGGACGGATCGAGAGCTGCCGCCATGACAGCCAGGTCGAGGAAGTGAGGCTGTTTGACTTCTTCTTCGGTTGGCATCAGCTCTTTCCGAGCTGCTTTGGCAGCGCGGGCGTTGGCAGTCTGAGTTTGAGCCTCCAACGGTTGGCTGGCCGCCGCCGCCGCCGCTTCTTCGATCTCCTTCGGTATGGTGACCCGACCAACCGAGGAACTCTCGAGCCAAAGCCCGTAATCGTGGATGATGTCCACGAGCGAACTCTTCAGCTCGAGAATGACCACTTGCAAGTGCTGAGTGGCTTTTTGCCGGGCGGCGACCTCCAGCATGTCTTCCCGACCTTCTTGATTGAGTCGGTTGATGAAGCTCGGAACTGCCCTCTTTGCTTCATCTGTCGTGTCGCAGATCTCGAACATGGGCTGGCCACTGACGTCCCGAACCACCGAACCCTCGACGTAATGTCGAGTAGTCTTGGTGACCCGACAGACCAACACTCGTTTCCCAACGAGTAGATTAGCTAAGACGTCTTTCATCTTGACTAGATCAAGTGGAGTCAGGAAACCCATGGCCGCTCGGGCTGCTTGCCTGGCGCGATCGGCCACCTTGGCGATTGGGTCTGGTGACCGGTTGAAGGTCGCCAAGTCCAAGTGGCGGAGAATGTGCTGGAGCGTAATGCTCACCTGCTCGCCGCCGTAGGCGTTGCCGACGATGTCGCCGGTGCGACCGGTGTTGACTCCCGGACTGTATTGGTTCCAGACCTGGAGAGGGAAGTCTCCGGAGTAAGCAAACCCTTCCGGACTGATACCAGGGATTTCCTTCTGTTTTCCGGTTGTTCCCTTGAGTATTTTTCGGTTCACACTCACGATCGGCGCCAACGTCCAAGTGAACTCACCCGCGAGGAAGTATACCCGCAGAGGGACACCGAACAGAGTGACTTGCGCCATCTGTCCGGGTGGGATGAGCCGCTTTTCCTTTGCAGGTTGGAACGTCCAGTAAACCAGACCAACCGCTAGCGCCAGGTGCAGCCAGCCGTTGTACCAGCCAGCGCCCCAGGCGAACAAGCCGGCGATGATGATTGAACCAACCAGACCCGTCATAACACTGGTCACCAATCGGATGGTGTTCCAGGTGACTAGGTCCAGGTAGATGCCAATGCGGAAGCCTTTTTTCCTGACTTCCTCATCAAGGCGTTGCTCGCGGTGGGCGTACCACAACGCAAGGTTCAAACGTTGCCAGCCAGTACGGGGCTGGAGTTTTGTATTTCTTTGCATATCTGCTCCTATGCGGCGTTGTGCCGCGCTAGATTGTCAATGAATTTGAGCTTTTGGGTTACCCCTCGGGCTCGACCTTTTTGGTGGGTGGTTTAGTACCCACCTCCATTTACCATGATACCATATTTAGCCTTAAAAGTCAAGCAAAATTGAGCGCTTTTAGGGTTGATTTATATGGGCATTTTGAGAGTTTCCGATGATCAAATTACTTCAGTACAAGGCCGGGCCTTGTACCAAGGCGGTAAAGGTTGCGACCACGCCAAGCCTTTGGTAGCATTCTCACTACTTATGTCTTCAGTTTCTAATCTAAAATCACGCGTCGAACTAAAACAGCTTTCGCAAGCTGATAATCGCCCGCGCACCACACTCTCTTTCTATCGTTATGTCGCAATCAACGACCCAGACGCTTTTCGAGCGCTGCTTCTCAAGGCTTGGGGAGATTTAGGCTGTTTGGGTCGTATTTATGTCGCTCATGAGGGTATCAATGCCCAGATGAATGTCCCGACGGAGAACTGGCAAGCTTTTGATAGTTTCGTGCAGTCTTTGCCTGAGCTTGCTGGTGTACCATACAAGATAGCAGTTGAGGAGGGTTCGGTACCTTCGTTCTACAAACTCACCATCAAGGTCAAGCAGAAGATTGTAGCCGATGGTCTCGATGATGCATCGTTTGACCCGAGTAATACAGGTGAGTATCTCACCGCTAAGGAAATGAATGAGTACGTAGCTGATCCAGAAGCGGTCGTCATCGATATGCGCAACCGCTACGAGAGCGAGATTGGCCATTTCAAGCACGCTATCACCCCCGACGTAGATACTTTCCGCGACGAACTTTTACTGGTACCGAAGCTACTTGAAGACAAAAAAGATAAAAAGGTGGCACTCTACTGTACGGGCGGAATTCGTTGTGAGAAAGCGAGTGCCTGGCTCAAGCACCAAGGCTTTAAGAATGTTAAGCATCTCAAAGGTGGCGTGATTGACTACAAGCATCAGGTCGAGCGGGAAGGTTTGCCTAATCTATTTCTAGGCAAGAACTTTGTGTTTGATGAAAGGCTAGGGGAGCGGATAGGAGATGAGGTGATTTCGCACTGTCACTTATGTAACAAAAACAAAAGCGATACTCATTATCATTGCCCAAATCAGGTCTGTCATGTGCTTTTCTTGGGTTGTAATGATTGTCACGCCAAGTACGGTGGCTATTGTTCACACTACTGTCGCTTCTTTGATAAGCTTCCAGCTCGTTTTAAGAAGTTTTACGCCCGCCACTACAATCGCTACTTCAGACCAGCGCAGTTCAAGAAGGCGCGCTTACGCGCGAGCTAAAACAAACAACTCTCTGTCTAGGGGCACAAAAATTAAAACGCACTAACGTGCGTTTTAATTTTTGTGCCCCCTCAAGGGCTCGAACCTTGGACCGTCTCCTTAAGAGGGAGCTGCTCTACCAACTGAGCTAAGAGGGCAACATTTCTTTATGTGGTTAGGAGTTTACAAGAAATAGTCAATCTTAGCAAGATTTGTTAGTATGATTCTCTAGTCAATTTTGGGCGTGTGGCGAAATTGGTAGACGCGTACGGTTCAGGTCCGTATGTCGCAAGACATGGAAGTTCGAGTCTTCTCACGCCCACTGACGAACGAGGAACGAGTGAGACGGGGGCGTGAAGAAAGCCAATAGTTTGGCTTTCGGGAAGACGAGAAGGGCGGAGCGCTGTCGGAGACAAGCGAGCCGGGGCTGACAGCGCGACCGCAGGGAGCGACTGGTGGCCGAGTCTTCTCACGCCCACTGACGAACGAGGAACGAGTGAGACGGGGGAGTGATAATTTTTTGTTCTATGTTATACTCACCAGCACTCAAAAGTGAGTAGTGTGCGCAGGTGGTGAAACGGTAGACACGCCTGCCTTAGGAGCAGGTGCCGCGAGGCATGGAGGTTCAAGTCCTCTCCTGCGCACAGTGCTCGGTTTTCAGTCTCTATAAATGATGTCGCGAGGCAGGGAGGTCAAAACAATCCGGGGGATTGTTTTCATACTTTAAGCAAATATATGCTAAACGCTGAGGTCTCTCTGAATGGGTCACGAATCACTAATTAAATTGGTTCGCTTTGCTCCCAATTTAATAAGTGTTCTCGACCCCGGCTCGCGGTGTCTTGTGCTGATAGGCACAAGACACATCGCTGCGCCCCACAAAGCTAGAAGACAGTGCGCAGGCACTGTCTTCTTAGACGCTTTGTGCCCAGAGCGGGAATCGAACATTACATGTTCAGTACACCATTTGGACATAATTTCCTTTCAGTCCATTCTGTCGCAAATGGTTTTCGATTCCCTGGCCCAAAATAAAACATCCCCGCTAATCGCTGAGGGATATTTATTTCGGGTGCCCAGAGCGGGAATCGAACCCGCACGGCCGTGAGGCCACAAAATTTTAAGTCTTGCGTGGCTACCAATTACACCATCTGGGCATCGGTTGACTCACAAAGGTGAGCTTGAGTCCTCTGCGGNNGTTTCAGTACCCCAATTGGCTGGATTATTTCGCGAGCTCATAATCCAACTCAATCGGGCTTCGATTCCTGGCGACGCTTTTCTTAACGAAAAGCTGCCACGCCCAGAACTCAGCACTCACTATTGTGAGCTTGAGTCCTGGGCGGGAATCGAACCCGCGCGTGTTGGTTTTGCAGACCAAAGCGTTACCACTTCGCCACCAGGACAAATTTCGGTTGCAAAGTACTCTACCATTTTTACCTGACTAAGACAAAAGATAATCGCCTCGAGGCGATTATCTTTCTTCCTGGTTGGCTTCGATTTCGAGCGCGATTTCGTCGATGTGTTGGCGGTGGCGCTCACCGTAATCGACCATAAAATCGATGAAAGGGATAATTTTTAGGTTACTTTTCTTTTTAATGTAGCCACGGAGCTCACTACCAGAGCGTTTTAAGAAGACTTCCGCGTCAGCTTCGCGCCCGCTCGGAATAGTAGTGAAGAAGGCGGTGATGCGTCGGTAGTCGGGAGAGGTGGTGACGCGAGTAATGGTGATGAGTGGGTCGTGGTTGGCCTCGTGCTGAATGAAACCAGCAATCAGCTCGCGGAGGAGAGAAGCGACGCGGTCGTGGCGATCAGACATAAGTTATGAGACAATTAGGTCAAAACTTTCAAGGTAGTCACCGGGTACGACCTCGACCTTGGTGTCAAGTTGTAAGCCAAATTCGCCAGCGGTGATTTGCTGAACATCTGACTTCATCTGTTGGAGGTTCTTGAGAGTACCCTTACCAATCTCGATGTCGCGGCGCTTGATGGTGACTTTTTGGTTCAGCTTAATTACCCCGTCCTCGCAACGGGCCCCGAGGACATGAGTATGCTTCTGTGTACTGAAGTGTTTTAGGATTTTTGCTTTGCCTGTCACTACCATCTCTTCTTGTTTTGGGGTGCGGTTTTTGAGGGCGGTGTTCAACCAATCAGAGAGCTCGTAGATGATAGAGAAGGTATCGATCTCTACTCCTAATCGCTCAGCGAGTTCGGCCGCTGGTCGCTCGACCTTGACGTTGAAGCCGACAACAATCGCCTCCTTGGTGGCGCTGACGTTTTGAATGTCGCTTACTGTCACATCGCCGACTCCAGCGTCGATGACGCGTACAGCAATGCGGTCGGAGGAGAACTTAGCCAGCTCATGCTTAATCGCTTCGACAGTGCCCATAACGTCGGCCTTAATAAGAATCGGAATTGTGGGCAAGGCTGATTGTTTGACAGGGCGATTAACTGGGCGACTAGTGGCGTCTAAGACCATCATTTCCGCCGCTTTCTTGTTCGAAACGACTGAGAATGTTGCACCTACTGCTGGCACTTTAGTAAAACCAACGATACCGACAGGTTCAGACAGCCCGGCTTCCTTAAGCGGCTTCCCAAGGAAATTTTCCATGATGCGCACTGGCGCAAAAGCGTCACCGGCGACGACGAACTGCCCGCTCTTAAGCGTACCGTCCTTGATGAGAAGGGTGGCGGTGTTGCCGCGCTTGCGGTCGATCCGGGCTTCGATGATTTGACCAGTGGCTAAAGCCGAGGGGTTACCCTTGAGGTCTGCCAGGTCGGCGGCAAGGATGACGAGGTCGAGCAGTTCGGCAATGCCGGCCCCAGTCTTAGCGGAAATACCAACCCAGGGAATATCGCCTCCCATACCCTCGATGTAGATTTCGTTTTCAATCAAGCTCGCTTGAGCGCGGGGAATGTCAGCGGTTGGTTTGTCGATTTTGTTGATGGCGACGACGAAGGGTAGATTGGCTTGTTTGATTGAAGCTAAGGCTTCGAGGGTTTGTGGTTTTACTCCATCCTCAGCGGAGACGACAAGTATACCGACGTCGGCTACTTCAGCCCCGCGCAAGCGCATGGCTTGAAAAGCCTCGTGACCAGGAGTATCGAGAAAAGTGATCGACTCCTTGTTACCTTCCTTGGTGGTATGCTCGACCACATAAGCCGATAGGTGTTGGGTGATGCCGCCGGCTTCACTGTCGACAATATTTGTCTTCCGGATGTAATCAAGGAGAGTCGATTTGCCGTGGTCGATATGACCCATCACGACTACGACCGGCGGTCGTTTGGTGGTAGAGGCTTCGGTGGTTTTAGACTTTTTCATATGTTTCTTCTTAATAAATAAAACGGCCGCCTTGCCGCGCGTTAGCTGATAAATTAGTGCTGGCAGTATAGCACTAATTTACTAGTCCGACCAAGCACCCGGCAGTTTTGTCGCCGGGCTGAGTTGGTCATAAAAAATGTGCCGGCGGAGACCGGCTCCCTAGCTAGCAAACTACCCCGGTCCCTAGGCCAAGCGCCTAAGGCATTCGCCGTCAGGCGCTCTAGGGTCGTTTACATAATTAACAGCCTGTGTCATGATTTTGTTTCTTATGGATAACCGAAATATATATCTTGATTATGCGGCGGCGACGCCGCTTTTACCGGCGGTAAAAGCGGCGATGGAGCCGTACTGGTCGTTGGATTTCGGTAACCCGAGCGCTATTCATTCTGCCGGACGTAGCGCACGAGCGGCGGTCGAGACCGCGCGCGGGCGGATTGCTAAGCTCGCTGGTGTCCGTTCTGACTCGGTCATCTTCACCGGTTCAGGTACCGAATCGAATAACTTGGCAGTTATGGGGTACCTAAATCGACTGCACAGTGATGGTGTTGATCTAGCTGGCACGGTCGTATTGACGACCAAGCTTGAGCATCCTTCACTCGATAAAGCTCTTAAGGCACTACAGAGACAGTATGGTATTCATATCGAGTACCTGACGGTTGATGAGGAGGGTTTGATTAGTCCGACTGAGCTGTCGCTTAAGTTGTCAGACAAGGTCGTCTTGGTTGCCTTCGCTTACGCCAACAGTGAAATTGGTATTATTCAACCTGTCGGAAAGCTGGCGCGGCAGATTCGTTTGTTTAATCAAAAGTTTGGTACCCGTATTAAGCTTCATATTGATGCCGCACAGGCGCCGTGGTGGTTGCCATACCAAATGACTACGCTCGGCGTAGATTTCCTGGCACTAGACGTAGGGAAGTGCGGTGGACCGAAGGGGGCGGGAGTTCTCTTGGCGCGAGATAGTTCTGCTCTCGCGCCCATTGCTTATGGTGGTGGGCAGGAGAATGGACTCAGACCCGGCACCGAATCTGTACCATTGATCGTCGGAGCAGCTGAAGCGTTAGTCTTGGCTGATAGGGGTCGGGCGGAGCGGGTCGCCAAAGTGCAGGCGGTGCGTGATAGTGGGCTAGTTATCATTCAGGACCTTATTCCGGAGGCGGTATTGAATGGGCCGGTGGAGGAGAATCGTTTGCCAAACAATATCAATATTTCACTCCCTGGGGTTGATACCGAATATGCGGCCATCTACCTCGATATGCACGGTCTGATGGTGAGTACTAAGAGTGCGTGTGCGGGCGCGGGCGGGGGAGAGAGTGCGGTGGTGTTAGAAATCACTCAGGATCCCAACCGCGCCCGCTCGACCATCCGTCTCACTCTCGGTCCTGATTCGATAGTAGATGAACTAGAGACACTTGCTAAGACCTTGCGTCAGTTTTTGAATATGATGAGATCAGTTTGACTTATTACTTAATCCATTGCAATATAAGAGAAGCTCGAGCGTATTACTGTTTGTCTGTTACCTTGCATCTGTCTGTACACCACTCACCCGTCGTCTCGACTAATGGACTCAAGTATAATCATTTCTAGTCATGCCTAATTTTCAAAATTTTACCTCAAAAGCCAAAGAAGCGATTCGAAAAGCTCACGAGCTCGCCATTGAACGTGGCCAAAACCACGTCAACCCGGTTCATCTAATGACCGCCTTGGCCATGCAGGACGAAAGCACTGTCATATCGATTCTTGACCGTCTTGATATCGATGTCATCGCTTTTACCGATTTGCTTATCGAAACGCTTGAGGTGGTGGAGATGCAGACTACGCTTTCGCCATCGTATCAACTCTACCTCACGCCTGAACTGGCTAAAGCCCTTGAGTTCTCCGGTCGCTTTGCGGAGCAGATGGGCGATTCTTATGTTGGAGTCGAGCATTTGTTTGTCTCGATTCTCGAGTATCCTGGTCCGGCTAACGAAATCATTGGCCGCGTTGGAATCGATAAGGAGAAAGTCATGCAGGCGATTAAAGAGATTCGTGAAAACAGTGTCAGTGATGCCCACACACCCAAGAAATACCGCTCTCTTACCAAGTATACCCGCAACCTCACGAGGCTAGCCCAGGAGAATAAGCTCGACCCGGTAATTGGTCGTGATGTCGAGATTCAGCGCGTGATCCAGATCCTCTCCCGTCGCACCAAGAACAACCCAGTTTTGATTGGTGAAGCCGGTGTAGGTAAGACGGCTATCGCTGAGGGTTTAGCCCAACAGATTGTACTTGGTCAAGTACCGGAGTCAGTGCGTGATAAGGAAATCTTGTCTCTCGATCTCGGTCTTTTGGTCGCTGGAACTAAGTTTCGCGGCGAGTTCGAAGAGAGACTTAAGGCGGTGATGAAGGAAGTCGAAAGCTCAGCTGGTGCGATCATCCTCTTCATTGACGAATTACATACGATTGTGGGAGCTGGTCAGGCTGAGGGGTCAATGGATGCTTCCAACATGCTGAAGCCAGCCTTAGCTCGTGGTGAGATCCGTGTTATTGGGGCCACCACTCTAAAGGAATATCAGAAACATATTGAGCGTGATCCGGCCCTAACTCGTCGCTTTCAACCGGTTTATGTGAATGAACCTTCACCCGAAGATACGATTGCTATCTTGCGCGGTCTGTCTGAGAAGTATGAACTATTCCACGGGGTACGTATCACTGATGACGCAATTGTCTCTGCGGTTAACTTATCAGCCCGCTATATTAGTGACCGTTTCTTGCCTGACAAGGCGGTTGATTTGATTGACGAAGCGGCTTCTGCCCTTCGTATCTCACTCGAAAATAAGCCGGAAGAGTTGGTGGTGGCCGATCGGCAAGTGCGACGACTCGAGATTGAAAAAGAGGCCTTGAAAAAAGAACTAGAAGTAGCTGAACAAAAGAAAAAGATCCGGGAGAGACTTAAGGCAATTGATTCGGAGATTGGTGAACTTAAAGAGAAGACCTCGGCCTTGGAGTCTAAATGGACAAATGAGAAAACGGCTTTGTCCGAAATCAGTAAGCTAAAGAAAGAACTTGAGGAACTGCGTCTCGAGGCGGAGAACGCTGAAGCGATGGCCGACCTCACTCGAGCAGCGGAGATCCGTTACGATAGTATCCCCAAGCTCGAACGTAGTCTCGACGAAAAGATGAAGCGTTTGAAGAAACTACAGCGCAGTCGACGCCTCCTCAAGGAGGAGGTGACTGAGGAAGATATTGCACTCGTGGTGTCGCGCTGGACGGGTATCCCGGTGTCTCGTATGCTCGAGGCCGAAGCTAAGAAGTTAGCTCGCATGGAAGAAGAATTGAGTGAAAAGGTCGTCGGACAAAATCACGCGATCAGGTTGGTGGCTGATGCTATCAAGCGTTCGCGCGCCGGTATCGCTGATCCGAACCGGCCGATTGGTTCATTCCTATTTTTGGGTCCAACTGGCGTGGGTAAGACCGAGTTGTCGCGAGCACTCGCGGAGTTTATGTTTAATGATCCAGACGCTCTCCTGCGAATTGATATGTCTGAGTTTATGGAGAAGCACTCGGTCTCGAAAATCATTGGCTCGCCGCCGGGTTACGTGGGACACGATGAAGGCGGGTCTATTACTGAGCGTGTACGCCACCGACCTTACTCGGTTATTCTTCTGGATGAGATTGAGAAGGCCCATCCAGAGGTGTTTAATATCTTGCTCCAAGTACTTGATTCAGGTCATTTGACTGATGCCAAGGGTCGCAAGGTTAATTTTCGCAACACGGTTATAATCCTGACTTCAAACATCGGTGCTGAGCATATCGATCGGATGTCCAATTTTGGCTTCGCGGCTGATAAGGGTGATGGTGCGCAGTATGCTCAAGCCAAGGATAAGGTGATGGAGAGTCTTAAATTATTCTTTAGACCGGAATTTCTGAATCGTCTCGATGAGATTATTATCTTCGACATCCTGAAGCCTGAGACCATCCGCAGTATTGTCGAGATCCAAATGGAAGATGTCAGGAAGCGACTGGAGAAGAAAGAAATCGCCCTTAGTGTTGATGAGGCGGTCTTAGATCACTTAGCCAGGATTGGCTATGATCCGAAGTTTGGTGCGCGACCACTAAAGCGAGTGATACAGAGTCAGATTCTGACCCCAGTCGCTAACATGATGGTAGGTGAGGGTATGCTACAACGCGGATCAGTCAAGGTCTTGATGAAGAAAGATGAGATTGTCTTTGATGTTAAAAAGAAGCTGGTGAAAGAACGGACTAAAAAGGCGAGAGCCGAGCTGGTCGTGGCGTAGAGCGAGTTAAGAAGCGCCAGGTAGGGCGCGAAAAACCCCTCGGATGAGGGGTTTTTCGCGCCCTAGCCACCACAAGTGTATAAATGCCAGCCAGCCTCAGTGGGATGGCATAGAATAAAGCTATATGGATCAACTGACCACAGATTTTACCCCCCCTAAAGATAGTACCAAATGGTTAATTGCCTGCCTGATCGCTGGCGGTCTACTAACTGGCTCCATGTCTTATGTGGCGTTTGTTATGCCAGAAGCGGATTTGATTATGGCGTTATCGTTTAGTCTGGCCGCAAGTGCGTCGTTTATGTTTGCGTTGTCTCTTTCGGCTAGTAGTTTTAGTTATTACTTTGGTTGGCCTAATATGAAGGCGGGTTACCAGAAGCAGATTGGAGTGATGGCTTACTGGCAAGCTTTGGTGTATTCGCTAAGTCTACTCTATCTCTATCCTGAATTGTATGTGTACGGCTTGCGCGATAATATCTTTACCCCAGACGTTGTGTTAGGAACTACTGCTATGGTGATATTTACTGCCATGACTGCGATTAATTCTAAATGGTTAGCTCCGCACTTTACTTGGGACACGATTAAGTTTGTCTTAGGTTTAGGTTTTGTGGCTTATGCCATGTTGGTGATGCGAGCGGTGTTCATTGAGTGGCCATTGTGGGAAGCCTGGCTTACTACCTTTGAAGGTTATCCGCCAGGACGATTGGTTTTGTCGATGGTAGCGATGGTTGTGCTATTTATGCGCATATCGATTCCGATTCATATTAAGTTTTTCAAGAAGGCGGAAGGGAAGTAGAGAGAGTAAAAAGCCCCGCGACCGAAGGCCGCGGGGCTTTTTACTACCTTCGGCTACGGCTTAGGTGGTCCATGGCCATGTTCAAAGTGCGGAGCAACAAAACCCTCGTAGACCACTTCAGCAATCATACCGCCCTTAGCGTGCTGGAGTTCATGGCAGTGGAAAAGCCAATGACCGGGGTTGTCGGCCACGAATTCTATATCGTAGGTTTCACCAGGTAAGACGGGGTGGGTGTTGCGCACCCACTGAGCCGCTTCATTTATCGGATTACCATCGACGGCGACGACGCGGAATTGGTGACCATGTAAGTGCATCGGATGAATCGTTGATGAGCCAGCATTGATGAGTCGAACGCGCGTCTTTTCGCCTTCGCGGACCGTAATCTTCGGTACGGTTGGAAAGACTGCTCCATGAATAGCAAACAGCCCGCTAGTGATTCTCTCAGTTAGTACCCAGGTGATATCGTTATCAGGCTTTAACTCGTCCCAATTCTTAGGTTCAATAATCAAGGCGCCGGCGAGGCCCATGTCCATTTGCTTAGCCTCGTCACCATGATGAGAGCCGTGCGTGTGGTAGATACGAGTCCCGGCCGGTTTGGCGGTGAACTCATAGACGTAAGTTTCATCGGGCTTAATCGGATTCATGGTGACACCAGGCACCCCATCGGCTGACCATTCGATATCGACGCCATGCCAGTGGACGGTAGTTGGTTCGGGGAGTTTGTTGGTCACGATGACACGAATTTGGTCACCTTCGACCACCCGAATATCCGGACCTGGTAATTGCCCCAGATAACCCCAAGAGTAGATCGGGTTGCCATCGCCATAATCCCACATCACTTCCTCAGTGGTGAGGTGAAATTCCTTGCGACCATCCGCGGCGATGGTGTAAGGTAAAGTAGCGATAGCATCGACCCGGCTACGGATGGGGATATTTGAGCGGTCCGAGGCTGTGTTTGGGGCGGTTGCGCTACTTTCACCGGCAAGATTGTTGCTTAAGGTAACTGTTAGTACTCCGCGCTGACCAAAGTGTCCGGCACCACAGAAAACCGAGCAGAAAAAGTCATACTCACCGGGCGGAACCGAGACAACAAACTCAAACTCGGTTGAGGTCAATCCGGGAATGCGCTGATCAAGACCGAGTTCGGCGATAGCGAAGCCGTGTGTGAAGGGGTCTTCATTGTAAATGCGCATCTTCACTAGAGCGCCCGATGGTGCACTGATGCGGTCGGGGCTCCACTGCCAGCGACCAGCGACAGTGCGTAGCTCGATAGTCACTACCTCACCACTAGCTGAGATTGCTGGAGTGGCATTGAGGTAACGGTAGATTTGCCAACTTAAACTTAGTGACAGTAAGAGCCCAGCTGTCAGTACTAAGCGAAAGAATGGAGCGGCAAGCAGGCTTTGAATATTACTTAGAGTGAATTGCTGTAGACTGATGCGCATACTAATTATGTGAATGTGTTTCTCCGGTAACTATGATGCCACCCGGAGTAGAGTAACTTTGGTCAGCACACTCGTAGCCGAAGTTGCCGGCGGCGTCAAAGGTGATGAGGATGGGTTCGTCGGTCGCCATCTGGGTGATGGGGCAAATGACAGTGGTGAAGTTGATAGCTTCAGAAGCAAAATTTAGGTTTACAGTCGGGGTTTCGTCACAAACTTTCCACTCGACTGTTTCTCCAGCCTTAATATCTAGCAAAGAGGGGTAAAACCAGGGATTGGTCTCAAGGATACAGACGGTATGGTCTGGTTCGGGCTGTTCAATCAGCAGTGCGTGTTCCTGGTGGTCATGGCTATGTGGAATCAGGCTGTGCGCCAGCAAGCCGCCAAGAATTACTATACCGACCCCGAGACTGATGGCTTTCAGGGTGACTTTTTTATTGCGCTTGGCATGTCCAGCCTCATCTGCTCCCGTCTTCAATCGAAGCGGGTCAGCGAAGACTGATAATTTTAATATCATATAAGCCGCGGCCATACCGAAAGTCAGTAGCACAAGATAGAGATTGACGATTAAGCCATAAGGAAAGTCTAAGCCACGGGTTACTCCCAAGGTAAGCACGCTATACCAAGAGACAATCGAGATCACTCCGGTTGAGGCGAGGAGAGCCATACTTGAACCGATTTTCTTAACGGTTAGGGTAGTGTCGAGATTTCTCTCTAAGAACGGGAAAACAAACCAGTGCATCGCAAGAGCATTCAAGAAGAGGAGGCTTAGAATGGTGAGTTTGGCTTGGAACCAGGCTGATGCTAGGTACTGGGAGTAACCTAGAGCTAGATACTGAGTGATGACAAAGCCTAGTCCAGAGAGAAAGAGGATAGCGAGACCGGCCCAGAGGACATAGCCCAGGGTGTGGAGGAGAGCTAACTCATCCTTACTTATCTTGCGGTCTTTAAGAACCCGGAAGAAGAGCACATCACTAACCGTTGCTCCACCGACACCGACCGCTACGCCGATAATGTGAAAGAGGGTGATGTAAAGGGTAAATTCCATAAACCTAGATTATGCTACGACGGCGCAGGAGCTTGCGCAGTTCGTCAGCCAACCAACTCAAACTACCAGCCACTAGTACGATAGCCCATTCGGTCATGGTGAGTGGTTCGAATTTGAGAATGCCTTGCATGAAAGGGTTGTACATGGCAAAGAGTTGGAGACCAATGGCCAAGACGGTGGCGCCTAACAGATAGGGATTGCCGGTGAACTTAACTCTTAAGAGCGAGTCGAAATCAGATCGACAGGTCCAAGCCTTAAACCACTGCGTGACCACCATCACACAGACGGCAATCATCGCCGCGTGTTCAAAGCTCGTGCGCTCAAGGAAGTAAACGAAGACGGCGAGGGTGACTACGGCCATCGTGCTCGACATGACCAACATACGTTGAAGCATGAAACCATCGAAGAAGTATTTGGGCTTGTAAAACGGTCGCTTCAGTAAACCTTTTTCTTTTGGTTCCATGGCCAGGGCGATATCGAGCACACCATCGGTCACCAGATTTATCCAGATTAGTTGCGCGGCCAAGACGGGATTCGGTATTACGGTCACTACCGCCACGAAGATAATAATGATTTCACCTAGGCTTGTAGAGAAAAGGTAGAGGAGGACTTTTTTTAGGTTGGCATAGATAGCGCGACCCTCCTCGACCGCCGAGACGATACTACCGAAGTTATCGTCGAGTAGTACCAGGTCGGCCGCTTCTTTGGCGACCTCTGTGCCACGCATACCCATGGCGACGCCAAGGTCGGCTGCCACCAGTGAGAGGGCGTCATTGACGCCGTCGCCAGTCATGGCGACCACATCACCACGACGCCTAAAGGCTTGGACTACAGACAGCTTGTGTTCGGGAGTGATGCGAGCAAAGACTGTGGTGGTGGCTAAGGCAATTGAGAGTTCTTCCTCGGTCATACGCTCAATATCGTCATTGGTGAGGATGGTGTCGCCTGGCTTGAAGATGCCGGCATTGGTGGCTATGGCGCGCGCGGTATCCTTGTGGTCGCCGGTAATCATTACCACCTTAATACCGGCTTCGTGTGTGCGCTTCATGGCCTCAGCCACCTCTGGTCGGAGACCATCTTGCATACCAACAATTCCGATCAAAGTTAGGTTGCTGACGGCTTCTGGGGTCATCTCTTCGCTCTCACTCGTATTTTTTTCGGCAAGCGCAATCACGCGAAGGGCTTGACCAGAGAGTTCTGAGATTTTCCCAAGCAGTTCGGTCTTGAGAGTGTCGTTTAAAGTGACCACGGTACCACTGTGGTGAATATGGTTGGCAAGACTGAGAAGTTGCTCGGGAGCGCCAGCGACTAGTATCTGAGATGCCTTATCGCCCTGCTTGACCTTAAGAGCATGGAAACGAAGCGCCGAGTCGAAGGGGATTTCTTCAATGACACGGTAATCATTTAGTAGATTATCTCGCGTAAGACTAAGCTTCTCGGCAAAGACCGTCATCGCGGCTTCGGTCGGGTCGCCATGTACATCATAGAGACCTGAGTCCTCATTGATACTAAGGGTGGCGGTCGAAGATAAGGCAGCCACAGTAGCGGCCCAGTGGAGTTCAATGGGAGGATTTTTGGTGACATTCTCTGTCCCTAAGAATACTTCGCCTTGTTTGTCGTAGCCTACGCCACTTACGGTGTAGGTTTGTCCACCGACGACAGCGGTAGTAAGAGCGAGTTCATTCTTGGTGATGGTCCCGGTCTTATCGACTGCAATCACCTTGGCTCCACCGAGTGCCTCAACCGCTTGCAGGCGTTTTACCAAGACGTTTTGCTTACTCATGCGCCAGACGCCGGAAGCGAGTAGAAGAGTGAGGACAATCGGGAGACCTTCCGGTACCGCTGAGACAATCACAGCGACAGCGAGACTGAACATGGTCGAAGCTGCTTCATTACTTAGAATGCCGGCCACAAAGATGACGGTGCTAACGGCTAGTACAACATAGATGATTATGTGCGATAAGTGTCGGATATTTTTCTGTAAGGGGATCTCAGTGTCGATACTGAGCATTTGCTGAGAGATCTGCCCCATCACAGTATTCAGACCAGTCGCCACCACGACGGCCGTGGCTGAGCCAGCGACCACAAAGGTACCGCGGAAGACCATGTTGCGCTGTTCGGCAATCTGCAGATCGGTTTTTTCTAGAGTGTCAGCTCGTTTGCTGATGGGTTGAGACTCACCGGTTAAGGCCGATTCATTGACGCGTAGATTGTGTACCTCAAGTAGGCGTGCGCCAGCCGGCACCTTATCACCCTCCGAGAGAAAGATAATATCGCCAGGGACCACCTCAGTATCGTCGATCACAATAGTCTTGCCGTCGCGGAGGACGGTGGCGTTGGTCTTGGTCATCTTTTGGAGGGCGCGGAGGGTGTTTTGGGCGCGCCCGGCTTGGACGGTGCCGGCGATGGCATTGAGGAGAAGGACGGCACCAATGATGACCGCGTCCACAATCTCATCGGTCGCGAGCATGATGAGGGTGGCGCAGATGAGGAGGTAGATGAGAGGGCTCTGGAATTGCTTAATGAAGATGGTGAGGAGAGTGTCACCCTTTTTCATTGGGAGAGCATTCGGTCCGTATTTCCTTAGTCGCTCGGTGTGCTCGGCGCTACTTAGTCCAGCACGGGAAGTATTGAGCTTCGTAAAGACAGCTGTTTCGTCCAGGTTGTGCCACGTCTCTTTGGGGGTATTGGGGTTCACAATAAAGTACTAATGAACTGACTAAAATCGCTCGCGCCATCTCGCGCTTACTATAGGTAAAGTTTAGCATTGATTGTGTACCAGTAAGCTCGCTTTCCACCCTTTAGTAGTAGACCCCCATGACGATAGTGGTAAGATGAAGTTGGGCCATGTGGCTCGCAACTTAGGAAAGAGGTGCGTCATGCGACGCACATTTTGGTCTCAAGTCCTGCTGGGAGTGCTCGCGCTCTTCGTGGCACCGGCGGCGTGGGCCAGCTCACACGCGCTGGAACTCGCTCAGTTCGGCCCAATCGGCTGGTTGGCAATGGAGTACCACCACGCCATGTACCACCTCATGCGATACAACGAAGCGTTCGTGGTGATGGTTTCGGGGCAATGGGCCCACGGCTGGTACCTGATGAACCAGGAAGCGGTCTGTGCCACGGCCACCCCTGTGACCGGGGCGTTGCTGGGGAATCCGGTTGGTTTCTTGGCCACGGTGTCGTGCATCTCAGCGGCGTCTATCGTCGTGCCGGTGCGCCTGGCGCGGCGCTACAAGCAACGCTGGTGCCGGTCGCCCGGTGGGCAAGGCGCCCGCTCGGTCGCTCACGCCTGACCGCCCGCACCCTCGGGTGCAATCGGGGCCATCTTCGCGGATGGCTCTTCTTTTTATATAATCATTAAGATCGCCATCAGAGCCATCAGTAAGTCTTCAAATACCGTCACGCGAGTTACTGGAATACTAAAGTATCCGCCCAAGCAAGCACACTGCACTACCGACCCGGTTTGGACAGCTTGGTTTGTGCTGTAGGCTTTTTGGAGCATAAGAGCCGCGACTAGGAGATTGACTCCTGGTGTCGCCAGGCCAAGGTAGTAGATAATGCCGAGCCCGACCTCGAGCGCTGGATAAGCGTAAGCGTAGACACGACTGCGTCTAGCTAAGTCGTCGTAGGCGCGGTAACTGGCGACAAATCTCGACCAGTGGCTGACTTTGAGTCCGCCGAAGATGAGAAAGTAGCCTGCCATGAAGTATTGCATGGCGCTGTGCCAATCAAACCCTAGCCATACGACGTGAGCAAGCGTGAACCCAGTGACCAGTAAGGTAAAAATAAGCAGTGGTCGATAAAATTTGAGGTAGAAAGACACTCGATTAAAAAGGGTGGGGGAGTGCGCACTGAATTTGGTCTCGCTGAGAGCTTGATTAAGTTCGGGAAGACTGGGGGTGTTGCTGTTGAAGATTACTTGGGGCGGGTTTTGCCTAACGCTAAACTCAGTGATAGGGAACTTATCCTTCAGAATTGAAGTGAGAGTTTTAACACAGCCGCCACAGCTGATACCTTTTATCTCGTAGTTAGTTTTAGGGTTTAAGGACATAGCGATAAGTCTTGAGCGGGGTAGTAACGAGAATAGATTGTACACCAGTTGGATTGGTCTCGATTTTTACCTGCGGGCAACCCTCATAGACGGTGTTTGGTTCAGTCGTGACGCTATGGTAACTACAGTGTGGTTCGCTCTTAATTCCCCATGCTCGATAGATTTCAGTCTGGTCAACAAAAAAATTGCCCGCGCGACCAGCGTTCTTCACCTAAGTCGCACTCAGATATGACAGCCATAAGGCCGGGTACTAGTAGACCATCTATCTGCCGCGGGTCATCGGTCCGAACGATTTGCCAAACTGCATCGTGGATGCCAAGTTGCTTTTCTGACAATTGACTAGTCATATCTAAATTATAGCTTAATTTTAACTTGTGCGCCGAGTTGGAGTTGGTTCGAACCTGGTGTGTTAAATAGTGAGGCAGTAAATATTCGGGGAATATCGAATATATCAATATATCGCTAAAGCGTACAACTTATTAATAGGTTGTGTTAACTTTGGAAGATACGATTCACCTAAGACGTTATTCAACAGTGCGTTTATATGCTTTTGATACTTCCTCATCAAACTTGATCGCCTCGTCAATTTTCTGCGAGAGTAATCTGTCACGTTTATCAAAATCTTCTATATAAAAGACTTCATGAGTTCCTGATAGAATTATTGGGGTAATTTCAGCACTGGGGGTATATTTAATAAAAGTACTACGCTCCTTTTCGTTCTTATGAGTTATTCTAAGACCCATCATAACTGATAGAAATGAATACAAGTAACCAATAATTATTGCAAGGATAATGGGTAATTCAGACAAAAATTCGCTAATTGCATCCCATGCTATAAAAACTAATACGATTGTCATTAACCACCATAGAAAAGGTGTTAGTTTTATTAGTAAGTTTTCCATAAAGTAATAGCTCTAAAAGTGTAATTATAATTCCTTGTTTAATACCATAAATAAAGATACTTAAAATTTGCTACAATATAAATTATATGCAAGAAGATCAAGAAATTAAGTCTATACTTCAAGAAATCCAGTCTAATCAGATAGCACTGCATGATGATATGTCTGCCGTGGCTGATAATCTTAGAAAGCTTGATACTTCGTTTACTGAGTTTGTTGATAGTTCATCAGTACCAAATTCTATTGAGGCAAAAGAATTGTACAAAGTAGTCAGAGCTTTAGTTGTAGAGGTGGGAACTTGCGATACTTCATTATTGCAACGAGTATTGCGTATCGGGTATAGTCAGGCGTCACGTTTGATTGATTCTCTTAAAGAAAATAATGTTATTTCAGACTCTGGACCTTCAAATTCATATGATGTCTTGTTAGATAAAAAAGGACTTCAAGAGATTGAAAAGAATGAAGAATATCAGGAAAAAAATAATTATTTAGACCTAGATGATTATGGTGAAGACTTATACGAAGAGGCTAAAACCGAAGTCATCGAAACCGGTAAATGCTCAGCTTCCCATCTGCAAAGAAGATTAAGAATTGGTTATAACAGAGCGTTGCTTTTACAAAGTAAACTAGCTGAAAGAGGAGTAATTGATATTACCATTGTTAATGGTCCCGAAAAAGACTTTAAATCCCATCAGGCAGATGATTAGAAATGTTTTAGCTAGCATCACTTTAGTTGTAGTTATTGATTCTTATATTCAATATAACTGACGCTTTTCATTATTCCTACAGTCCCAGCCATTTGGTGATAAACACAGCGCTCTAAGAGTCTTTCATAATCTTTCCCATTTATATCCAATCCATAGCCAATGGTGTCTGAACATTTATCTAGTGCGTCATTGTGAAATGCAAAATTCAAGTTCTCACAATCTTTTCTTTTGTTCGGACCAGTGTAACTGGAAGGTACCCCAAAATT